>Ga0181379_1000518_pt1 | contig 19153 bp, 12 predicted proteins | sample 2SPOviralmetaG_FD_130115 | JGI IMG/M metagenome (GOLD analysis project Ga0181379, IMG submission 130115) | Marine viral communities from the oligotrophic San Pedro Time Series (SPOT) site, San Pedro Channel, CA, USA - 2 SPOT_SRF_2009-07-10 | ecosystem: Environmental > Aquatic > Marine > Strait... | reverse complement strand
TGATCTGGCTTCATGCAGTTCATGGTGTCGACCCAATGGATATGCCCGAATTTACGCAATGGGAAACCGATATTCGAGTAATCGCAAAAACAGTTCTTGAAGAATAAATCATTAGAGTATAATATCCTCTAGTGAGTTATCCACGCATCGGTACCCATGCGATTGCTCATTGGTCAAATATGAACGAATAACAAGATTGACCCTTGTGAGTTCTGAACCGTGATAGGTTTGGACTCCAAATCGACAATCGAGGCACTGCAAGCGATTTTACATGGACGCTGGGGGATTTGAACCCCCGGCCTTCTGGTTGCAAACCAGACGCTCTTCCAACTGAGCTAAGCGCCCTTGTAATCCAAGCGGTGAGCCTCTCCCTTTTGAGCCTTCACCTGTTTATGTCAGCCATTCAGACGCAGTCAATGGTGGCATCTCGGTCGGGACCTACGCCCACGCTCGTGCATGGAACGCCGACCAAGGTCTCGAGTTTTCCAATGTACTGTTGTGCTGCAACTGGTAACACCGTGATGCCTTTTCCTGCTTCATTTGCATGCACGGCCATCGCAAGCCATTCGGAAAGGGAAAGTTCAGGGAATCCGGGCATGCTGATGTAAATGGGTTTGCAGCGTGCCAAAGCAGAAGCCGTGGAGGGCAGTTCGGTGATCTCCTTGCCGTCGAGTTCGTATGCCACACAAATCTTGAGCTCGTCCAGACCTCCGAGGACATCCAATTTGGTCAAAGCGAGACCGGTGAATCCGTTGATGCGTTGGGCATGCCGCATCACAACTGCATCGAACCATCCGCATCGTCGCTTCCGGCCCGTCGTTGTTCCAAATTCATGACCAACCGTTCCCATGTGCTCGCCCGCTTCGTCATCGAGTTCTGTTGGCATGGCTCCGTGACCAACACGGGTGATGTAGGCCTTGGTGATTCCAATGACGTCTTCAACGTGTCCCGGATGAATTCCAGCACCATGTGTTGCATTTCCTCGGGAGGTGATGGATGAAGTAACATAGGGGAACGTCCCTTGGTCAATATCCAAAAGGCAGCCTTGAGCACCTTCGAGGATCACATGCTCGCCAAGTTTCAGAGCGTTGTCGAGCATCAATCCAGTGTTTGCAATGGAGGAAGCATACGCCTCGTGAATCCATGAAATATCTGAACGAAGGCCTTCAACGGTGATTCGCTCGTTTGAACCAGCCGCCTCCAGTGAAGCGTTCATGCGAGCAACGGTGGATTGAGTCCAAGCCTCATCTCCAAGCACTTCTGCGACGTCTCCGAAGCGGAGGCCAACACGATTGATCTTGTCTGCGTAAGAAGGTCCAATCCCACGACCTGTGGTTCCGATCTTTGTGTCCAGGCTGTCCATGTAGCGGTGGTATGGCAAGATGATGTGAGCACGTTCGCTGATGAACAAGCGTTCGCCACGAGGGTCTTCCCCCGTGCTTTCGTTCCATCCAGTAAGTTCGGTGTTCAAGACCCATGGGTCAATGACCATGCCATCACCCAAGACCAAATGGCATTCCTTTCGGGTGATACCGGAGGGCAGAAGGTGGAATTTGAGCACTTGTTCGCCCAACACAACAGTATGACCTGCATTGTTTCCACCTTGGAAACGCGCAACCCAGGTGGCTTGTTCTGCGAGCCTGTCAACCAGTTTCCCTTTGCCTTCATCGCCCCATTGGGCACCCAGAATCACCGTTGCTGGCATCTTGCTTCCTCAGTCCATTGTCGCAAACGGCCGTCTTTGAACCCTATGCCCATCAATCTTGAGTGAAGGATGCACAAAAACCAACATATTGGCGCTGATGGGGAACGACCGTTTATATCCTCACAGACGAAACAAAGGTCAACGAGGCAACAGTAAATTCGAGAAAAAGCGCTAACATGGAACGTACCAAGTAAATGCAAGAATACCTCAAGTTTATATAACACGCCTAAGAACTACTAAACCAGGAGTTGACAAGATGAAACAACAAAACAAACCCCAACACTCCAGCAGCCAAAGCGAGCGCAACCAACGAGGCGGATTCGGTGGCGAACGGCCATCCCGACGCACCCTTGAAGGACACACACGGCCGTGTGATGAATGCGGCGCAGTGAATTGGAATTTGGACGTCAACCGTGGTGAAATCACCTGCGAAGACTGTGGGCTGGTTGCCGAGGAGAACGTTCCCGACCCAGGCGCAGAGTGGACCAACCGAGACAACGGAGAAGACCGCTCCCGTGTCGGCCGACCAATGACCTACACCCTCGCCGACAAGGGATTGAACACCACCATCGACGTCCGCGACTTGAACACCGGCATCGCTTCTCGCCACGGCATGAGTTCACAAGCACGTCGAGACTGGCGCCGTCGCCGAGTGATCGATGAACGCTCCAAGACCCGTAAGAGCCGCGAACGCAACCTCGTCAAAGCCAACCAGTTCATCAGAGACCGTTCTGGACTCCCTAGCCCGCTGCAAGAAGAAGCGGCCCGACTCTACCGACGCCTTTCAAGCGAAGGTTTTGTGACCGGTCGTTCAATTGCAGGAGTCACCGCAGCATGCACCTACCTCGTTGCTCGTCAAGAGGAACTCCCACGTCAAATCCCCGACATTGCCTCTGCCTTTGAGATCACAGAAAAGGACCTCTCACGGTTGATCCGTCAAGTCTCTCGACGCCTGAACATGCACAAGATCACCGGTCCGAATGAATACTTTGACAAATTCATTTCCGACCTGGGCCTTGAGCCATCGATTCGTGGACCTTTGGACGCTCTTTGGCAAACCATCCAGCCTCACGATGATGTTTGGCAAGGCAAGAAACCAATGGGTGTTGCAGCGGCCCTGATCTACAAGGCCTCCAACGATGAGGGAACACCACGCACCCAGTCCGAGGTGTGTGCCGTAGCCAACGTCTCGGAAGTCACGCTTCGAGGATTGCTCCGATTGATTGACGGGTTGTTGGAAAAAATCCGACACTATCAATCCCTTCAGTGAGCGAGCGAACCTTGATGAACAAGCCACCCAAGGCTAAATCCATGGGCTTCAAAGCCAAGGCACGCAAGCATCGCAAAGACGATGACCAAGACGAACAGAAACAGAAGAAAGCCACCAAGGAGGGGGAAGTCCCCTGCGGTGTACGAGACTGTGATAACTTCGCTGACAAATCCATGGGCGGACGTTCGTTGTCGATTGACGATGCCATTGACATGTGGGGGTCCAGCGGATATGAGGCACGAAAGGGTCGTGTACGAGTCTGCAAGTCCTGCTACCGCAAATGGAAGAAAGAAAACAAGTCTGACGACATGTACTGATTCACTTTCACCTTTTCCGAAGGGGTGTGGCAAAACACCCAGTACCCCCAGCACTTCATCACCGCTATGAATCAACGTACAATTGTGCGAAGTTTAACCACAAAAGACGGCACACTCATCGCCATGAACGATGGCCTCGTCGCTTGGAAACCCGTCAACGATCGACCAACACGCACAACACTCGACGGGTTGCCTACAGTGCTCCTCGCGCTGCGTGGCCCCATGGGACCCATCGATGCTGCAGCGATTGGGACTGCTGACGGATGCGTCCATATCCTGACACTTCCCCGTATGGAAACAGTGGCCAAATTTGAACTGAAATCTGGCAGCATTCGAGCCATTACCCTGCTGGCCGAAGGTGAAATGCGCTTCCTCGTGGGCACCCAGCACGGAGCGGTTTGGTCGTTGGACGATGCAAGCGTCGAACGCTGTGAACATGTCTTCAGCATTGATGGACCTGTCTCTAGTTTGCACCTTGAAGGCCGTTTGGTTCACGTAAGAAGCGGATGGATTCGTCATGTTCGAACGTGGGATGGATCCAGCCATGATATTGAGAACACTGCCGCAAACTATGAGACGAAGCGGTACAAGAGGTTGAGTTCGCACTACGTCTTACGGACACCCGCTTAAACGCGTTCATGCTCGTCCAAAGGCCATGGTGAAATTGGCGTGTACCACATTGCTGTCGGTGCTGGTCGTTGCCATGATTTCGGAGGTTTCCCATCGTTCAAGGCTGCCTCTTCAAAAAATGCCAAGTGCCGATCGAGGACCTCCTGAATGTGCGAATGCCCCCGTATTGCTGGACCTTGCAATGGAACCAAGGAAGATAATTTCAAGCGTTTCAACGCTGATAGACTTTGAATGACGTCCATCAAGGATCCGCTGGGAAGGTCCCATCGTGTCGGACGGTCCGCTCTGGGGAGGAGTGAACCAACAATCATCGTGGAGAGATGTGGAATATGGTACCCCATCCCATCAGAGGTGTGCCCGGGAAGAGCCACAGCCTGGACTTCTCCCTTCCCAAGTGGAAACACCTCGCCGTCAGATACAGACTGTGTGAGGGTTGGAGGCATGTCGGAGTCGTACCTGTTTGCCCACGTGGTGAAAAAATCACCACGCTCCAACGCAGCCTGCCCGTCAGGGTGAATGTGGATGGGAATGCCACCAAAAGCATCAGAGATGTGTTTCGCACCGCCTGATACGGGATAGCGTCGAGAGGTGAGCAATATTCGGTCAAGGGATGAACCGTCGAGTTGCCCCTCAAGTCGTTCCACCTGAAGTTGCTGATACCATGACGTACCTGCATCTACCAAGACATGGCCGAGTGTACCTGAGATCAAGACGACGTTTCCGTCATGATGAATCCCCGGGAGCCGTACCACCTTCACGCTCCTGCGAACCAGCCCACGCCCTTGAACATACCCAAACGAGGAGGTTGCGATTAAATAGGGGAATTCGGTCGCCCCACCATGGCACGATTCCCCGAGGCAGAAGCCCGTATGCTTCACCGCAAAATCTGCATGCGTTGCAACGCTCGCAATGCGGTCCGTGCTGTTCGCTGCCGAAAGTGCAGCTACAAGGGTTTGCGCCCTAAGAACATCGAGCGCAAAGGCGCCTGATTTCATCAATTCATCCACTGCATTAGAAGCGTGGTTGGGTCACCTACCAGCACCAACGGAAGCACTGCTGGTAGCAAGAAAACGAGCAACGGCATCTTGTGGCTCACCCAAACCATCTCAACATCGCATTCGTGCAGTCGCGCAATGTGAGCCCTCACCGCTTCGTCGGTTGGGGTTTGCCGCGGTGCTCGAGCGTGATGGACCACGCGTTCCTCGCCGTTTGGCATGGACATGACGTCCGAAAGGAGCCACACGTGCCTGTCGAACACTTCGTCAAGCGGAAGCATGCTCGCATGCCATGCCATTTTGAGGTCGCCGAATGAACGTACATGACCACGTTTGATGTTCAACAAAATCATCACCAGTGGAATGAACAAGAAGGCCAATCCTCCCCAAATGAGGAGTGCGATGCTCACCGGAAGGGCAACGACAGCGGGATCCCCGCCTCCGAGACTCAAAGGAACGGTCGCCCATGTAGGGAACACCAATGTCACCCACATCAGGGCCTTTGCATCTGCTCCACCGTGAAGCAAACGGAACCTCCAGGCGAGGTCGATGAACAAAATAACGAGGAAGACAGAGGCTGTTTTCCACCAAAGGATGCCGAGGGGGGCTCCTTCGTTCAAGATCACATCCATTGGGGTTGTGTCCTGATACAGAGCAGCGCCCGCTACGACCCCAACGGCTGACGTAGCGTACCAAAGCAGGAACACGCGGTCCGTCCAAGAACCGCTCCGGGCGTCTGCTATGGTTGGCCGGCCATACACGGCGATGCTTGCGTAGGCCACAACCCCAGATGCAGTGAGGTAAATGGTCCAATCCGCACCTTGCACCATAAGATCCAGAGCCCAGATGAATATAGCAGGCTTCGCCCACACCACCCAATGCTCATTGGGAACCCGGCGATCGTTGCGATCCATCCAGGCCGCCCATGCCATGCCCAAGAGCAGAACTCCAACACGAGACCAACCCAATATGGACTCATTGGTAGCCTCCATGGTCTGAACCATGAAGGCCATCAACTTAAAGACGGCCACCATTCAGGGAGTTTTGCGTGCTACTGGGTGAAGTCTATGGATATCGAAGAACGATTAGAACAAGTGGCCTCAGTCATCAATCAAATTGATGATCCCAAAGTACCCCGGAACATCCGCCGACAAGCCAAAGAGGCTTGCGAAAACTGGCTGCTCAACAAGGGCAAGAAACTCGACGTACGCATCGCAATGGCTCAGTCAAAATTGGAAGAGCTCTACGAAGACCCCAACATCCCACCGGAATTCGGAACGTTGATTTTGACCATCAATACCGAACTCGAACGGATTCTCACCGAAGTTCTTTGATTCACTCTTCTTCATCTTCAAAGTCGAGAGCGAAAACCAACTTGCCAATGAGCAAACGTTCCTTGACGGACAGCTTTCCTTCCGTTACGATACTCTCAAACTGTTCGCTCCAATTCTTTGGGTCCGACATGTTCGCAATCCCAACCCGGATGAGTTCAATTTGGTCAATGGACAACCGACCTCTGCGAAGAGCATATTCCGCTGCAATGCGGGCCGAGAGCAAACGAACTTCCTCATCGCTGTACCCTAGAGCTGTTTGCAAATCACGTAGCATTCGCTCCTCGTAAGCGCTGATGCGACCGTCCTTGATCGCTTCACGCCAAGCCTCCTCAAGGGTTGGAGCCCGTTCTGAGAGAAGAATAGCCAACGGACGAGTGGCATCGATGTTTTCAAGCACAATCTTGAGAATCACAACCAAAGGAATCGAGAGAATCATTCCAATGATGCCCCATACCCAGAATGAGAATGCGGTGACCACCAGAAGCAGGACGGGCGAAATATCCAATGCACGACCTGCCCATCGGGTTTCGATGATGTTCCCCCACAATTGTTGATTGCCAAGGAGGAGGATGGAGAGAACCATCAGCATGGATGGGTCAAGCAAAATAAATCCGAGAACCAAAGGGGGAATCGTAGCCAACAGCGAACCGATGTAGGGCACATAATTCAGGAGAAACGTCAGCAGGGCCCAGGTAAACCACAAATCGATACCAAACAACAGCATGACGATTCCCGCACAGACGCCCGTACCGAATCCAACCCCTGTTTTGACGACCACGTAGGTGTTGACGCTGGATTCGATTTGGTCCCGAATCATGTGCACACGTTCTGAAGCGCCGCCAGGATAGGCTCTTTCAATACGCCCGGGAAGTAGACTTGCTTCGAAGATGATGAACAGCAAAAAGAACAAAACCGTGATTCCTGTTATGAAAAATAAGCCCACGCTTGATAGCAACCCGTTGATGGCTTCGGTCACCCCCGAACCTTCCTCTAGCAACCCCATGCTGGCGAGATCATCGTCCAAGGTCCCGTTGACCGTCGCTCCCGAATCAAGGATGCTCTTCCCGATGAGGGGCATTTCTTTCAAGTCCTCCCATCGTTCGTCAAGAAGCTCGGTGTACTCCTCCATTCGCTCTTCGTCATCAAGGAAGTTTGCAGCTTGTTGATAGGCAAAGAATCCAGCACTGAGGACGATAAGAATGGCCAACATCAGCATCGTGATGTATGAGAGCATGATTGGAAATCCTTTCTTGGAGAGAGTGTCCGCCCCGGGTTTCAACACAAAATAGATGCCCAAAGCAATGAACAAAGGCTGCAAGACGTCGATCAATTGAATCAGCCAAAGCGTGACCAATGTCATGATGACTGCGGCGTGAGAAAGCATTGTCAAGCGGTTGCGAAACTGTTCGCTGCTCCATGCTTTTGTTGGCGTCTCCATGGGTCAGCGAGAACAGTCGACCATTTCAAGACATCTCCGCATCATGACCAGGTGGGTTTTCAGCCTCAAACTCGCCAAGGTTAGGCAGTCGGAGGGTCAGCAATCCTGAGACCAGCATCAGGAATCCACACAAATGAAACACAGCGTGATAATCCCACGGGAAGGTGCCATTCGCCGTCATTTCCCAGACAAGACCGCCCGTAAGTGGCCCAAGGATACGGGCAAAGGCTCCCAATGATTCTTGAGCACCCATCACCATGCCCAGGTCGTAACCTTCATCCCGCGCAATGCGCGTGAGATAAGTGCTTGAAGAAGGCTGGAACAATCCGTTTCCGATGGCAATGCACGAGCAGACCAAGAACAATTGCAACCATGCCATCTCAGCTTGTGTGTACGGAATCATGGTCAAGCCAATCCCAGTGATGATGATGGAGACTGGAATCAACCTTCGAGTGCCTAATTTCCGTGTCAATGGCCCGATGAGAACTCCTTGAGTCAGAATGCCAAACAATCCGATCATCGCAAAGACACGTCCATTGTCCTTCTCCGAGAATCCAAGCCCTCCTAAGCCAACGCCCATCTCCGTGTAAAGGATGAACACGGCATGCATGACGGTAAAGCCGAGAACGAACAGCATTGAAACCCAAATCATGGCACTGATGGTGCCACTTCGCAGCATCTTGAATGAATTCACAACCATGGAAGACATTTCTTGACCCCAAGATTTCCTGTTGGCGTCGTCGTTCGCGTTTTTGACGACGATGGATTCGGGCAACTTCCAATAAGCGAGGATCAAAGATCCTAGGGAAAGCACGCTTGCAATGACACAAGGAAGAAGGTAAGGGTAGGTGTCAAACACAGTTCCAACGAAAAGGTCCCAGCGCTCAGCAGGACTCGAGAATTCACCGCCGATGAACGGCCCAATGGTGAACCCTAATCCGAACGCTGCTCCAATGAGTCCCATGCGTGTTGCTAGTTGCTTTGGCGTGCTCACATCACCGATGTAGGCACGTGCTACCGCAATGTTCCCGTTGAACACTCCAGCCAAGAACCGCATGGAAAGGGCAAACAACAACGTGTTGGAAAACCCAAAGGCTGTGAAGAAAACGGTGTTACCGACCAATCCAATCATCAAGACAGGGCGGCGACCTATTCGGTCGGATAGAACGCCCCAAAACGGAGAGAACAAGAATTGAGCGGCTGAATACGCCGTCATCAACAAACCGACCCAAAGGCCGATTGAAACCACGCCCTCCGAGGCAGCCAAATCCTTGACGAGGTAGGTGAGGAAGGGAATGATGATCCCAAAACCAATCATGTCGATCATTGTGACGAGAAAGAGAACCAAAAGTGCCGCTTTGCTGGCATCCACTGGCTGTTCTGACATGGGCTTCCCACCCTTTGGTAATCTCTGGGGTTTTTTTATGCGCTGCCTATAACCCCGATGTCAAGCAAGATTTCGACTCTAAACGAGGGAGATTTTGCTTTGAACTTCCGGTGTCAAACGGTCGATGACCGCTTCAAGGCGTTCAACCAAGCTGGCTTTTTGCTCGTGCTTGATGAGGGCGTATTTCATAACTTCATCGAGGGTATCAACCGCAAGAACCTCGACCATATCCTCGAATCGGTCATCAAGAAGGACGTCTTGCATGTTGGCACGTGGAACAACAATTGTCTTCACACCAGAGCGAGCAGCAGCCTCAATCTTCGCAGTCACACCACCGATTGGAAGCACTTCACCTCGAACGGAAAGGGAACCTGTCATGGCAAGGTCTTGCCGAATCGGAATATTCTCGAGCGCTGAGATGATCGCTGTGGCAATGGTGATGGAGGCGGAATCCCCATCGACGCCGTGGGTGTCGACGAATTGGATGTGAATGTCGTAATCGGAGATGTCTTTTCCTGTCAGTTTTTTGATCACTGCACTGACATTGGTCACGCTTTCCTTGGCCAAATCCGAGAGCCCTCCTGTAGCGTGAATCTTGCCGCCACCGCCTTGAGAAGGTGTGACCAATGCTTCGACAGGAAGCATGATACCACTGAAGTCTGAAAGGCCAGAGTTCGCTCCCAAGACAGCAAGGCCGTTCACACGGCCAATACGTTCGCCGCTGTTCACCAGCATAGCGTAGTCTTGGCGGCGCTCAATCATTCGGTCAGCGACTTGTTGCTCAAGCGGTTTGGCGATGTTTCGCGCTCCGAGAACATGCTCTGCTGTGGTGAGAGGGGCACCTGCCTCAACGGCGAGGTCTCCAGCAATTCGGACCAGTCCGCCCAATTCACGAAGCCGTAGCGATAGTTTGCCACGACGTCCTGCACGACGCTGAGCCTCTCGAAGAATCATGGAGACAGCGCTCTTGTGGAAGTGGGGGATTTCACGAATCGTGTCCTGATCACGTAGAACTTCTTGAGCGATGAACCGAATCAATCGGCGGCGGTTTCTCGAAGTGTCAGGCATTTCCGAATTCACGTACACTTCGTATCCATAACCACGGATACGGCTGCGCAGGGCCGGATGCATTCCCTGGATGGCGTCCAGGTTTCCAGCAGCGATGAGAATGAAGTCGCAGGGGACAGCCTCGGTTTTGGTCAGGGCACCGGAAGAGCGCTCCGAGCGACCTGAGATGGGGAAGGCCCGGTCTTGCATGGCGGTCAGCAACGCTTGTTGTTCCTCGAGACGCAGGAGGTTGATTTCGTCAATGTAGAGCACGCCTTTGTGAGCACGATGGATAGCTCCTGGTTCGACACGGTCGTGAGCGGGTGTTTCCATACCACCCGACTGGAACGGGTCGTGGCGAACATCGCCGAGCAATGACCCGGAAAGGGTGGCGGTGGCGTCGATGAAGGGTGGGAGTTCATTGGTATCGTGTTTGACCAATACTTTGGGGATGCGGCTGTTGTCAACAGCACCTAAACGGCTGCGGATGAACATGTATCCGAACACCAAGAGGAAGCCTCCAAACAGAAGCGTGAACAGATCGCCATTCTGAAGGGACGCAATGAGTATGAGGAAGCCGATGGCTGCAAAAGCGATGAAAAGCATGCGCTGAGATTTTTCACGCTGCTGGCGAATGGCTTCTTTTTGCACCTTCACAATGCGTTCAGCACGGCCAGCAGGAACGGTACGGACTCGAGGCACGTTTTCGTCGTCTTCGTTTGGATAGACGAGGACGTCTTCGAGGGCGTCTTTGGGCAAGAGATCTGTCATGGACCGAGCGAGCATGGACTTGCCCGTTCCTGGATCCCCAATCATGAGCATGTGGCGGCGTTGTTCTGCTGCTTTCTTGATGACCAGCGATCCTGCTTCTTGGCCAATCACTTGATCGACGAGCCGTTCAGGAATAGGAACGTCAGCCGTTGATTCGAATTCTACGCTGGCGATCCAGTCGTCCACGGATTGGTTCAACACGTCGTCCGCACCACTGGGCTCGGGCGCCCACACCGTGACGGTTTCCTCTTCCTGCGCAACATCAACGGACGGTTCGTCCGTTGTGAAGACCTCTGTGGGCTCCTCATTTGCATCTGCAGGTTGTTCGGCCACGATTCTTCCTCTCCTCACTCCCCTTTAGGGCTATGCTTTTGCAAAACCTCCGTCAAGAGGTCATAAACCTTGCAATCACTGTTGATTCAATTGGTCAAGATACTGCTGGCCGTAGTAGGTCCACTGTTCCATGGTCCATCCTGCGGGGAGTCCGCCGGGTGGGAGGGGTGGAGCACCAACAGGAGCGACTGGAACCGGTGCTACCGGTGCATGAACAACTGGAGCATGGGCCACTGGGGCTTGAGCCACGGGTTGCTGGAAGATCTCTTGGGCACCGCCGTACATCGAATTGGCCACAGCATCGTGAACAGGCAAGGTCGCTTCGTTCCACTTGGCTTCTTCTACGTCGCCTCGTCCGCCTCGCATGAACATCAAGCCGAGAAGAGCAGCGACGATAAGCACGCCCAAAATGATGAAAATCACCGTCGTATTCAGGGATTCTTCATCCCCTGCTGTATTGCTCTGGAGGTCTTCTGCAGGACAGTTGGCCCGTGGGTCTTCACAAGCAGTGTCGTACTTGGCCTCGAGCTCCATCAAGCGGGCATCCAGGTTCGCATCCGACGAATCTGCAAGTTGCTCCTCGAGCTCCTCTATGTCGCTCAACAAATCGGCGACATACCAGTCAAGAAGATCATCTTCCATGTCGAGTGGCGCAGGAAGTTCCTCTGTGGTAAGCCATTTTGCTTTGGTCGCATCGGTGGTCTTGTAGTCATCACCAGCGTCGTCAACGGCTCGGACAGTGAGCGAGATGTAATCCATGTTGCGCATGCCGTTCTCACGGGCGAAACTTGCTGGGCCGTTGCCGGGCAGCATCATGTATTGGGTCCATCCGGTGGAGGCCCGAGACATGTCAAGGTCGGTTTCCAAAAATCCATCACAGTTGCCAGTGAGTTCAGTGCACAGAGACCACTCGACGGTGATGACGGTGAACGTTGGGGCTGCGTCGGTCAAGAAGAAGGTCGCAGTAGGTGTTTGCGTCATGTAAGTGTCTTGCATGTCCACGTAGAGGTAGCCACTACCGTCGTTCTCCTTTGAGATGTAGAACGGAAGGGAATCAAACACAGTGACGGTGATGTCGTAGCTGTTGGTTGCATAGCCGTCGGATGTGGAAATGGTGACGGTTTGGACACCGACCTCTTCAAAGTTGAGAATGAGGTTTCCTGCGACATAATTTGCAGCACCTTGTTCGCTTGCAATCGCTGACTGAACCCAATAAGCACCTTGTGATGTATCGACGTCCGTGAGGCGGCTGTCAAGGTTGATGACCTTCTGCTTGCCCATCTTCAGCGAAAATGCCTCGATGTCTGTCAGGTCAAGACGGGGTGCGTCGTTGATCGGATTGATGCGGAGAATGATGGTCTGATCAGAAAATTGTTCGCCATCGCTCGCACGTAGCGTAACGGTGGTCTCACCGTTAACATCATCGTCGACGGCATCGAAACCAAGAGCAGAACCACGCAACTCGACATTCATGACCTCAGGATTGCTGTTGCTCATGATTTGGAGAGAAAGGGCCGAGGCGTCAACGGACTGACCAGTATCGTCCGTATCGGAGAGGTACTCGTTCAATGAAAGCACACCTGAACCGCCTTCGTCAATCACTTGAATCGGCAGACCAGCCCAGCGCGGTTGTCCGTTTTCAATGACGTTGAACAGGAGGGTCCCATATGGCAGTTCACCGGTATCGCTGTAGTCGCCACCATCGTCAATCTTGACTTCAATGCCTTTCTGGCCCAGCGGACAGCCGTTGTCGTAGGGGAACAGAACTTCCAATTCCTCAGTATCTGCATGCCATGCGACAAAATTTGGACTTGTGGAGGACACAACCAAATCACCCAAGGGCGTCTCAGGGTCCATGATGTGCCCGTCCATGCTGACCTTAGTGCTGATATCACACATGACGGACGGAATGGGGTCGGCGACCACAGTTGGACGTCCGTTGGCGAGTTCAAATCCATCGTTAAGCGTGGCCCAGGAACTCATTTGACCTCGTTCATCGACGGTGCGGGAACGCAAATCGTACTTGCCTGCCGTCATTTCCATGGATGGCGTGACAACGTATTCGCGCCCTTCTCGAGGGGTGTCTCGGAAGAGGATGTTTTCGCCGCCGGAAACGATGCTTCCGTCCCACAGGTTTTGGCCAGCAGGTGAAACTTCGACCTCAAACATCATGGATTCGATGGTGTCAACATTGTCATCAGCATCCCCCTTGGCCAAAACCCTCAGGTAGTCGCCTCGATCGATCACATCAGAATCAAGGACTTCGAGGTTCTTGACAACGGGTGGGCGATCATGGTCAAGTTGTATTTCGGCCACGTTGTTCGTACCGCTCATATCGCCGGTCAGTCCAGTCAATCTGGCTCCGAAGTTGGTGGACCAAGCGTTGGAAGGGAGTGAAGAAGTGTCGAAGGTTGCAGAGGCGGTCAAGAATGACGACCCAGGTGCGACGTTGAGCGAGGGAAGGGTCGTGCTGTCAATGACCGTTGTCGTGGCTCCGTTCTTGTAGTAAAATTCGATGGAGCCCCCATCGACATAATCGAGGTCGCCCGTGTTCTTGACGTCGGCTTGAAGCGACACGACATCGCCCCGTACATAGGACGGAGTGCCTTGATCGTTGGTTGCTTGAAGGCCTGAAACACCGATGTCCATCTTTGGGCCCATGGTGGAATCAATGGCGTGATAGACGTGAGGTGAACTGCCACCGACAGAAACTTGGTTACCGGCCATAAGGACGCCGACTACAATCGCCTTGCTGATGCCGCCTGGAACGACTGATGTGGGGACACTGGTCCACGATTCGGTCGTATCGGCGTTGGCGACCGTTACGCTGTGGAAGGCAGCACCGGATCCACCCCTCTTGGACTTGTAGGTGTCTCCTGCGGTCAACCAAGCCATCCAGCAGTTGTATCCGTGTGGAATGCCAGAAGAGTAGGAGTATCCAGTACAATCCTTGTCAACCAAGGCTGCATAGAGTTTCATGTTGGATGCAGGAGAGCCCGATCCAGTGTATTTGTACGAGATGCTGATGTCGTAATTGCCCCCGTTTTGGGAAATGGCAGCAGACATGCCGTAATCGTTGACGGTGCTGTGCATTCCACCGCCGGTTGAAAACATGGTGTCGTAGGTGGTGTATTGGTTGTTGGCCCCGCCTTGGTTTTTATCGGTTCGATCGCCGAAGTATGCGTCGGGAGCACCGCCGGTCGACCATGCCCAGTTGTAGGGGGAGACGCCACCTGCACGCGCCGTGTTGGTCTGACCGAATGAAGCAGACATGTAAGTCACATAGACATACTCGTCAGGATGGTTTTGCTTGATGGAGTGGTGGGCGTCAGAACCGCCACCGGTTTTGGAACAGTGACCACAGTTGTCGGAGGAGATGTATTGTCCAAAGACAACGTGTCCTGGGCTGGTCGCCTGGGAGCTTTGCATGATGGTTGGTTCGTCCTCGAGAACTTCAGGAGATGGCTGATAAAGTTCAGCCATCATGCCGGATGCAAGGCTGCCAAGGAAAATGGCGACCGTAAAGAGAGCGATGCTGCGGGCTGCGTGGTTCATATTAATAGCACAACTTGGACAGTATATGAAACACTCGCTCTTACGACAGGGACAAGTCTTTGCAACTGCCTCGCAGCATGCCGGTAATAAAGGAATCAAGAAGTTTAACATTTGTGAGGCATTGGGTGGTTTGTGAGCGGAAGCAAGTGGGCTGTTTTAGCCGAGGAAAACGGCAAGACCTTTGTTGTCGAGTTGCTCGATTCACCACAAAAAGTGAAGGGCCTTGGTGTCTTTCATGCTGTGGAACTCCTCAGGGATGTTCCTCTTGGCGGCACTGTTATTATCGGCCAGAAGGAGTTGATTGTGCTGCCGCCTCGAGTGCCCGAACTCAGCAAGGGAATGCTTCGCAGGGCACAGACAATTGGAAGCAAAGATGCAGGATTCTTCCTAGCGCGATTGGGTTGTGGGCCTGGCGATGTGATCCTCGAAGCCGGTATCGGGAGTGCTGGCCTCTCAATGTACATTGCACGGACCCTCGGCGACACGGGACTGCACATCACCGTTGAACCTCGAAGCGAGCATGCTGATGTTGCCATGGAAAACATCCGTCGTGCAAAAGAAAGCTGGCCAGCCTACCCCGAACACCACCACATCGAGGGTCGAATTGAAGACTCCATTGAAGAAATCCAGCACGTCGCTCCTAGCGTGGACGCCGTGGTGCTTGATCTTCCAGACCATCCCCCCGCCATTGAGGCCGTCGCTCCGCTGCTCAAGTCAGGGGCTCGTCTTGCTTGTTATTGCCCTGTGACATCTCAATTGGAACGTGCTTGGGAGGCGTGTGAGGCCTCTGGGCTCACCGTTGAGTGGGCTGGAGAGTTGATGGAACGCGAGTGGGGCCGAGCATCCAAAGGAGGCATGCGCCCGGTCAACGGACCGTTTGGCCACACCGCCTTTTTGCTGGTAGCCCAACAGCGATGATCACTCAATTACTCGGATTTTATTATCGCATTGAGGGCAAGTGAATCGGAAGGGAGGCGTGCTCCCGCGTGGAACGCCAAGCCGAGCGTCACACGTGGGGCAATTGACTTTGCTTTCCCCATCCATGCGGCATTCGTTGTAGCCGAGTTCTTCTTGTTCCTCTTCTTCCTCTTGGTCATCCTCTGAGGAGGCTTCATCGTACACCTTGTCCACGTCATCTGAGTCATTGCGTCGGCGCAAAACCATGATCGCCAAGGCAGCGATCAACCAACCTGCACCCATGACGCCAAGGGTTGCGGGTTGGCTCACCGATAAGCCCAATGGAAGCGATAGCCCGTTGGGAGGGAGAGCAGGGCCCTCGACGGAAACGATGAGGGGAAGGGACTGGTCTGAAGTGAGCACACCGCCGCCAGACGAGGTCGCTCGGACAACCACCTCAGAGGTGGCCGTTCGGGCGGTGTTCGAAATGATGGTCAATTTGAATTCGATGCTTGACCCAGGCGTCAACGTGTAGTCTGAGGTGGCGGACTGGTCGCTCAGGCGAACCCATTCCAACAGCAAAACTCCCGTGTCCTGTCCGAGCACATCGAGGGTTCCAGAAACTTCGGCGTTGGCCAAATTTTGCACGGTAAGAACGGTTGATGTTGAACTGTCAACACCGAGGGAAACCGATGGTGATTCAAAGGAAAGTGCAACCAAAGAGTCTCCCGGCCAACTCGGTTCAACATCATAGAGAATTGAATATTCAACAGCAACGTTGCTTCGAATGGAGCTCACGGCACGGAAGGTGATGATGCGCTGTCCCGCAGTGGCGTCGTTGGGAACGGTGCACGACCATCCCAAGGGAGTGGATGCCAAGCCTGGAGCAAGACTGACCGTGGCGTCGAGGCCACAATCTGCACCCACTGTTGAGACTGAAAATGTATCATCGCTGTTTCCGGTGTTGGTCAAAAGCACGCTGCCATAGACGGTTTCACCCGGTCCGGCTGAGGATTTTTCTCTTAGGACGCTCAAATTGGCATTTGCTTGAACCGACTCAACGGTGATGTTGATTGAATCGGATACCGAGGGGTTGGTGGTCGAAGTGGCAGTGAGCGAATAGACAACCCCTGCTTCGGGGGCTCCAGTTCCCACTTCCCGCACATCGATTGAGATGATTTGTGTGCTTCCAGCACTCAGTTGGAACGTCGTAGGCGACACCTCGAAGGTAAACCAGTCGTTTGTGGAGGCTGCCGACCAATCGATCACGTAGACATCGGCTTGCGTCCCAAGGTTGGTAGCGTCAACCGTGATGGTGCTGAGCGTGGCTGGATTCGCTAATATTCGCTGAGAAACCGAATTCACCAGAACCTCTTCTCGGTCAACCACAACCAAATCGAACGTCCATGAGGAGGCGATGGTCCCATCACCGAACGACAAGACGACCGAGGTCGTTGAGGGCGTGGCTCCGGTTTGAGCCTCAAATGTCAAGTCCACCGAAACCGTGCTGGTGCGACTCAAGACGAACGACGTTGAACTGATGGAGGCGTCAACGCCTACGGGCAATCCGTTAATGGTTGAAAGCAGTGTCAAATTGGACGTCCCGGTGTTGGCCACATCGACCGTGATGGTGCTGGTCCCGCCTGGGGCGACGAGAACCCTATCCTCGGATGGCCCAGAGAGTGAAATCCCGTCCACTTCAAGCAAATTAATGTCGACCAAGAGCGTGGAGGTCATGCCCTCATAGGTGGATTCAAATGATTGCTGATAAATTCCTGAGAGGGATGTGTCTCCCTTCGAGTTCACGGTCCACACGCCCAATTCACCAGCAGCAACAGTGATGCCCGACGCGCTCACAAGAACGGTGTCCAAGCCTTGCGATTCAACCACGTCGAGGAAAAAGGTGGCATCGTCGCTGCCGTGATTGGTGACACGGACTTCATAGTTGGAACCAATTGAGGGAACGATGTCCACGATATTCATGGGCCCGAGGAGGCTAAAATTCACCGCTTCATCGACGTCAATGCTGATGACAAGAGCCTCCAGTACGTCCTGACTGGCCCCCGTAGCATAGATTCCCGAGAGTGTAAATTCACATTCATCGCCACTGTTAGCGCCCTCATCAATTTCCACGAGAAGGTCCACTGCATCCACTGCATCTGGGAGAAGGTTCGATGTTTGGGCCGAGACCAACGCAACTGAACAGGGTTCACCAGCGTCAACAGCAAGGTCCCATTCGAGGTCCAATTCAGCATTCCCTGTGTTGGTGACCTGGACACTCGACGGTGTGCTCTCGCCGGGCAAGAAGAGCGTGGATTGATCCAAAAAGGCAAGAGAAATATCGGGCTCGGCTTCCACTTGGACCACCAGGAGCGTGGAGGAGGTCACGTTTCCTTCCGTCGAACCCACCGTCAATCGATAGCCGTAATATTCAGGTGCAGCGTCGGTTGGTACCGTCAGGGAAAGCGTAGCCGATTGTGAGCCCCCTGCTGGGATGTTGGAAAGTTCGTCATCTTGCCATTGAAGGTACCAACCTTGGGGAATGGTTGAACCCAAACCAAAGGCGGTGGTGCCGGACACTTCCCACGGATAGTAGGACATGCCCGCCGTTTGATTGAACACCGTATCGTCGGCTGCCTGCTGAAGTTCAAGTCTTACAGAAGCCGATAGCGAAACCGAGGCGTTGCTTCCGACGCAGGACTCTCCTGTGACGGTGGAGTGCATAACGCAGGCAGCGAGGTAGGACCCCTCAAGCGAAGGATGGCTCCCGTCGTTCGTGTATAGGTCGTAGAATAAATTCCCAGATTGGGTGGGGTCAACCCCGTTGGCTTCGACTGCATCATGAATGGTTTTGAATGCAAGACCGACCGGTGCAATCCACACTGTATTGCCGGCAGCCGTGATGTTCTCTGCATACCTTGTATAGCCTTCAGTGAGCCGTTCTTGCATGTTTGTGAAGTTTTGATTGATGTTGTTGTATTGATGCCATTGAGTACCAGATTCTCCACTTCGGCGACCCCAAGTCATGAACAGAACTGTCTCGGAGCCTTCGACTTCGATCTGTTCACTCAACAACACGGAGGCGTTTTTGCTCGCCTGCCAATCCGAATCTGTCGTTGGTAGCGATGGAATCTGGCTTTGATCCTGCAAGATCGTGTAGTCCCAAGAGTTTCCTCGGAGGGTCGTGTTCCAAGAATGACCGGAGGTGTTCACGTTGGCCCAGTGTTGAGCAAGCGACATTCCTCCAGCATCTCGTGATGTGACCGATCCGTTGTAGCCGTCTGCATCCAGAACCTTGTCGACCAGCAGGGCGAGGTTGTTGGATGTGGTGTAACTGTTGCCCATCATGAGCACACTCATGGAGGGAGAGGATTGATTCCCACCCGATGAATTCCCGGTTCCGTTTTGAGACGAATTGCCCGATGAATTGGAGGATTGATTGGCCCACCACGACGAAAGGTCTGGTTCAACTTC
>Ga0181379_1000517_pt1 | contig 19184 bp, 7 predicted proteins | sample 2SPOviralmetaG_FD_130115 | JGI IMG/M metagenome (GOLD analysis project Ga0181379, IMG submission 130115) | Marine viral communities from the oligotrophic San Pedro Time Series (SPOT) site, San Pedro Channel, CA, USA - 2 SPOT_SRF_2009-07-10 | ecosystem: Environmental > Aquatic > Marine > Strait... | reverse complement strand
TCTGAGGCATCGTTCTTATCGAGGCCTTTGATGAAGACATCTCGCCCGTCAGCAGAGGTCCAATTCATCCACTCTTCGAAGAGTGTTTCATGGACGTCAGGAATCATATCGCCATCCGTATCGGTGTTGGGCGGTGGAGTTTGCGTGGTGTCCTTTGGGTGGACGTTGGCGACGTTCGAAATGGACGGGAATTGCGACATGAAGAGAAGGCTTGCAACGACAGCCAAGGTCGTGAGCAGGGTTGTTTGGCTTCGACGCATGGTATCACCTTTGGCAAAGCATACGCTTCGCTCTGCCCCTCACTCTTCAAAGACTGCTTATGAGGGTGATGGAGCATTGTTCATACAACCGCTTGTTGAGATGGCCAAAACCCTCCGAAACATGGCGCCTATGACCGTGTATTAGCGGTGTGTTCAAGTCCCTCCCGCGCTGGGAGTTGGTTGTTCCCATGGCCATGACCATCACGCATCTTGGCACCGGCAGTCGAGGCAACTCGACCTTGCTGGAAACGCCCCATGCCAAAGTGCTCATCGATCAGGGATTTAGCGGAGCACAACTGCAAAAACGATTGGCTCGGCTCCAACTGAAGCCAGAAGACATCGATTGTGTGTTCATTTCCCATCACCACGGAGACCACGGAGGAGGTGCAAAGGTCGTGCAAAACAAATGGGGGCTGCAAGTCCTTGCAAACGAACGCACCGCATTGGAATTGGATCTTGACCCTGAACACACGACCTATTTCGAAGGATTGGACTTGGTCAAAGTGGGCGATGATTTGGCCATCCTCCCTGTGCCAGTCCCGCATTCAGGCTCCGACAATGTAGCCTTCGTAGCGAGCCATGGTGGCGAACGGGCTGCCATCATCACCGACCTCGGTTCTTGGACGGATGAACTGATCACCCACGTACGTGGATGCGAGCACATCTCCATCGAAGCCAATTACGACCACAACAAACTGATGTACGGACCTTACCCCTACACGCTCAAAGATCGGATATCAGGACGTGGCGGCCACTTATCGAATGACCAAACGGGCCAGTTTCTAGCCGAGGTGTGCACCTCAACAACAAGAAGCATCACCTTGACGCACTTGAGTCAAAAAAACAACATGCCCCACCTCGCTGAATCCACGGTCCTCTACTACATCGACGAGGTCTTCTCAGGAGATCTCTCGATTTCCACCCAAGACGGCCCGGACTTTTCCCACTACATCGGGCAAAGCGAAGCCGAATTGGCCGCCAATAAAACAGCGGCCAAATGAGGGAATTCCCCTGCGGCGAGGTGAATGCCTAAATGATACCTCGTCGTAAGGCAAATGTGGACCGAGTCTCGCCCCGAACTTCTTCTTGCCTCCGCAAGGATGAGCGAGCGGTGAGCGAAGTTCTCGGGGTCGTCATGCTTCTCGCCATGGTCATCACGATCATGGGTGGAGTGTGGGTCTTCCTCAATCCGTACCTCAGCGATTTTGAGGACAACACGAACTGGAATTCTGCCACCGGTCTTGCAGACCGGATTGAGGACCGGATTGAAGTGGCCGGAAACGCACCTGATGGAACCGGTTTCAGGAACACGCTGGCGATTCAATCAACCTCCATTCGTCCGGTTCAAAACATCGAACACTGGACCATTTCAGCTGACTTGACCGATAGTGACCGCATATCATTGCGCCACGTCAACGACACAACTGTGGCCGTTCTCGCTGCAAACGAAACGGCAAGAAGCATCTCAGTCCAATCTCCTGGAGTTTTCTTCGAAGATTCCGTAACCCCCAGTCATCTTGAAGTGTTCATCACCCACAACGCCAGTGCCAGCCACTGGATGATCATAACAGTCTACGGCGCAGACGACACACCACTGCACCGGCAGGTCATGTGGACCATTTCAGGCCTTCAAATCACCACATCACTGGGCCAAGGCGAACATCAAATTGTGTTGATGAACAACGCCAGAGCCGAACGATTCCCCAACGGCGCGTGGGATGTAAGCGCCATGCCACTGGTGGAATTCGATCGAATGGCCAATGATGAATTGCGTCTGTCCATGCTCCTCACCGATGTGACGACCACAGGCTCGATTGGAACTGGAGCAAATGTTGGAATGCAATTCGTATCGCAAGGACCCATGGTGTTGTTTTCTGGCCAGGCCTACAACATCCAATTCGAGGTGTTGAACGTTCTTCACGATGTCGTCACCCCCCAATACCATGAGAATTGGCTGTCCGACTACACCATCCAGCGCTCAGCCGGCACCTTGGACACCTTCATCGGTTTCTCACCCTACGAGAGAGCCAGCGGTGCCGATGGATTCAGCGTTTCATCTCAAGGACTCCCGCTCTACTTTGAAGTCGATTTGCAGCGGATTGAGGTGAGCCGATGAGGGGAGCGATGCGCAGGGACGAAGAAGCCGTTTCTGCAGCAGTGGCGACCGTCTTGTTGTTTGGCGGCGTGCTGTCCATCATTGGACTCATGATGGTTTCAATGATGCCGGTGATCGAAGAATTGGAAGGTTCCGTGGAACGCCACGACATGGCATCGCAGATGAGTTTGTTAGCGCACGAAACATCCGAGTTGACGGAACGAGGAATGCCCGGAGATTCAACTCATGCGACGTTGATTCCTGTCGACGGTAACCTCGTTTGGGACAGCCTCAGAGGAGGAATGTGGTATTCAGCAACCTGGCACGAAGACATGTCTCTGAGAGCAAGAGGGGCATTGGATTTTGACGATACCCTTGAGATTCGACACCCTGAAAGCAGCGTTGAGGCGGTGTGCATCACCGATTTGCGACTGGGGCCCGACCGACCCTATGCATACACACTAGAAGCCATGCTTGATGCTGCTCTGGTCACCGTCACGCCCGGATTGGCCATGCCATTGGGGCCCATTGACCTCGTTTTGACCGATTCCAATGAAGAACTCTTCACAGAAGCGCTTCGCATCGATGAGATGACAACTCTTGACCTCGAGAACATCGGCGAGGTCGTTTTGACCTCGACCCACGCACTGACGGTTCTTGGACAGACAGGCGATGCAGGCTCGACTTATGTCCTCCCAAATGCCCCTGAACCATCCGATAAGCGAGGGCATGCATGGTCGCTTCCGCTTCCTGCTGGGACCACCGTCGTCCAACTCCTGAGCGACAATGCCAACCAAATCCAGATCACAGAAAATGAGGAAACGACCATCCATTACGCCATACCAAGCGGACTGGCAAGAACTGCAGTCTCCTTCACACATGTTCTCAACCTCAGCCAAGAGAGCGTGGTGCACATCACCACAAGTGCTCCATCCAGAATGCTGCTTGACTTTGATCAATCTTCAACCGCAGGAATGACGGCTTGGCCCTCCACGACAGGAACATACCTCGGCCACGCTTTCTCTCCACCTGACCTTGAGGGCACACTCGCCTTGACCAACCCCGGGAGTGAGGTGGTCACCGTGACGTGGAGAGGCGGTGGAATCTCCATGGTTCCAGGGGGCATTGAACACGTCGAATGGCCGCCGTCTCAGGACGAAGGAGCCCCCACATTGGATGCCGATGGAGACTTCTTTGTCACATGGGCAGGGAACATCAACGGATCGGCCGTGGACGGTTTGGCCGGAACGATGTTGGTGCCTGCAGACGACACAGGAGCCATCTCAGGTGGAGCATACACCTACCACAACACAGACAGCGCGCTCAACCCAACGGCTACCATTCGTCTGGCCGGATATTCCTCGAACTGGAACTTGACCGACGCAGATGACGGAGCACTCACAGGAGCCTTTCTGGAAGCCAACGATATAGCATCAACCACCTTCTCAAACGGGACCAATCATCTCGTCGTCGAATCCGGACATCCAATTCGCCTTCTCCGAAGCGGTGGAGGACAGGGACTTCACCTCATCCCCCATGATGGTGCAGAGAGGTGCACCGCTGTGGGCACTCAAGCCAGCGGTTGGATCACCACCGATCTTCCATGGGAGCGCATGGGAGGACGCGGTGAAGTCGACATCCAAAATGCTTGGATCGAAGGCAGGCATCCATCAAGCGTCTCAATTGAAGTGATTGGAGATGATGGAGTTTCTTCCCATTCAACCATAGGAACCGTCTGGGCCTTCCATCTCTCGAGACTATCCTACCAATTCTCATCATCAATCGATGGAATGGAAGTGGCGTTCAGTGGAGGAGCAGTGGTCACCAACCACCCTGAATTCCGACCCTATGTGATGGTGCCACCATCCGACCGAGGCGGCCCCGGGCCGCGATTTGCTGCAACCATCCCCTCGCTCCACCCTACGCAAGGAAGCGAAAGCGGCGCAGGTGAGCTTGAACTTGACATTGAACTCGCCCAGCGCATTTCCTTGGCTTCAACACCGGCCTTTGAAGTTCGACGTGGTTGGTCTGAGCCGTACGGAACCGCCATTGCGGATGAGGCAGGAATCGGATTAGAAGCCAGCGAAGACTGGACGGTTTATCCTGGACAACTTGACTTGCTCACCGATTATGTAGGCTGGGTCCCCGATCCCAGTTATGGCACATCCGAAGCAGTATGGCACACCAATGGCGAGGTCATTGAGTTCACGCTTCAACTCGCCTCGCTGGACGTGACAACTCGAGAGGTGATGTTGTGAAATCTATTCCAATGAAAGACGATACAGGAGCCGCTGCCACGGAACTTGGGTACATCTTTACGTTCTTGCTCGGTGTTCTGCTCATGAGCACCTTCAGCGTTTGGGCGTGGGACATTGAGACCAATACCCGTCTCCGATGGAACGAGGAAGCCATTCAAGCCAACATGGATGATTTGGCAGCTGCCGTTGAACGTGCTGACGAAGCAAGCCGATTGGGTGGGAACGTCTCGTACGCAGAAGAGGTCCTATGGCGACCCACCGAAGCCGATGAGTCTCTGTTTTTCATCGAACTTCTTGACACGAGCCTCGTCCTCATCGATGAAGGCGGACCGCTTGATACCGAAGTTGCACTCTCTGGCACAGGAGCAGGCACACATGAAGGTCGCATCCCACTCGCAGGCGTTGACCGTGTGTGGGTGGTGTTTGAGGACGGAGTGACCAGCCTTGGCTTGGACCGTCCGCAAGCCGTCCAGTGAATCATCGACCCATGACAGCCCGATGGACCATGGTTTGGACCTCTCGCATACGAGAACGAGCCCCTAATTCACGGTATACTGCGAGGGCACGCTGCAGGAATTCCATTCGGGCTTGACGTTCTGGAGCCATGCCCCCTAAGCGTGTCAAGAGTTCTCCGATTTGCATTCGCAAATCGTTCGCTTCTGCAAGAACAAGGGCTTGGCTGTAGTGCTCTTGAGCGTCATCAGTTCGACCAGCGTCGTGGAGCACCTCGCCCAAGAGCATGGTGATTTCAACAAGTGCTTGGACATCCCCTGCTTCATTCATCGCCTCGAGTGCTTCGGAATAATGGAACAGCGCCAGTTCAGACTGCTCAACTTTGGAATAATATCGACCCAAGACGGCCTGCGCACGGGCATGAAGAGCAGAGTCATCCAGCGATGAAGTGCGTTCATGTGAGGCCATAGCGTGTTGCCGAGCCCGTTCAACCTCGCCAAGATCAATCAAAGCACGAGCGAGTGTGATTTGGCTGTTGATGAGTTCAACCTCATCTGAGGAAGCGAGAATTGCTTCGACCTCACCGTACGCCTCGAGTGCCTTCGAACGATCGTTTTTCCTTCGCAAAAGGTAGCCAATGTTGTTGTAAGTTCTGGCAGCCCAGAGTGCATTGCCCAAAGAGATGTAATGCGTCAGGGCTTTTTTGTGGCGATCGAGGGACAACTCACTGTTTCCGTGTTTCCGACTTACATCCGCCAACGAGGAGAGAATTTCAGCTTGCACCAACTCATCGGCGTCCTTCTTGGCAAGAACCAATGCTTGATTCAATGTTTCTTCGGCATCATCAAGACGGCCCAGCAAGGCGAGAATTTCCCCTTGCAATTGGGTCATTTTTACACACACAAAGGGATCTAAATCTCCAGTCTCGACCTGTTCAATCAAACCGAGAAGTTCCATGTGACCCTGTGAAACCAATTGACGTCCTTCTTTGACAATCAAGTCTGAAGCCTGCTCAAATTGGCTGGATTGGATGAGATGGTAAACCAATTCAATCAACATCTCATGCGATGGAGATTGTTTCCTGTACCATTCAGAGCACTTGCTATGGAATTCCTCTTTGAGGGTCGGTGAAAGGCTGCGAAGGAGAAACTCACGGATGAGGTCGTGAACGTCGTATGTGTCAGCGTCAGCCTGTCTTGCAAGCCCAGACTCAACAAGGGCGTCGAGTTCATCGGTGTTGAGTTGCTGTAGCGCAAGTGCATCAAGCACCATCGGCTCACGGAACACGGAGAGGGCAGAGAGCACACGTTTCTGTTCAGCGCTCAACTTCGAAAAGATTTCAACGGTGACGTAGTTCTCGAGAGTTTCGTGAAATGCTCCTGCGGATGCCCCTCGGTTGATCAATTCCAAGACCAACGGGTGGCCACGGGATAACCCGTGGATGTGGAGCCACTGCTCGTCCTCGAGATGGTCAAAACTGCTCATCAATTTGCGACCTGATTCCGAGTCTAAGCCGTCCAATGGCATGACGAGGCTGGCAATTCGTCCCTCGGCGTCTTTTGTTGGGACAACAGGCTTGAACGAACGTGAGAAGATGACCAAACCGACCTTTTCATCGCTGCCCAATAACGCAAGCGACATGGCCTGGAAGGTTTGGTGCAACACCAAGTCTGAGACCTTGTGAAAATCATCGATGACGATCAGAGACGGTGAACCTTCCAGTGCTTCAATGAGAAGGCGAGCAGCGTCTGCAGGTTGAGGGACAGGTGTCGCAGCGAGATAGTTCGTAAATTCCGAATCGCCCATGCTTGAAAGCCAATCTGCAATGGATTCAAAGAAAGAACGGGACCCTTCCCAATCTTGGCAACGATGGTAGAGAAGGTTCCGCCGATGCATGAAACGCTCAATCAATTTCGAGGCTATCGTGGTCTTTCCGATGCCTGCAATTCCCGGTACAAGCAGCGTCGTTGCTCGTGCTTCAAGCATGTTCGCCATGTTGTCAAGTTCAATGGTACGGCCGTAGAAATGGCGCAGTCGAGGCAAATCTGCAAGCGAGGTGACCAGTTGCTTCTCAACGTGTTTTGAGAGATCCCGTTCAACCAAATCCGCTGAAAGATTCCGCAAATCAAGGGTGTTGTTCTCGTCGATGTACCGAATGATATCAACAGGTCGCAATTCAAACGGAACCACCGATTTTGAACCACCGAGCGTGGTTTCTACAGGCGGTTGGTCATCAATGATGCAACGAACGGGAAACGAGGACAAACGTTCCCAAGTCTCACCAGCCATAACAACGCCGCTATCGGTCAAAAAGTAGGCTTTTCGTTTCCGAGAAACACCTTTGACGTGGGCTTGACGTTCCACCAAAATCCCTTGGTCTTTCAGGCCAGCAATGGCCCGAGGAACGTTCGATCGGGCAATGGCCACGGCGTTTGCAATTCCCATCTGGGATAGTGCAAACGGAACTTCAATGCTGTCCTTGAAATCCGAATAATCCAGCAGGTGCAGGAGAATTCGCTCCTGCACACCCGGTTTTGCCTGTACGCCCATTGCTTAGACCTCGTGAGGGATCACTGCTGTGGCGGTTGCTGATAATTCGGGTCAGGCACCCATTGGTTGGTCGCTTGATCCCACATCCAACCGGGATGCTGAGATGCCGCTGGAGCCGCTTGCGCAGCAGGTTGAACAGCTTCTGCTGGAGCCGCTGATGCCTGCTTTGCCTTTGCCCATGCGTATGGATCCTCTTCTTCAACGGAGTCATCGCCTGTCAAATCATCCTCATCCGGAAGTTCTTCGAATTCGATAAAGAAGAACGCTCCAGCCCCGAGAAGCACCAAGAGTGCGATGACAACCAATATGATTCCAAGCATGCCGGAACCTTCGTCATCGCTACCCGATACCGAGATTGAGAATTCTCCATTTTCTGTTTGTCCTGCAAACTTGAAAATTTGGCCGTCCATCTCAAAGATGATGTCAGACTTGCCTTCACTGCCGATTTGACCGGTGGTGATGTCCATGGCCCAAGAACCATCGGATAAGACACGGGTCGAGTTCAGTTTGGCCTGACCCTCTGCGAATCGTGCGATGACGAGGCTTCCTGGAAGTCCTTCGCCTTGGAACGTGGCAGGGTTATCAGCAGTGACCACACCACTGTCTGCCCGGTCAACGCTGAATGAAACAGCACGCACAAGGAAGTTCACCTTCAAGGAATACGCTTTCGATTCTTGATCGTCTTGAGCGTAAATCACCACGCCGTTCAGTGACCAGTCAGGGATATTGCTGGTGGTTTGGGCCATGTAGGACATTGGGTCGTATGTCAAGACGCCGAGTGGCGTGACCGTGATGAAATCGTCATAGAAATCATCCTCAATAGTGCTGACGTCATCCCAAACATAGAATTCCAAATCATTGGCGGAGTCCCCGGTACCATCAGGGTCATCAAAGAATTCTGCAAGGTCAAAGGTTACACCTCCGCCACAACGGTCAAAGGAGTTGGATTGAGCATCACAGAAGATGGTCCATGTGCCGACCCAATTCGTTTCGTTGAACACTGGATCCTCATTCTCTGCATCGAGCGGGTTGTTGATGGTCATCCTCCACACGGTAGCGTCTGAGTAATCATCACCGTCGTATGCACGCACAGAGACGGAATAGACACCGTCGTGAAGGAGGTCGGATGTATCCCAGTTCGCTATCCATGAGCCGTCAGGATTGAACGTGGTCACTGGAAGCGGACCATCGTTCAACAACAGTCCGTTTGTCAGGTCGGTGATGTCAATCTCTACACGAGTGACAAAGCCACCAACGTCTCGAGCAACACCGATGATTTTCGTTTCTTCAGATGCACGAACCGTGTCGCCACCGATGCCACCGCTGGATTGGTCAGCAGCACCAATCCAAGACAACTGAAGGTTGGGGCGAATGTTTTCGTTGTTGATGGTGATGGTGCGAGTTTCCACAACGCATTGGGACTGGTTATCGATACAAAAGTCGCTGTCTGCAGCCCAAACGGTCACGGTGTAATCGCCGGATGGCAATTCTCCAACGTCCCACTCATACGACCAACTTGTCGAACCTTGTTGGAAGAATTGTTGGGTCGTACCCGGTCCCACGATATGGAACCAAATTTGCTTGATATCGTTTCCTTGGATGCCCTGATATGGATCGGAAGCAGTTCCCTGGAACATGACCTTCCCTGTGGTGTGTGTGCTGCCACTGGTGGGGACATCGACCAAGATTGTCGGAGCGACCAAGTTCAGTTTGTATTGGCGCACCTGAACCGGAGAGTAGTCAAGTCCGTCGTATGAACGAACACGGAAAGTGACATCGCCTTCTCCTTCCGGATGAGCAGACATGTCCCAATCGAACGACCATTCCTTGAACGGATGCGTGGCCTGCGTGATTTCACCATTTGCGCCAGAGATGTCAGATGCTGAATACCAGTCTGTTGATCCGGGTGGTTGAATTTCAACACGTTCAATCATGCCAAATTGGACTTGTTGTGCAGTGTTGTCGTTCGCATAAGGCCACTTCGCTCCATCCCATGCTTGTCCCGTGAGGGTGACTGTGGTGGCGAAGGAGTAGCCGTCTGGCTCGTTCACAACCACGCCAGGACGGAGGTTCTCGAGGTTGATGATGTCGTCAACCTCTCCGCTGAGCACGTAGGAGAGGTCCTTCTTCCCGCTCCCGAACTTGTAAGCTTCGACGGTGTAGAAGGGCCTTTCACGGCCAGTGACACAGTCGTTGTCATCACCGTCAATCAGTGTATCACCGTCGTTGTCAATACCGTCAGAGCAGGAATCTTCATCCACAACAATCGGATTGCCAGTTCCGTCGTTCGAACCTGGGATTGCAGCGTTCTTATCGCCCACAACATGGTTCCAGTTTCGGTCAAGAAGGAAGTCAGATGGAAGGGAAACTTGCTGGGTGAATCCAAAGGCGTCAGTGGTCAATTCGTAAAGTGGGAGTCCTGTGGCGTCCTTAATCACGACCGTTGCGCCTGCGACGTTGGAATTCTTGGCCTTAACTTGGTAGCGAACCAATTCACCTTCGCGGACTTGGGAACCCCAAGCAGTGTTCTGGTTCTGAACATGAATCATCGACGAATCGAAGTTTTGCAGGTCAGCGAATGAGAAGACCGTAGCGTTCTCAACCAATTCGAGAGCCAGAGGCATCTGCTGTGGTGGGAGGGCGACCGTGCCTGGAAGTTGCAAGCACTCGTCCTGCACAAAGGGACATTCAGCTCCAAGCCAACGAATGTTCACGGGGTAAAGTTCTCCGTTGCCAGGGGAAGGGATTTGCTCAGATTGAACAGTGACGCGGGATTCTGTGATGTTGTAGACTTGGGAAACACCGGTCCATGTATTGTCAGAGAAGTAAGCAATGGAACCGTATTTGTTTCCATAATTGTCATCGTGATGGCTCACGTTTCCAGCATATCCATCTTGGGAATCTGCGGTGTTGCCCTGCACGTTGATCAACGAACCCTTAGCACGGATGATGTCCCCGTTGTTGCCACTGATGGTGTTGCCCATCACGGTCGCAGAGGAACGGAACACGTGAACTGCGGGGCAAGCAAAGTCGCCGCCATACATGTCTGAGGAACAGGTACCGGTGTTGTTGCTAATGACGTTGTTCGCAAGGTAAATTCGAGCAGCAGTTGGTGCTGGAACTTGCCATCCTTGGTCTTGGTAGTGGTATTCGCCGATCAGGACAGGTTCTTTGCCTGTGTCTTGAATTGTGTTGTTCTCCGCTACGACGTCTGACGTACCGTAAATCCAGATTCCATTCCATCCACCCACTGGGCCAATGGTGTTCCTGTGAAGTTCAACATTTGATGAGCGGATTCCAACGCCGGATCCTTCGGAGGCTCCCGAGATTGTATTTCCTTCGGCGTAGACTTTGGCGCCGTCGTATGCGGTCAACCCAGCACCCTCAACGGTGACGATGTCGTTGTTGAGAATCTCAAGGGTGTGCTCAATATCTCCTGTTGTTTTGAGCGAATTGGTGTCAATAGCGTTGCATTTGACGTCGATCTGAGAGTTGGTGAATGAACCCGAACTCTGTTTCATCAAAATACCATAACTGTTCTGCTTGATATCAAGATTATCCATGTCGACGTATGAGTCTTCGATGTAAATCACGGCACGACCTCCACCCTGTTGGCCACAGTCTGCGTCTGCACCGATGAATTCCGAATTTTTGACTTCAAAGGTCGAAAGGATTCCAGCACCTGCTCCGTAGGCTCTTACTGCTGCGGCGTCATAACCCTGTCCGTCAATTCCCAACTCAAAGGCTGAATCGGTCAATAGCGGGGAGGCAAAATCAACGGCAATCACGTTTGACGTGTTGATGTCTTTGAACGAGAGACCACGAGCTGTTGTGGATGAGCCATCAAAGACGATGGCTCCATATTGTACGGCTTGGAGAGAAGCGACGTAAATTGGGTAGCCGTAAGCGTTCTCAAAATGAGCGTAATTGATCGATGTAATGGACTGGTCAATGGTGTTCCGTATAATAAGACCAGAGCCACACGCTGCGTCAGGGTTGTTCAGGATATTGCTTTGATTGTTCAAACATCGACCCACTTTGGTGTCATCGGTGGGCAAGGACCAGATGAACCGGGCCTGGGAGGAGGCTGATCCAGCGCTTGCTCCACAAGCAGAATCTCCAATGCATATAGCACCCTTGACATCAATGTATTTTCCTGCTGGGATGTTCACCGTTGTGCCAGCATTGACGATAAGTTTCGCACCCTCAGCCACCTCAACGTCGCCTTGCAAGTTCATGGTGCCGGACCAGGTCTCGACACCAGTGACGGTTCCTTGAGTTGTTTCGTTCACGGCAGTGGCCGTTGGCAAAGCGACCATGCCCACCATGATGGAGACCATGTAGAGCATGACGAGAGAGATAGATTTGGCTTGCTTTCTTTGGGACATAGCAGATGCACCTAACTTGCCCATGAACGGGCCGAATATAATACTGCGCCTCATTCGCCAATATGAGAATATCAATTTATCTTGATAATATCATTCAAAACGCCGGAAAACGTAAACAAAGAGCACATAACCGGCTATGAAACGGCTAAACAGGGTCGGAAAAGGAGAGTCAAATTGCACCAAAAATAGACCATATTCCAACTCAGCACGCTGAAATCGCTTGTGTGTTATCGTACCAGGCTTGTGCATCAAGCATGCCGTAGCCGCCTCGAAGGTCGTGGGAACTACCTTCCATTTGCAAAGATTGAGCCAAGGCTTTTTTGACCTTGACCAAGCAATCCGAGGAACCTGATTCAGAAGGCTTGAGGAGAGGATTGGCTTCAAGCAAAAGTGCAAGCGTTCCGGTCACGAAGACCGTCGAGTCGGATGTGCCGCTGCTGGAATACCATAGGTTAGCATCCCCGGCACTGACGATTCGATGACCTGGTGCGACGACCTCTGGTTTTTGATTTGGGAATGCTCTGAGTTCACCCCGGTCGTCGGTGCTGCGACCGATGGATGAGTTTTCCCACAATTCTCCAGATTTTGTTGTCGCCCCAACCGAGATGGCCAGTGAGACACTCCCTGGCGATGCGACGTCGCCATCGTCATCGAGACCGTCGTTTCCAGCTGCTGCGACCACATATACACCAGCATCTGTCGCCTGACGGGTAGCAGAGGATGAATCTCCTTCGACGCTTCTCCCTTGACCTTGAGATCCACCGAGCGAAAGCGAGATGATGTCGGCTTCAAAGTCAAACTGACACCAACGTATTGCTCGGGCTACATCCGAATCAAGCCCGGTATTTTCTCCTTCACCGTTGTCCTGAAGGGCTGCAACCATAGCGAATGAGACGTTGGGTGCCGAGCCAGATTGATGGTCTGTGGACAGAAGCAACCCAGCCATCAACGTACCATGAGCAACGGCCCCGTAATCCACAGGACTGACTGAACCTCCGACCATGTCCTTGAATTGAATTCTGCTATCTGTAAACGCTTCATGTTCAACATCGATTCCTGTATCCACCATGCAAACACGAACACCGTCTCCGTTCAAGCCATCATCCTGAAGACCACGAATCCCAGTCTCTTCAAACGCCCATTCAGATTGTGGAAGTGGAAGTTCAACCACAATCCATTGATTTTGCCACATCAAGAGACTCGCTGAGACCAGCAATGCAAAGACAACGATTCCTGCGACAGAGGGGGTTCTGCGGCGTGCCCGCACCACGGGTTCCACCGGAATTGGAGCCCATCCCATAATCTCAGAGCGCCATTCGTTTTGGAACCCGACAACCGTTGGATCGACGGCAGAAACAATTCGCCTATCGGTAGGTTCTGGAAGGTATTCTACACCTCGCAAGCCTTCCATGGCTTGCGCTATCCAATGACCGAGCACATGAACTCTTGTTTGAATGACCTGACAATTGAGGGCATCAGAACTTGGTTCCACCACGGCTACGTGCCGTTTTCACACCGCCATAGATCACGAGAATCCCAAGGGCGACAACCAAGATGGTCATCAGATTGGATTCGCCATCTGTCGATGATTCAACGTTGTACTCGATTTGAGTATCGAAGTCTTCCGGAATCGATTCCACGCTTTCTGCTTCTGCACCAGCGACTTCAACACGAACAGCAATTCGCTTTCCACCCTGCTCGTTCACCAAGATGCCATCAAAGACAGCGTTCACGGTCTCACCAGCTGGAACGGATATCGTCACAGATCGCTCATCTTGATTGTAGAACTGAGGCGTAAGGTACACGATGACCGATGGTGCATCCAGCAGACCATTGTTGGTCACCGGAATTCGAATTGCTCCTTCCTGCCCAACGATTTGATCTGAGAGGGTTGGGATGGCGCCAGCATCAATCGACAGCGAAATCGTCGCAGGTTCAATGGCGACAACAACTTCCTTTCCATCAGTGCCCTCATCCTGGCTGTTGACATACACAGTCAGGTCAAACTCGCCTTCAGTGAAAGATTCAGGTGCAAAGACCGTGAATTGTTGCGTTCGTGTCTCATCCTTGTTGAGAGTCATTGTTGTCATCATTGGTGTCACCGACCATCCCTCTGGGACGCCGCTTTCTAGAAGTTCAACTGTGAAGGAATCCATTCCGTTTCCGTTATTGATGATGTCAAAGGAGAACTGACGTTCAATGAGAGATGACATACCAACACGTTCTGTTGCATCGTCGATATCGAATTCGAACTTTTGAGGAACAACGATCTTGACCGTAGCCTGAGTCGATTCACCCAATTCAGTTTCCATACGCATTGTCATGCGATGGCCGTTGGTCAAATGCCATGCATCCTCAACATCGGGCAGCGTGATTTGGATCCTCATGGTGGCGTCGGTTTGCGCTGTTGTGTCTGCATCTCCAATTCCAAGAGAAACTTCAACGCTGTCTTCGAATTCACCGCTAGAGGTGTTGAAAATCTTAACGTCCCACAACTCCGAATCTTGAGCCAATCCCATCTCCCCTGATACGGTGAAGATGTCCATCGATTCCGTACCGTTGTAAGCAACCTCGTAATCGAAAGTGATTGTCGTGTATGCAGAAGTGTTGTCAGCAAGGACAACTGCAGTCATTTGAATTTCATCCATGTCGACATCAACGGCTCCTGCAATGGAGCCTTCGTTGAGTGTGATGTCCACGTTGGAGTTCACGCGACGGTTGTATTGAAGCGTAGCAGAAATAATCGAATCTGCGTTCACTGAGGTGGTTTGACCACCGTAGTATTCCATCTCAAGAGCGGTGGAATGCTGAACCGTCATAAATTCACTATCGAAGGAGACGGTCCCTTCAGGGAACAAGTGCAAGAGGCCTCCAGATGCGGGGACTTCCATCAACCAGGACATTTCATCGAAGGAAACTTCCAGTTCCACAGGTTCTTGGATTAGGGCTGCTCCTTCGGCATCCGCTGAACCAGCATGATGTTCTGATTGTTGGATGTCCGTCCAAGCAGTTGTCAACTCGACATAACCACCTAGGGCCATCACCATCGAGACGTTTCCGCCTTCAGACACTGAGGCCTCAAGCAATCCAATAGAGACGCCTCCGCCGTTTGGACCAGGGTTCGCCTCAGTCACTACAACGACCCAATCACCTGGTTGAATATCAGTTGACCATTCGAGGGTTGTGCCGTTCATGCTGCCTTGTATCGAGATGGGATCTCGGTCAACGCCCAACAACGGATAGAGCATGATTGTTGCATCAACCAGACGATCGGAATCAACTTGATCGGTGATGGTTCCTTCAACGGACACCAAACCTGCACTGACTTCGATGTCAGTGGATTCAGGACTGTCATAGACGGTGTAGCCAGATTCATTGTTCATCTCGTAATACACCGTGTCGTATCCTTCCTTCTCAACGCTGACGTTGTAAATGTCACGAATAGGTACAAAGAGGCGCCAAACGCCTTCTTCGTCGCTTGTGACCACCGTGTCGACTTCTGTATTGTTCGAGCCGACAACGGTGACGTTCATGTCAGGAATTCCTTCGCCGACACTAGGAGCACTGTTGTTGTCAAGGTCCCAGTAGATTTTCCCACCAATTTCGACTTCGAGGGCCGCATAAACAGCCTCCAACGACAATGTGTTGTTGACAGCATCATCGGTGGTGAACGGATCTGCGCTTGTGTCAAGGAACCAAGATTGTGTGCCAATGGTGCGGTTGAGGAAGAAACTCCAGTTGCCTGGCATCATCATTTCAGTGCTTGAACCATTTTCATCAGTCCGTTCAAAGGTGATGTTTCCATACCCATCATGGCTCACTGCGGTCACCGTCATGTCCGAAAGAACATCTTCTGTGAACAACACCTTCAATTGCATGGAAACTTCCACGCTGATGTCGGTCTGCAGCGCCAAATCGAGTCGGTCTGAGGATGAATCCACAGTGATTGGTGCACGGAGCGTTTCCGTCATGTCCCCATTTGTGAACGGAGCTACGATGACCAACCAGTCGCCTTCGGGCACATAGGCAGCGAAGGAACCGTTTTCATCAGAGCCGATGTTGAACCATTGGTCCTCTGCTTCGTTGTAAAGCAGGAAATCGTTCTGGATGCCATCCCCTGTGCTGTTGGATAGGGTTCCGTTCACTCGGTATGTGTTTTTCAAAGCCACGTCAACAGCGTCCTCAACAGGGTCGAGGTCAATGATGATTGGTGCGAAGAATTGTTGGCCAACCAGGTCGTAATCCGTAGCGTTTTCAGCATTGGCCGTGGTCCTGTTGAACACAATGTCGTATCCACCTGGAGTCAATTCAACCGTGATGATTCCATCTTCGGTGTAATCGCTTGCGGTGAAGTAAATGGGTTCACGGTTGGAATCGACAGGCTTCAGGTGGAAGGCAGGCGAAACATGCGTGCCATTCTCGAAGGAGCCATCGTCCCCTGCGTCAAGGAAGAAGTTCATTTCTACGGAGGTTGCCTCTGGGTGAGCGAACACCTCCATCAAGGACAATTGCGTTGTTGCGGAGTTGTTCACGAGAACGTCCTCGATGGAGGTTGCGTTCAAGCGCTGATCCTCAACCACGAGATCCCATGAGCCATCGATCAGATCGAATCCAAACTCACCCATTTCGTTGGTCATTGCACGCATTTCCAAGCCGTTGGCATCGGTAGCAACAACTTCGGATGGCGCCCAGTTAGGGAACGTGCTGTCCCACCGTGTGGCGTTGTCGTAAAGATACACCACGCCGCTCAGACCAGTTGTTGGTTCAAGATAGGAAACCCCCAAGTCGAGGTCTTGACCTGATTCTACAGAGACAAGATCGGCAAATCCACGAGTAGCAGTCACCTTCATCGCAGTCATGTGATAGGTGAAGCCTGATGGCACACGGACCGAGAATTCTCCGGCTACGTTGGTCACCGATACGAATTCAAGGTTATCGTAAACAAACGAAACCGTCACGTCACTTGCCGCTTCAGTGGTGTTGATCTTGTTCTCATCAGGAGTGGTTTCCAACCAAACGTTGTAATCCCCTGGAGCGGTTCGCAGGCTGCCGTTGATGTATGCAGCCATGGCATAAGTGACGTTCTGGAACAGGTGTTCGGTGTTCGGATCCAACTCAATTTGGTCAAACAGAACGAACTCTGGATTGACATCATCCGTGATGTCCCAGACACCGTAATAGAGTTCTGCATAGAGTTCTCCATTCTCGTCTGAAGTGACGTTGATCGGTTGCAAAATGCCTTCTGTGTTCTCGAACGTAATGGTGCGATTGGCCACGTCAAAGAGAGGTTCTTGAGTCAACGGGTCGACTGGAGAAACCAGCGTCAAGGTGACGTCGGCCGTTGGTGGAACGAAGAGTGCCAAGGTGATGTTGGTGGTGTCATCATTCACAAAGGTGGTCTCATTCATGTCGTACCAGCCGTCGTTGTCGACGTCCACACGGTAGTAGTAGTTGCCTTTCGCTACTGGACCATAGGAAAAGTTGCCTTCTTCATCGGTTGTGATGGTCACTGCGAACTCTTCGCCGAGGTCAACGTCGATCAGTTCAATCGTTTCGTTGGGCAAAGCATCTCCATTCGCAGTTGTGAGGGTGTCCTCGAAGACTGCAGCAGGGAGATTCATGAAGAGGTCGTATGAGGGTTCAATTCCGATATCAACTGGGTCCGGAAGAAGAACTTCCTTGCCGTTTGCGAGTTGCGCAATCATGTTGTACGTACCTGGTAGCAATCCCGTCTTGTAGAACGAACCTGGTTCAACCATAGGTCCAGAAAAGGATCCGATACCGATGAACATGCCCGTTCCGTTGAAAGTTCCTGTTCCTTCAAAAATTCCGGCTCCTTCAAGGGTTTCTCCTTGTCCTGCACCTGCATCACCGTAGGAGCGGGTAAGGGTCGAGGTGCCTTCCGATGTGAACCGACCAAAGGCGTCCACTGTACCTTCCAACCGGTAGGTTGGAGGTGTGGTTGAAGCGTCAGCCAAACAAATGGTTTCATTTTCTGGCATTAAGGCGTTCGAATCGTTGTCCGCCTCACAGTTGACCACGTTCTCGGGCTCAACCCATGAAGCCTCGATAAGTCCAGTTCCAGACCATGTACCATTCGCCTCAAAGGAACGTTCATTTCCAATATCACGTGTGAAGTTACCAATGAAATTGGAGGCTACTGCCATGCCATCGCTGGTGAAGGTGCCGTTCTCAACCAAGGTCGCTTCGCCAGTTCCCTGAAGGATACGAGATTCTTCAGAAGTGAATGAACCGCTTGTGGTTTCCACAGTGTAGTTCTCGGTCATGGACCAAATGTTTCGAAGAATGAACGTGGTTTCAGCGATGGGGTCTCCGTTGAACGATTCATCTCCGCTCCATGTGACCGTACCTGACACACCGCTGCTTTCCACAGTGACATCCACCGATTCGGTCAAGTCAACCATGCGGTTGGCTTGGTCTCCAGTGACGTTGAGTTGGGCTTCACCCAACCAGGTCATGTTCGCTACTTGACCGAGGATCGCTGTGATCTCGTTGATTTCACGGTTCGTGTTGGTTGCGGTGAGAATGTCACTTTGTCGCTCGCCGTAGGAACCGTCCCGTATGTTGTCTTGAGCAGCACTTGGATTGTAATCACCGGCAAAGGCCGAGACACGGATGCGACCTGCGGGCACGGTGAAGTCGTAGTTGCCTTCCTCGTCTGCGTCGACGAATCCGATTGGAATCCAGTACGTGTCCTCGTCAAGGTCTTCAGAACCTTCGCCAGAGAACGCATCTCGCTCAATGAGCAAACGTACACCTGGAAGGCCTTCACCGTTATCGCTCATGGTGACTTGACCAGAGAGGTCAGCACCAGGGTAGTATTTCAGAATCTTGACCAACGTGTTGGTTGATTGAATTTGAGCATCAGGATTGACGTCGTACCAGTTGGCAATGACAAAGTGGTTCATCATGGCCCCTGGCAACGGAAGTGCAGAGGTCAAAACGCTGCCTGGACTGCCGGATTGACCGAAGTGTTGCGAAGGTTGTGGGTTCGAAACACCTGTGTCAATGCCGAGTGTTGATGCTCCATAACCGACATACGTACGAGCGACCATCGTGTCAAAGAACGCTGGGTTGTGGTCAACGCGAACGTCACTGATTTGCAATGGGTCAACGGTGGCACCGGCTTGCTGATTGAGGAAATCGTTCTGCATGGCAT
>Ga0181379_1000516_pt1 | contig 19213 bp, 10 predicted proteins | sample 2SPOviralmetaG_FD_130115 | JGI IMG/M metagenome (GOLD analysis project Ga0181379, IMG submission 130115) | Marine viral communities from the oligotrophic San Pedro Time Series (SPOT) site, San Pedro Channel, CA, USA - 2 SPOT_SRF_2009-07-10 | ecosystem: Environmental > Aquatic > Marine > Strait... | reverse complement strand
GTGCTTTTGCAAGCCGATGACTCGCTCTCTCCAGAGGATGTACGAAACATTCTGCGAAATTCTTCGGAAGCCCGGGGTTCTGCTTCAGAGCCCGACATCTCCAACCGGTGGAACGACAAATGGGGCTTTGGCCTCGTCGACGCCTCTTGTGCTCTTGACAAAGTCCTCGGCCGGGCATGCACGCCCTTGGAGGACAACGGCGGCATCATTGTCGACCCCCCACCCGGCGGCGGCGATGGGCTTGGAGAAGATGTCTCCATGTCCACTCCTGTGAATCAATCGCTCTACCTCTCAGGCAATACCCTGTCTATCGAAGGCACAACCGATGTGAGCGAGACAAACTATGTGGAAGTTCAAGTCAAGATCGAGCAATTTTACGATGATGGAGACAGCACGGAACTGGTCAACTGGCGAGGTGCGGACGGGACCGTTGAGGACTGGTACTATGACTTGACAGTCGACGATGACTGGGTGGACCCCGATGAATCCTACACGCTCGTCTATGCCCGAGCCTTGAATGAAAATGGGGAAGCATCGGTTGTTGACCTGCGAATTGTTCGCTTTTCTCGGATGGCCATCTCCATCTCCGAGCCTTCATTGGGAACGGCTTTGGTTGGTTTTGTTGATTTTTCAGGAACGGTAGAAGGAACAGAACACGACCGTGTAGAGTACAAAATTGACAATGGTGAGTGGACGCTTGGCGACGCTTTGGCCCCTCAGGATGAAGGGACGCAAGACTGGTCGTTCTCTTGGGATTCGTCCGGTGTTGACGATGGCTCCCACCGAATCAGCGTCCGGATGATCAACGCCAGTGGCACCACCAGCGACGTGCTCAAGCGCACCTATGAAGTCGACAACCTTCCTGCTGCACCCGACTTTGCGTTCGCCGGAACCGTGGGAATCTATGACGGAGGTCTGCCCGTGAACACAGCCGTAGCAGGTACAGTCCTCGAGGTTCGATTTGGGCTCCGGAATATTGGAGATTTGGATGCCAGCGAGGTCTACTTGACGCTCGATGGTCCCGGGCAAGATTCCACGACCTATCCTTCGGAAGGAAAGGTGACCTCGTTGGAGCAAGGCGAAAGCGCTCAAGTGACCCTTTACTGGTGGGCTACAGACGCAGGTACGCATGATGTGACCCTCTCACTGGATCCAACGGAACTTTACGATGACCCAGACCGGTCCAACAACGACTACACGTTCTCGTTCCAAATTGATGAGCGTCCGCTGGAACCAATGCTTCGCTTCTTGCCGGGAGCCTCTCGAACACAACCCGAAATTCCTACGCCAGGGGCGCCATACAACATCCAAGTACGTATTGACAATCTCGGGCAGAGCGATGCAACGAGTTTAAATCTCAATCTTGAGAAACTCTTGCCGAGCGGCGATTGGTTCAGTATTGGCGACAAAAGCGTCGCCCTTGTCCCCGGTTCGACCACCACTTCAGGCTATGCATTTGCTATGTTTGGTGATGTCGCAGAAGACGAGGGCGTGGTGTCCTACCGTGCTCGATTGAGCGGGACTGGAGTGGAATTGGCTCACAAGGAACTTCGCTTCAACGTCACCGCAGGAGACCTCGACATTGGAGCGAATGTCCCCGTCTCCTTGCTCAATAGAGAAGTGCCGGTTGAATTTGTTGGCCTTGAAAACGGCGGTCTGCTGTTCACGACCATCGACGGAGAATTGCACGCACGCACAGTGACTTCATCGCTTTCCATGCCTGGAGGTGTGGTGCTTGAGGACTCATGGGGTGGTGAACTTGCCGTCTATCAACGGGACGATGGCCTCGTGCAGGTCGCTTGGACTCGGCGATCCCTGAGCGTTGAAGGTTACATCTTGACCGACATTGCCATGGTGTCCATCTCTGCAGCAGGAAAAACCACACCCAAGCACTACCACATGCCTTCATTAAAACTCTCAGAAGGGTCGTACTATGGCTTGAGTTTTGATCAATACGACGGGACCATGGTCCTTGCAGGCTACCACCGAGATTTGTCAACGAGTGGCTCATGGCAGGACATCACCTCCATCTTCGTCATGTCCTCATCCACACCAGATCGTGGGACCTCATGGGGCAATGCAGTCACTGTGCTTTCGGACATTGATATTCGCCCGGGAGATGCACAGCCGCTTGCGGTAGGCATGGGCGAGGAATATTTGCACATTATGTACCAGGAATACCGTGATGACGTCACTGGGATTGAAAGGGTTGGCTTGATGTACACCCACGGGCCGTTCACTACGCCGTCTTGGAGCTTCCAATACTCGATTGGTGACGAGGCCAAGAATCCTCAAATTGAGGTCATCGTTGAGAACGGGGAGGACACGATTGTCGCAGCGTGGACCGAAGGACGTGGGAAAACCGCAAGTCTGGTCACCGTATCTTCCAATTCGGCTTGGTCAAATGAAGTGAAACTTCGAAGTACAGCCCCAGGTGTAACTGGCGTTTCGCTTGTCGTGCGTGATGAAGGAGTTTATGCATTCCATGACGAGATTAACGGGTATGGTCCAGTTTCTCGGATGGGTCTGATCGCTGATTCAAGCGGTGCTTCTCTGGCAGGATTGTCCAACATGATGTTCGAAGGCTACACCTATGGTGTTGCTGCTATGGATGACGATACGATCATCTGCACGATGTCCCCAAGCGGGTCTTACGAATTGGTCAAAGTGGTCTCGCTCAAGCGTTCCACCAGCGATGTTGTCAACCCCGGTTTAATCGACACGCTGTTTGAATACCTCCCAGGGGGTTCGGATGAAGCCAAATGGCGTGTTTTGGGCTTGACCATCGGGATGTTCACGCTCTTCCTCGTGTTCGTTATCGTCGTCGTGCGACGTTCCCACACAGAAGTGGAGGAACTTGAGGCGGCCTTGGTGGACGAGACAGAGGATGTGGAGTTGATGATTCATCCTGAGATGGACGAAGGGCCACTGCTCACTGTGGTTGATGATGAGGAGGAACTCACCGTTCACGAATTCACGGCCGTCGTTGTCGAGGAAGATGAAGAAACGCTGGCTCAAGAGTTGGAAAAGAAAGTCCAACAAGGCGAAGGAAACGCTCGTCTTGAACGACGGATGAAGCGAAAACAACAGAGAGAAATGGAAAAAATGGCCCAAGTACTCCAACAAGGCCTGCCTCCAATGCCGCTTCCTCTTCCAATGCCAGAACCGGGTTCACTTCCACCTTTGCCAGCAGCCCAACTTCCTCTTCCGGAATTGAAGCGAGAGGCTTCTTGTCCATCCTGTGATGCGAAGTTCACCGTCAAGGACTTGATGCTTAAGCGAGTCACCTGCCCGGTTTGTTCCGAGGCTTTCGAATTTTGAGGGCATCGACATGTGCGGAATTTTTGGCTACATCGGGCACCAACAAGCCCTCCCCATTCTCGTTGAAGGGCTTCGCAGACTTGAATATCGAGGTTATGATTCAACAGGCGTCGCTGTTGATGATGGAAACGACATCCACACGCACAAAACCGTGGGCAAAGTCTCCGATTTACAAAGCGTTCTTCCCGACCGAGTCGATGGTAGCAAAGGCATCGCTCACACCCGCTGGGCCACCCATGGGGGCGTCACTCAACCCAACACACACCCGCACAGTTCGTCTGATGGTTCGATCCATTTGGTTCACAACGGCATCATCCAAAATTTCCGTGCTCTTCGCAAGGGACTGGAATCTCGTGGCATCACCTGTGTGAGTGAAACCGACTCCGAAGTACTGGTCCAGATGATGGCGCTTGAACTGGCGGACGGCGCCACACCTCTGCAATCCGTTCAACGCACCCTCAAGCGGGTACGGGGGACATGGGGGCTCTGTATCATGTTCAAGGACCATGAGCAACTCATCTGCGCCCGAAATGGCTCGCCGCTCATCATCGGTCATGGCGACGGTGAGATGTTCGTTTCAAGCGATCCACACCCGCTGACCTCGCATACCCAACGTGTCGTCTATCTAGAAGACGGGGACTTGGCGGTCATCACACGTGACTCCATTTCGATGACCTCCTCCAAAGGGCAAGCAGTACAGCCGAACATGATGGTTCTTGAAGACTCATGGGGCGAATCGGAGTTGGGTGATGCTCCTCATTACATGTACAAAGAAATCTATGAACAGCCCGATGCTCTTCGGCAATGCATTGCAGGACGTGTTGACCGGGAAATGGGCACTGGACGTCTTGGCGGCATGCGCTTGGGTCATTCCACGCTTGTTCAAGCACCGCACGTTCGTTTGTTAGGATGCGGTACCGCACACAATGCAACCGAAATTGGACAAATGCTGATTGAAAAAATGGCTCGTATTCCCGCGGTAACCCACATCTCAAGCGAGTTTAGAAACAACGACCCCGTGATCAATCCCAAAGCCCTGTACCTTGCAGTCTCACAGTCCGGTGAAACTGCGGACACCATATCGGCTGTCAAAGAGGTCAAACTCAAGGGCGGTCAGGTGTTTGGCGTTGTCAACGTCGTTGGTTCAACCATCGCTCGATTGTGCGGTCAAGGCGTTTACATCCACTCCGGGCCTGAACAATCCGTGGCATCGACAAAGGCCTTCACCAATATGGTTGGGGCGTTGACCATCTTTGCCACACAACTTGGTCGTACCCGTCACCTTTCGAAGGAACAGGGGCGTGAAATCATGGATCATTTGCAGCAGGCGCCGCACTTGATGGAATCTTACTTTGAAAACACAGGCCCCATCGAGCAAGCAGTAGATCTGATCTCCAAATCAAAGTCCGTGCTTTTCCTCGGGCGAGGGTTGTCGTCTTCGGTGGCTAAGGAAGGTGCGCTCAAACTCATGGAATTGGCCTACATCCCCTGTTTGGCTTATCCTGCGGGAGAAATGAAACACGGGCCCATCGCTCTTCTTGAGGAGGGCAGCCCCGTTGTGGTCATTGCCCCCAACGACCATCTCAAAGAAAAGACCATGTCTGCCCTGCATGAGTGCAAAGCCCGCGGTGCAAAAATCATCTTGATTCATGAACATGGAGACCCCATTGCCGACGAGGGCGATGTTTCCATCGGCGTTCCGTCCATTCATCCTTGGCTATCACCATTGCTCACGGTGCTTCCAATGCAACTCATCGCCTACGAAACTGCTCTGCGGCTTGGAAGGGACGTTGACCGGCCACGCAACCTTGCGAAATCGGTTACCGTAGAGTGAGTTCAAAGAATGGTGAACCGCTGTTCGCTGGCTTTCCAGTTGAAGGGTTTGTATCCAAGGACGTGGTTGGTGTGTCGCATTTTGACAATGCCAATCTTTCGAGAGACATCGTCTCCATGACGTTCCATGACGAGGTGAACAACCCCATCTGACAGATAGTCTTCAACGCCGTATTCTCCAAACTGCTTGTTGTCTTCACCAGTCATTTCACAAATGAAGAATGAGGTCAACTCGAGACGGCGAACGGCTTCAAAGAGCCGGAAGATCTCATCACGTGGGTTTTCCATCTTGGTCAGGGTGAAAAACGCACCAAGGGAGTCGAAAACCAGGAGTTCGAAACCAATGGATTGGCGGTAGGACGTGAGTTGCTTGATCAGTTGCCCCATCCAATCGACTCGGTTGGTCATTCCTTGTTCGTCAAGTTGGACGCGCAGGTCAGCGAGGTCGATAATGGCGATTCGATTGCGAACTCGAGGGTCATCCACGTTCATGCCCATGTTGGCCATGTGCGAACGAAGGGAGTCTTTCCCTTGCTCAAGAGTTACGTAAATCCCGCTTGTTTCGCCGTAGAGGACGGCATTGTAAAGCATCGAAAATGTGAGGCTGGACTTCATTGCTCCTGAGGCTCCTGCAACGATGGAAATGTGGCCTTGGGGAATGCCGCCTTGCATTTTGTCGTCCAGTCCTTCAATGTGGGTGGGGATTCGTTCAAGTTCAGACATGGGGCTCACTCGTTTCTCTGTAGGCGTTCCGATTCTTCAATATCACCCATGAATCTCATGGGGGAATCTCCATGGTATCGGGTTGATTGGGTCGGCCATGGATGCGTGGCTGGCGTCAAATTCACCTCGCCGTCGAGCGATGTTGGAACCTCTGTTCCCTTTCTTGCATCATCAAGGCCTCGATGGCGTTGATGAAACTCCCCCGAGAGGGACCGTTGAGCACCAAGTTCTGGAAATCTGCAAGCGAAAGGCTGCTGCGGCCAGCACTGAGCATCATTCCCTCATCGTGGTTGCAGACACCATGCTCAGCGATCCAGACGACCATTCATTGAGTCTGGGCAAACCAAGAGACAAAGCCCATGCAGGCCTTATGCTCCACCGACTTCAGGGCCGACTGCATCAAGTCTGGACGGCCACAGGGGTCTTTTGGCAGGGCGATTGGCACTTTTGGTGCCAATCCGCCGTTGTGTCCATTCCTCAATTATCGGATGAACAGTTCGAGGAATTGCTTTCGTCAGGTTCGTGGAAAGGGAAAGCAGGTGCTTATGATTACCACGGGGCGATGGGTGAATTCGCAGAACTGATGGAAGGGGATGAAAGCACCGTATTGGGTGTGGCGGGAGAAGCCATGGCGCTCCTTGAGGCGCTTGCATCAACGAATTAGTCACATCAAGGGTGTTAAACCGAGCTCGTGTTTTTGCATGTCGACCACCACGTTCAGTCCAGGAATCATCAACAATTTATCCTCGGCATCCAAAGAAAACACGCTGACTCGAGCAGTGTCTGCCATGTGCTTGATCTCCCTTCTGCAGGCCATCTGGTGGCTCTCCATGTGAACCAATGGACGCAGATCCACAATGGCTGTGTCCCCCTCAAGTACACGTTGAAGAATCGCTTGAGTTGGGATTCGCTTCATCTCATCAGGTGCGATGTATCGCAATGCTTTGTTCGGATGAACCGAGGGCCTCTGCGCTGGAAGACCGAGGTCGTGGAACGCCTCTCCATCCGGAGTGACGGGGCCTGTCCATCCCAAAGGGGGTGGGCGTACGTCGCCTTTCGGGACATGCAGCACTGGTGCGGGCCCTTCATCTTCGGTCAGTGGGGGCGACGGGGTGGTCTCGGAGGGCGAAGCCTCTAGAGAAACAGCAGTGGGTTCTTCTGAAAGCGACGATGGTGCGCTGCGTTGAGCAGGTGCGTTCCCCTCAGGGTCAGGCAAGCCAAAGAATTGCCACAGATTTGCCATTGCTCATGCCTCAGAAGTCCAAATCGTCCAACAACGATTGCAACTCAGTTGAGGCAGGGGCTGGTTGAGTTTGTGAAACTATGGGTTGCACGGGGGCTGGAGCAGGTTGATTTGCGGCCAACCACTGTTCTCCGTAGTAGTTCCATTGCTCCATGGTCCATCCGTTTGGCAGGCCCGAAGCTGGAAGCGGCGGGCCTGTGTTGACTGGCTGTGCATCCATGTTGGGTCTAGCGACGGCTGCAGGCTGTGGTGCAGCGGCTGCAGGTTGTTCTGTGGGCGCAGGTGCCATTGAGGCAGGGGCCTGTGCGGGCGCGGTTGCAAACGAGGATTGCTCGTACATCCCGAAGTCCTCGTCCTGGCTCGTTCCACCACGGGTGAAGAGCAAGAACAAAACCAATCCGAAAATCACAACACCGAGCAAGCCAATGACAGCCGTCATGGTTGAACCAACGGCGTCGGTGATGCTCTGGAAAATCCCTTCTGGCGGGGCCTCTGCCACCAAGATGGTCAATTCGGCTTGAGAGGAGTCGCCGTCATCATCGATCACAGTGAGCACGATGGTCCATGTGCCCGCAGGCAGATCTTCAATGGTCCACGAAGGTCCACTGAAGTCCACATCTCCGGTCTTCTGGCCGTCAAGGTCGGTGTCAATATGAGAACTGTCCCACTGATAGGCGAGGGTGGTTTTGTCGGTTTCCGTTTCCAAGGAATCCTCTCCTCCCAGCGTGAGGTTGTCTCCTTCGACCAATCCCTCAATTACAGACAGCTCCGAAATGAGAGCGGTCGGTGGCAGGTTCAGAACACTGACGTTCATGCTCTGCTGGGCAGTTGCGCCATCGTCATCGGTGACCGTGACCGTGATCATTCGAACCCCAACCGACGTCCAAGATGGGCTGACTGAGGTTCCATTGAGTTCGCAATCGTTGTCGGATACGCCGTCATTGTTTCCGTCCACCTTCGCATTGAGGTCCCAACAGACCTCCAGCGAATCTGCATCTGATGGGGTGTCCGATATTTGGACGGAGAGGTTCAACAGATCGTCTTCAAAGACGGGCGTGTTTCCTGGAAGGCCGGTGACTGTTGGCGGTACGTTGGAAATGATGACGCTCGCTTGTTGCACGTCCGAGGATTCACCATCATTGTCGATGGCACGAACTTGGATGGCATGGAGGCCAGCCGTCGACCAAGAAACCGGTTCGGAGGAACTTGTTCCAATGCTCGTGATGGTCCAATTTTGGTCATCAATCGAAGGATACCATTCCACGATGAGTGTGCCCTGATCGTTCTCAGAATCGCTAGCTGTCGTTCTGAGCAGAGCCACTTCGTCCTCGTTGAGGTGCCATGAACCGTTTTCGTCAGGCTGGAGTGCTTCACCACCAACCAACAGTTGGGGGGGTTCTAGCGTTGGAGCCACGTTGAGAACTTCGATGGTCCCGGCCGCAGTCGTCGTTTCTCCGTCATCGTCGGTCGCCACCGCGGTGAAGTTCACAGGCCCTTCAAACATCGGCGTGATGGTGCATGTGGGCTGTGTCGTTCCTTCTGCACAGTCCAGCCCCGGCCATGAGATCGTAACCTGTTGCCCACTGGGCGAGGTGGTGTCGATGTCCTGAATGTCCACGGCCTCGATCGTGATGGGGCTTTCGACGGCACCGGCCTCCGGGTAGGTCAAATTGAACGAGGGGGCTCGGTTGAGGATTTCCACTTCAACCATGAGTTCGTCGGTGTCCAACTCTTCGTCAATGACGAGCACTTTCACTTCCCAGGTGCCGCTGTTGGACCAGTTCCATTGCGTGATGCAGTTGGGTGCTTCGATCACGTCAATGAGGCCTGCTCGAGATTCAATTTCAAAGCGGCAATCGACGTCTCCACCATCCACGTCGAAACTCTGTGTGGCGTTGAGAATGACGTTATCAAAGGTGTACTTTCCTTCTTCAGCGAACAGGTCCGCAGTGGGCGCCCTTCCGACGAAAATCGAGATGGAGGCATCGTTGTTGGTCCGGTTGGTGTCGGCTGTGACGTCTTGGTCAGGATCCACGGTAAAATTGAGCGTTGATGTTCCAATGTCCATGTCTTGTGGGACGGTCCAGTCAACGGAGACCCGCTCTTCAGCGTATGGGGCGATGGTGGGCAGAGACGACCGTGATACAACGCCATCGGGCGTTTCAATCTCCATTACAGTCGAGGGCGCTGTGAGGACACCACGGTTTTGGGCGGGCAAGGAAAAGGTCAGAATGTCTCCGGGCAAAGCGTTGTATCCGATGGAGGCCCCAAGCGTTGAAGTCGCTCCATCTCGGGTTCGTTCGACGATGACAGAACTGGATTGGGCAATGAGGTCAATTCCGACGACGCTTAAATCTTGAACCACGGTCGTGGCTCCAACCACATTGGTGGCTGGGTCAAAGACCACGACACCATTGCTGGTGTAGTCATCGCTGCTGGGCGTGTCGTCCATCTCAGTCGAGACATTGAGAGCCACCGTGGCTTGACCATTGTTGTCCGTCGTCGGATTATGTATGGTGTCGGCTATTTCATATCGAAGTTGCAGGTTGGTGTTTTTCAGCGGAAGCGAAGGTGACCCAGCAACCGAATAGTCAATTGAAATTTGCTCCATGGAGTTTGGGAGGGTCGCTGAATAAGAAGTGAATACATCGAGATTGGTGTTCCGTCCACCGGATGATGAACCTGGAGTGACACCAGCAGAGTCTGCAGGGTCGTAGGTTTTCAGAATCCAATCAATGGTGAATCCGGCGGGGTTGACGATGCGGTTCCAAACGCTTCCACGTACTTCAGAGCAATACCAATTGAATCCGAGGTTGACCCCCGTTGCGTTCCATTCAGCGATTTTGTAGGAGTCGTCGCAACCCGTGTACTGCGGTGTATCTCCGTCTTCGGCGGGGGCTTCGTTTTTGATGACTTGCCAGGAATTGTTTTCATCTTCAACGATGTCAAATTCTGACGGGTCAAAGTAGTTTGAAGTTCCAGTGACCACCGTTTCTGCCTCAAAACCCATGTACCATTGGTCTCCGTTACGAAGCGGGAAATCGTGGCGTTCCTTAGCGGGCGTGTATGTGTTCTCGAACAGGATGTCGCCTAGGGTTTGGGCGAGGAATCCAATATTGTAGGGGGCGAAGGTTACGTCCAAATTAAAGTCGGATTCAATGGTGGCGAGGTCTCTTGCCCTTAGCAAGTCTGTTCCGTCATAATCGATCTCGAGGCGACCTGGGACTCCTTCTAGATTAGCACCGTTGGTTCCGGAAGAGAAACCTCCGCTGATGTCGATTTCGTAAGCGAGGACAGTGTCTCCGTTCTCATCGGTTGTGTAGATGATGTCCGTGACCGTGTTCACGGTATCTCCAGTCAAGGTGTTCAAAGAAGCAGAAACGTTCGCTTGTGCAATCAGCTGAGCCACATCAAATTTCGTTTCATACACCCACTCATCGCCGATGCGGTAGGTTGGTACGTCAACAACGCCCAAGGCTCCTTGTTGCGTTGAGCGTTCATTGGTTGATTCTGTGAGGTTGATTTCCACGGATGCGAGTGAGGTGGAAAAGACAAACAGCATCGTCAGCAGGACGGCCTTGAGCCCTGTTCGGTCCATGTTGTTGGCTTGTTGTTCTCGTACTAAAGAGAATGTCCCTTGCCGTTTCGTCAAACCTGTGAGTCCAACCACTGGTGACCGTAGTGTTCCCACTGCTCCATGGTCCAACCTTCCGGTAGGCCGGATTCGGGCAGCGGCGGGCCTCGTTGTGGGAGAGCAGTTGACTGATTTGGTGCTTGCTGTAGCGACTGTTCGAACAAGTAATCTGGTGGTGGACCTTCAGGACGCTTTTCCTCTATTTTCTCATCTCTCTCGTCAAATGCAGACAGAGCCAATGTGCCGGTGACTTCGTCCCAAACGCTGTTTTCTTCGGGTCGGGATTTCCGACGGGTGATGAAGACCACCACGAGCAATAAGGCGGCCAACAGACCGAGTTGAGCGATGGGTTTGGCCTCTTCTCCGACCAGTGAGGCTCCGAGATTTTCCAACGCCGTCCGATCCGCAGGGAGCACGGCAAAGGACACGACCTTGGTCCCGGGTCGCTCAGGGTCCTCGTCCCATGCCATCACCTTCACTGATTGTACGCCATCGCTTCGGAAGGTGTAGGTCACTGATTTTCCAATCAGGTCTGCATCGTTGTCCGGAATTCCGTCCTCATTGGAATCAACGTTCACGTCGATGTCCCACACCACCGTCAAGTCCTCGACATCATTGAGCGCATCAAGGGTGGCGCTTGCGTCAAGCAGGCAAGCCTCGTACGCTCGGCATGAGAACGGTGCGGTTCGAACGATCGGAGGCGTGTTGAGCACCATCACCTCGAGCACTTCGCTGGTGTGTGCACCATCATCGTCGGTCACGTGGTACACGAGTTTGTGTGTCCCGCTGCGGTTCCAAGAGATGGTCAGGTTGTCTCCAATCACATCGCAATCGTCATCGGCGCTTCCAAAATCATCAGAATCCATGCTCGGGTCAATGTCCCAGCATCGAATGAGGCTTGCCCTATCGGATGGAGTGTCGGTTGAACTTCCAGAAACACTGATGCTTTGGCCTTCTGCAATCGGCAGCGTTGAAGCGAGCGGTTCAATCACGGGCGGGACATTGTTCACGCTGACCCATCGTTCTTCTACGCCGCTTGAGGCCCCTTCGGTATCGGTGACCTCCAAACGCATCTTGTGCAGACCAGCCTCGTACCACACCATGTCGTATTCTGAGGTTCGTCCGTCAAACACTCGAATCAGGGAGGGCTGTGCGTCATCGGGCCACCATGTGTGTGTGAGATCGTCGATGTCGTCAAGAGAGTCTTGAGCCTGTCCTCGAACGTTGACCATTTGATCCTCATCGACGTGCCACGTGTTTTGAGCGTCCATCAGGACGGGACCATTGGCGTCCACCAATTGCACGTTGATGCTGTGGGGTTGAATGTTGGTGAATTTGATGTCAATTGTGGCGCTGGACATGGTGCTGTCGTCGTCCGTCCCCACGGCTGTGAAGGTCTTCCAACCTTCGGTGTTCGATGTGGTTGTGCAAGTTCGAGTGAAGTATCCTTCTTGGCAATTCGCTCCAGGCCAATAGATGTCCACGACACCTGGCCAGACCTTTTCAGAATCAGAATCGTTGGCGTATGCATAGAGCGTGATGGGGTACTCGACCTTGGCTTCCATCCGTTGACTCCGCACCTCAATTTTCGGTGCCCTGTTCTCGACGCTCACATTGAGCAGCAGGACGGTTTGATCCTTTTCCTCATCTTCAACCGTAATTTCCACAGGATAGACTCCGTCATCAATCCACGTGTAATTGAGCGTGCAGGAGGGTGAGACGAATCGCTCATAGTCCCACGTACGAGTGCCGTCATCGAACGGAACGTAAAACTCGCACATGACCTCGCCACCGTCTTCATCAAAACTTTCGCTAGCGTTGAGGAAGATTGTCTCTTGCGTCATTCCGCTGGCTTCTGCCGCCACAGGTGTCGGCAATCGGCCAACAAAGAGTTCAATGCTGCCAACGTTGTTTTGCAAGTCTGCATCCGCCGTGTTCACGCCCCCCATGTCTGCTTCCCACAAAATATCGAAGGAGCCGATGGGCGCATCTTCTGGCACGGTCCACATTCCAAACAATTTGTGAGCCTGGTATGTTTCAAGGGCGGGGAGGTCTTCTGTTGTGGTCACGCCATCTGGCATGGTCAAGCGAGCATCGGTGGGGGCGGAGGTGGTGATGCCTCGGTTGTTGAACGCCACCTCGATGTCCAGAATATCGCCTGGAAGAACATTGTACCCTGAAAGTGCATTCAATTGGGTGATCACGCAAGACACATCATCGCATCTTTGCCGTAGAATCACAGCGGCTTCTTCATCGGCGAACACATCCAAGCCCACGAGGTATTGGTCGAGCGTGATGGTGGTTGCCCCAACCCTGTTTCCTGCCTTCGCCACCAGACCATGACTCGCGTAGTCCAGTTGCGTCGCTGAAGAATCCAGAGCATCTCCGATGTCTATTTTCGCCCATGCACTGCCGTTGGCGGCTGTGGTCAACGGAATTGCAATTCCCTCAACCTCGTGATGGAGTTCAAGAGCGAGGCCAGCCGTGTTTGAAAAACAGGATGATGATGCATTGACCCAGACTTCCATAGGGGTGTTCAGCGAAGTGATGGTTCGTTGGGGGACGACATCAAGGCACTCTGACCGGGTTCCTGGATTGGTGTAGGGTTCCACGCCGGTGGCCCCCACTGGGTCGTAGCGCTTGAGCTTGAAATCAATCGTGAGGCCAATGTCATCAGCGGTGTGAAGCCAAGCATAATTCCGTACTTCAGGGCAATACCAGCGGTAGCCTTCGGAGATGCCATCGCTGTTGATGGAGGTCATCTCATAGGATTCGTTGCATCCTCCGTAATCAATGGATTGCCCGACCATATTCCGCGGTTTCCCGGTGTCGGTCACCACCCATGTTGTCGTGTTGGTGTCCGTTTCAGGTGGGGGGAACGGCGTGATGTAATCGCTTTGACCGGACCATTGAGAGGAAGAAGTCGTGGTGGTGGTCCATCGCTCATCGATTCGTATCGGGAAATCGTAGTTTTCGTTAACAGGAGAGTAGGTGGTGGTGATGGTGATGTCACCGAGGATTTGCTCAAGGAAAGAAATACCGCTTGGAACAAACCGAATGTAGAGGTCGAGGTCGCTGCGGATAGGGGAAAGGTCGCTAACACGAAGGTATTCTGTTTGGGTGAATTGAATGTAGACGTTGCCGCCAAAGCCTTCCAAAGAAACGCCGGATTTGTCAAAATTAGCCGAAGTCTTGAGCGTGTAGGCCAACACGGACATGTTGTCGACGTTTTGCATCGAGATCCCAGTCACTTCGACGGTGGTGTCTCCCTGAATTTCACCTACGGTCGCCTCAACACCGGTGTCCGTTACCAAAATGGTTGGATCAAAGGTTCCAGCGTAAATCCAACGGTCCCCAATGCGCCATGTGGGCACGTCGGAAACCCCAGGATCTCCCATTGTGACATTGTGATTTGTGCGTTCCGTAAGGGCGGTCTGCGGTTCCGTTGGCACCAGATTGAGCAGAAGCAACAGCACCAAGGCGACGGGGAGCAAACGGCCCTGAGCAACTCCCCCCATGAACAGGCCACTGGCGGGGGAGGACATCAAGACTTCTCTTTGGCCTCATCCGAAGATGATGCTCAAAGGAGGTCAGCCAACTCGTCCTTGATGATTTCAACAGCCTCGAGGATCTCGTCCTTGTGGCGTGCACCGGTGATGACCATCTTGCCGGAGCCGAAAATCAAGCAGACCACCTTGGGGTCGTCGAGCCGGTAAATCAAACCAGGGAATTGCTCTGGTTCGTATTCCACCTTGTCAAACGGAAGGTGGAAGGTCAAGTGGTTCAAGTTCAACTTGCGAGGAACGCCTGCTTGAGGTTCGCCAGTGAATTTGTCAACGCCGTCGTAGTCTTCGGGGTAGTGGAGGGCGTATGTGGCGACCATGTTTTGGACTTCGATAGTGACGTCCTTGAGGTCCCATGTTTCAATTCCAGCGGCTCGCAAGTCCTTGATCATGCGGTCGATACCAGTGTGAATGTTGTCCTCGTCCTTTCCTCCAGTGCAAACGGCTCGGCCGGAGCGGAACATGAGGATGGCGAGTTTTGGTTCTGTGACACGGTAGACCACACCAGGGAATTGCTCAGGTTCGTACTCGCAGTTGAGTTGGATGGCAATGTCAGGGAGGTCGAGTTCTTCAGCGACACGGGTGCTGGCAACAACGTTCACAACAGTCAGGCGTTCTTCATCTGTGGTCATATAAAGGCCCAATCCCCTTTAGTATATAAAAGGAATTTCGGCACCTCACCGTTCATGAACGGTCCCCTCTAGAAGAACTCCGGGGTTGTTGAGGCGAGAGACAAGCGTCCTTCCACCAGCCAGTTCAATGGCTTGTTCGGTCGCCACAGGGTCGCGAGTCAAGGCCACCATGGACCCGCCGCCCCCTGCTCCGGTCAATTTGACTCCGAGTGAAGTTGGTGCTGCAGCCCGGACAAGTTCTTCCAATTCTGGCGACGAAACTCCAAGATGGCGTAGCAGAAGGTGGTTCTCGGTCATCGCACGGCCGACGCCTTCGTAATCGCCGTTCATCAGCGCCTTTAAGCCACGCCTTGCAACGCTTCCAATGGCCTCAATTTCCTGCATCCGTTGAGGTTCTCGCCGCAATGCTTCCGCCACCATGGCGACTTGCTTGGAGGTGGCGGCGTGGATGCCGGTGTTTCCGAGAACGAGGTAAATCTCTTCATCGGGTGGCGACAGACGATGCACTTCCCACCGGCGTTCGCCTTCGGGTGTTGAGAGGCTTCTTGTGTAGATCCAATCCGCAACCGACTCGCGTTGATTTGACAAAACCACCACGCCTCCTTCGACGCTGGTGGAAGTGTCCATTGGCGACGCCCGCCCTTCTTGAGCATGGGCCTCAGCTTGATGAGCCCACTTGCTCAATTCTTCTTTGGCAGTGCCGCTTTGCGCTATGTGTGCCATTCCAGCACTGACTGCGGCGCTAAGAGCAGCACTCGAACCCAATCCCGAGGCCCTCGGAATGTCGCCGGAAATGTGGAGGGCCATAGGAGGGGCCTCTTTGCCAAGAAGGCCATCTTTGAGCATCAGGATGTGGGGATGCTTTTCTGGATGAAGGGCGCTTCCATCGACGCTCCATGTCGCAGCAGGGGTGAGCGACACCCTCAGTCTTTGTTCCAGAGCCACGGCGACGGCAGGCTGGCCGTAAACCACGGCATGTTCACCGAAAAGAATGCACTTTCCTGGAGCGCTAGCGACGATCGTCGGTCCAACGTCCCCCATGGTCGGAACAGGCCGTCGGCCTTCATATTCCTTCTTGCAGGGTCGCCATATCTTATTGGGTTTTGACGGTGGGTTGAAATTGCGCATTCCACTGGGATGGTTCAAGCGCCACGCTGCGTGCTCGGTGAGACTGATGGAACATCCCTTGTTTATGGAATACGGTCCGTTGCCGGGCTGGCTCATTTTGCTTGTGCTCTTCGGGGCCTCCGGAGGGTTCTTCCTCTACCAAGTGGTGAAAGCCTCCCGTTTGGTGTTGGTCGGTCGACCAGAGAACCGGTTCGACAATTGGGGAGCACGTGTCTCCGAAGTGTTGACCGGTTGGTTGGGTCAAAAAAAGGTCCTCAAAGATCGAATCGCAGGCGGCATTCACGTCCTGATGTTTTGGGGTTTCCTCATGCTCTCCACCGACATGTTTGACCTTGCTAGTGGAAACCAATTCTCTCAAAAAATCCTGCCTGAACTTGTTCGAGGTCCATGGAACCTGATGGTTGAAATTGGCTACACCATTGCGTTCATAGGATGCGTTCTCGCCTTGATCCGCAGGATTGTTTTCACTCCTGAGAAGCTCAAAGGCAAGTCCCAACTCGAAGGCAACGTCATTCTTTTGCTCATCATGACCATCACCACGACCTCCTTCGTTGTTGAAGCAGGCGAATCCACCGTCTCTTCCACTTGGGAGCCCATCGGCTACTGGGTCTACGCCACCTTGGCGCCCGCCGCCAGCATCATCATTGCTGCATACTGGGCACACATGCTCGCCATCTGTGTCTTCTTGTTCCTCATCCCACTCTCCAAGCACATGCACTTGGTCATGGCCTTCCCCAACGTCTTCTTCCACGATCTTCGACCGATGGCCACAATGGAACCGCTCGCACGTGGCGAAAACGGGAAGGCCGTGCTGCTCGACGACCTCGACGTGGAGTCCTTTGGGGCCGTCAACTACACCGATTTTACCTGGCGAGACCTCATCGACGGTTGGGCCTGCACCTCATGCGCACGCTGTCAAGACGTCTGCCCTGCCTACGCCAGCGGAAAAGCGCTCAATCCCATGCAAATCATCCACGACGTGCGTCATTACGCCAACGACAACGCCTCCACCTTGTTGGCTGGTGAAACCCCCGAAGAGGACATCATCTCTCGCTTCGGAGAAGACGCTATTTGGGCTTGCACCACCTGCCATGCTTGCGTCGAAGCTTGCCCCATTTACATCGACCACGTTCCAAAACTAACCGACGCTCGCCGCCACTTGATGATGGAGCGAATGGAGTTTGATGAGAGCGTTGAGGACACCGTCATGCCGCTCATGGCAACCATTGAGAATCTTGAATCGGATTCAAACCCCTATGGTCTCCCTTCCCATGAGCGTGGCGACTGGGCAGAAGGATTGGACGTCAAAGTCGCTGAGCCTGCTGAATACATTTACTTCGCAGGCTGCGCCGCTTCCTTTGACGAGCGCAACAAGAAGGTCGCACGCGACACCATCAGCATCATGAAAGAAGCCGGTCTAGATGTCGGTATCCTCGGCATGCAAGAAGGCTGCAGCGGCGATGCAGCACGACGTGCAGGGAACGAATACCTCTTCCAGATGCTTGCAGAAACCAACCTCTCCACCTTTGAAGAGATTGGCGTCAAGAAAGTCGTCGCTTCGTGCCCTCACTGCTTCCATACCCTCGGAAAAGAGTACAAGGATTACGGTGGCGAAGACATCGAAGTCATGCACCACTCCCAACTCATCAGCCACCTCCAAACCGAAGGCAAGCTTCCCCAACCTAAGCACGACGGGTCGGTCACCTTCCACGATCCGTGCTACCTTGGTCGCATTGGCGGTGAATTGAATGCCCCACGCGATGCCATTGGTGGCGTCGACGTGGAGCCCGAACGTCACGGAAAAGATTCGTTCTGCTGTGGTGCTGGTGGCGCCCAGATGTGGATGGAGGAACATGTGGATGAAGGCCATGACAGAGTGAACATCATTCGCTCAAAGGAACTCGCAGCCACCGGAGCAGATACTGTGGCCGTGGGCTGTCCGTTCTGTTCGACCATGGTCACCGACGGATTGAGTGCCATTGGTGCTGAAATGGAAGTCAAGGACATCGCTGAGCTTGTTTGGGAACAAATCAAAGCCAACGACGCCAAAATCGAGGCTGCAAAAGCTGTTGCTTCAGAACCAGCAGAACCCGCAGAAGCCTGAGGGTGTAGGGTGTTGAACAGCGAGCAACAACAGCGCCTCCTGTCGTGGTACGACGTCAACAAACGTGATCTTCCATGGCGTCAAACCAACGACCCATGGGCCATCTTGGTCAGTGAGATTTTGCTTCAACAGACCCAAGTCAGCCGAGGACGAGTGTATTGGCATCGCATGATGGAGCGTTTTCCTACCGTCGCTTCGATGGCTATTGCACCTGTTGATGACGTGCTCAAAGCTTGGGAAGGGGCTGGCTACTACAGCCGTGCTCGCCGACTCCATGCGCTCAGCCAAACCGTCGTGGCCTCTGTGGCCGAAGGCGGCTTTGGTGGCGCTTTACCTCGCACCTTCGATGCGCTGTTGACCCTTCCTGGCGTCGGACCTTACACGGCAGCAGCAGTCGCGAGCATTGCATTTGAACAAGCCGTCGCATGCGTTGATGGAAACATACGCCGCGTGATGGCCCGAATCACCGCCCAAGAAGACCCCGCACCGGGTGCAGTTCAGGCTTGGGCTGATGCCTCCATCGTGGGTGCTCGGCCGGGTGATTGGAATCAGGCTGTGATGGAACTCGGCGCCACAGTATGCACGCCGAAAAGGGTCGGATGCCATCAATGTCCTTTGTACGATGCGTGCGAAGGGTCCTCCTCTCCTGAGTCCTACCCTCGCCCAAAGCCAAAGCGAGTCAAAAAAACCGTCTTAACGGCGTATGTTGAATGGGCTCAAGACGGCCATCTCGTCCTTCATCAACGCCCCTCAACAGGTCTTTTTTCTGGCTTGTGGGGGCCAATTTACAGAGAGGGGACCTTCCCTGTTGAAGATGGGTCGGTCGCTTGTGGCGCTGTCTCCCACAAATTGAGTCATCGCGATATGACGGTGCATGTGGTTGCAATAACCACCTCGAAGCAATTGCATGGAACCCGACGTGAGGATGTTGCGCTGTCCTCGCTTGATGAAAAGGTCCTCAAGGCTGCCCGCAAAGGCACGATGGCCGATCATTGATTGGTTGAGGCTTCGTCCTTGACACTGATGAGTTCT
>Ga0181379_1000515_pt1 | contig 19228 bp, 19 predicted proteins | sample 2SPOviralmetaG_FD_130115 | JGI IMG/M metagenome (GOLD analysis project Ga0181379, IMG submission 130115) | Marine viral communities from the oligotrophic San Pedro Time Series (SPOT) site, San Pedro Channel, CA, USA - 2 SPOT_SRF_2009-07-10 | ecosystem: Environmental > Aquatic > Marine > Strait... | reverse complement strand
TTCAAACATTAAATCTTTAGTTTGATCCGGTGTCCAAGTAAATCCATTCTGAGATAGGAATAAAGAACCCAGAGAAGGTTGTCTAGAAACTTTGTCTTCGTCACTACCAAACACAAATTCGTAAGTCTGTGCAACATAAACATTGTATTCTACTGACTCTGCAAGAAGTACTATAGCATATTCTTCACCACTTGTCAAAAATATTGGTTCATCAAATTCAACTTCTGTTGGGTAAGCTTGAACATCTTCGATAGTTTCTGCTGGGGATGTTCCGTCATTAGGATTACTGACACTATTTGTAGCGATAGTAATTTGACTAGGATCGAGAAATTTAACAGCGCCAGGAACTATCCGTGTTGTCGGTATACCGTTTTCTACTGGACGAATCTGAATTTGTAGAGGAACAGAACTGTCTTTGCTCGAGACGAAGATCCTTGCCTTTGTTATAAACATACCATTAGGATTTTCTATCTGATCAACAAAGAAAGTTTGTGCGAGAGGATCTTGTCTTGCAGCTCTAGGTGGATTAATAATACGTGTTGTTTGAATAGTTCTCTGAACAGTTTCTATAGAACCAGTAGATGTATATATTGCACGAGTAGAAACTGTAGCTTCGTCTTCATCGTTGACACTAACATCTAAAAGTTTAAATTCTTGTTTTCCAGTTCTGAAACTTATTGCCGGTGTATTAGGTAGGAAGAAACTTCCAATCAATTCTCCCTTACTATCTGTGATCAAATCGGTTGGTCCACCTAGGTCTGAAGGATATTCTAAAGCATTTGCATACTCACTACTAAACTCCGTGGGGTTATCGGAAAATCTTGACGATGTCGTCTCTTCACGAACCCATGAACTTACATCTTTGTTGCCAAAAAAAGCAAACATCTTAGTATTAGGACGTAGACCTTTGGCCGTAAAATTAATTTTACGAGATCTCATAAAAGGAATAATTTCTATATCGGTAATTCTTTCCCCAATAAAGTCTTGAATACTCCTGTTAGTCTCTCTGAAAGAAACATCTCTAGATATTGTGGTAAATGATCCAGTATTGGTAAGATTATTTCTATTTCTACCATCTCCCTGAAGAGTTGGACGAACTGCAAAGTCTTCTATTCTACGTATCGTAGTTTGCATAATTGGTGGTAAATCTCTAGTTTCTACCCACTCGTCAGAAGATGGCGAAATTTCCATATGTCCAGTCTGAGTAATAACAGCAAAGGGATTTACATTTAATGTACTTGTCGCGAGCAACTGAGATACCAAAGAAACGTCCGTGTAAGGTAGAGTAACTAAGTCACCATGTTTTTCTACTGCACTAATGTTATCTGTACTATACATTAAACGGACAGAATTCTCTCTGAAAGATGGTTTCAATAATCCTTGAGGATCTATAGAGGCTCGGTACTCATTACTATTGATATCTGAAAAATCAAAGGTACTAAAATTATCTGCTATAAAACCAGCTTTAGTTCTTGCATTCCCATTAGAATCTAATACGGTCAATGAATTTGTGTCGGACTCTAAAAGACTCAAAGTAGTGAGTTCGAAGAGGTCCCCTATACGTTGTTCTAACTTACCAATGTCCTTCATCGTGAAACGCTTGTTTGGAATATAAGTACTGGTAAGATCAGCTGTATTAAATGTATATGGATTTAATTTAAATTTGTATAGAGCCATAGATCCAGTTGGGATTTCTGGTTCTCGTGGAGATATATCAGACTCACCCTGAATAACTTGAAGTTCTCCAAATCCAATATCTCCTCGACTGTCCGTTGCGTTTGCAACTAAAATATCAATACGAGGTAAAAAATAACTAATACTGTTTATCGTTATTGTAGAAGCATTTTGAGGAAGTTCTCCAGTAACCGTAAATTCGTTTATATTATTAGGATCATTGAAAGTTCTTGAAGGACGAAAATCTAAAACATCTCGTAAAGAAATGGTTTTTCCTGTAGCGGATACATGGTCAGGTATATCTTCATAATTATCGTCTTCATAAGAACTAACAGAAAAGAATGCGCCAGCAGTAGCATGATCATAATGTTTATAAGTAGTTTGAACTTCGGTATTGCTAACACCATCAAATGGTACAGTATACCCAGATTTCTGAAGCATTACGATACGGTCATAAAAATTATCACGTTGACCACCATCCATTTCAAATTGATGAGTGATATCTTCCGCTATAGACCAATCGACCGGATTTGTTTGAACAGTTCTCCATTTAACCGATATTAATTCTATACCATCAACATTTTCGGTAAATATAGGTCTTGATTGATCGTCCACGCCATCTATTATGTCGTATTGTTCAACGGTAACTATAGTTTTCTTTCTCGCGGCCGCGTTACTGATATCAACATAATATGCAATGGTATATATTTTTGCCGGATCTAATCCTGTGTATTTTCCCGTATTATCTGGAAGTAAAGCGTTACCAGCATTATCTGTAACAAAAGGTCCGTCAGCTTCAGTAATTACCCATCCAATAGTTTCTACACCAGAAAGACTAATTTCCCCAGAACTGTTTGGGTTTCCTCTAAAATAACGTTGAAGAGTATAGTTAGCAGTAAAGTTAGACGCTTGAGGGTCTTTCTTTGGAGTATTTTGCGGCAGAGGAAATAATAAACTATTATTTGAAGCTTCATGAATAACACTGTCTACCAATTGTATAACAGCGGCACTACCAGATGGTACGTTATCTACCATATCAACAACACTAGAGAAACTTTCTACACCCACTTTTACCAGAGGTGAACCCGAAAATATACTATCCATACGAATGTTGAAGATGTATAAACGATACCCTGTTGGGTCACGTTGAATACCACGAACATTACAGAAACCAATGTCGTTCCCAGAAGAGTTTCTCAGACGAAAAGTCCCAAAAACATCCAGTCTACCAAATCCTTCCGAATTGTCGAGAGGGTCTGTTTCATCATGTTTAATATATACATAATTACCATAAGTGGCTGGAACAGGTTCATTAGACTTGGCGACATCACCTCTAGATTTAGACACGGTAATATCGGTGGTACCAATATCTAATCTATAACCATCTACATATGCAATACCGTCAGTGACAGCCAAATTTAGATTACTTGAATCTTTTTCTTCAAAGATTGCTTTGAAGTCTTCAACTACGTAGTTACCAGACTCTTCTTTTGTACGTTGAGCGAGTAGGTCATTAATTCGATTATATGAATCGAAGGTAGTTACCTCACGCGTAATAATACCATTAACAACACGTGCAACAAATACGAAGTTTTCTTCTTGTAGTACTTGGTCACGAGTGGTAGGAATTAGTTTTATTTGATAACGATGTGCGCCTGGAGCACTTACATTAGGAACCTGCCCTTGATTATCATATAATTGGTTATCTTGATCTTCTGTTATAATATTTTGTTCGATAAGAAATCCAATATCTGCTGTGGGCAGGGAATCATACTTAGATATGAATGAACTTCCTCCCTCCATATAAACAAAATGTCCTTGAACAAAAAAGTCGCCTGGCGAAAAATGTGCTTTGGTAGCTCTACCGGAAGCTGAAATTGAGTCAAGACTGTCATCAATAACTAGTACTGTTTGTTGAGTATTATCAACGCGATATAAAGTATCTAGAGAAGAGACACGAGGAGCTTTAGTGGTATCAACTATATTAACTGTATCAGTATATTGAACATATAGTGTTGTGGGATCACCAGAAACAGAATCAACTATTTCAAGAACTTTTAGTTCTATACCCGAACCGGATGTTATGTCATTAGTAAGAGTTTTCCCAATCCAATTAGAATCAACTATACTACTTGTGTCTAATCTAATATATTCTAGTTTATTATTTACGGTAGCTCCGCCTGGATTTACTAGAGCACCCTCTTTGAATATGTTACGACCAAATCTCGCAATTTCTTCTTGAATTATTGTTTGTGATTCGATTAGTTCTCGAGCTTGAAGTGCTTTACCCGAATTAAACAACACACGATGATAACCGTCTTCAGCATTATAAAAATCTCGGTATGTTTCTTTGAACGTCTTATCTGTAAAATCTGCCATGATTAATCCTAAACGGTTAGTACTATCTTAATATCTTCTTGTTGTTCTGCATCTCTTCGTATCTTATGTCTATTTTCTATGTACATAATTTCTCCAGAGAATCTATTTATTCCATTTACTGAAGATAGAGATTCAACTACCCCAGAAACAGCACCTTGCGATACACCTTCACCAAGTTCAAAGGGTATAAATCCGGTCGATTGATTTTGATGATATCTAACTATCTTACCATCAGATTCATCTACATGTGCGACAGCTCCGGTTTTGTTGCCTGTTATTTTTTTTCCAGTTTCAAAGGTGGAATTGTTCACAAGATTTATAGAAGGTAGAACTTTAGACGAAGTAGATGTAAAAGGATTTCCTTCTGGTGTTAATGGATTCTTGATTACACCCATCTGACGGAAAGAATTTTCTACAATAAAAGTTCCAAACTCAACACCATTTTCATCTGTTTGCAGAACTTCTCCGTTGGGTTTTATGTTTAATAAAACAGAATTTGTTTTTAAATCATCAATAGGGTTAAACCCTATGCCATTTTCCCCAGTTATGATCGCTCGAGCTTCAAAGTCTTGACCATCTCCATCAATTTTAAATGATGCATAAGAATATCCAGAACCATAATTCTGAATCTTTATATCTACGATTTGACCGGAAGAATTAATAATAGCTGTAGCTATTGCACCCGAACCATTTCCGATAACTTCAACCGTAGGTTCTGTTATATAGCCTGTACCAGAATTAATAATTTTAGCACTGATAATTTGACCACCTTGAGAATTTGACTTAACATTAAACTGCAAGTCTTCTATCGAATCTCCCGTACTAAGACTAGATTCTGCCGGTTGAACTGGAATATGGTTAGACGATAAGAACTGATAAATTCTTTCGGGGGTAATACTATACAAAAATTTCCAAACATAATCGTCAGAAGTAGTGAAGGAATCCGCATAGGGAACATTTAACAAACCGTAATTTGGTTCTATAACAGAAGGCTTTGAAGTTCCGTCAGGGTTCTTACCATGTTCTAAACAAATGTATACTTCCTTAGCATCATTTAAAACATACCAAGGAGTAGTATTCTTTGGATCCACATGGTCATCCCAACCAGCATAAATTGTTCCGGAAGACCAATTAACTCTTGGAGCAACAAATGAACATCCTTCAACTTTTTTTATGGACTGTAGGTTATTTCTAAACTCTCTTTCTTCGAAAGGTGAGTCTATAGGATCTATTGGAGTATCACTAACATTAAATATATCCGATTTACCAATACCAATATAATATTCATTAGTTGTTAATTCTATATCTTGAATTAGATCCGTAGACAACCCTTTACCCATTGTTTGTCTTACTATAGCTGCCATTTTTATACCCTATTCAATGTTAAAAACTTATGTAGTTATTTATAAGAATTCTAAAGCATTGTTGAAAACAATTTTTATGATGTTGATTTATTCAACATCAAAGAAGAATGTTTGGAATAATCTTGCATCATATTTATTTAACCCAAATCCCGCAACTGTAGAACGATGGTAGTACATAGAATCATATATAACGATCCTATTGTAAATATTCTTTGTTTCTGTTATCATTTCCCAGTCATCATTAGATGTTTTTATTTCATTAAAATTTGGAAGGCCTTCCTTATGTTTTATTATGCCTGTAGATTTATGTCTATACATAGAGGTTCCAGAATCTAAAATTGGATTAGGATGCAAATATACAACTGCGGCATAAGACATTGCATCATGATGTACCCAAGTGTTATCGTTCCAAGTAGTGTACTGAAAGGAAGTATTATATTTGTCAGTGGGGAAATGTGTTATTTTTTTGTTAATTATATCTTCCAGAGAAGATTTTAAATTATCAATATAACCGCCATCATTCGTACAAGGTTCAGTTCTTTGGCCCGGATAATTTCCGATAACATTAAAATTTAAACTCAGGGCAAAATTCCTAACTGAGTCTGGGTCTTCATAAAAGTTATCAACGACATATATCATAAAATAATTCTCTAAAAATTAGGGGAACTGTGTTCCCCTCTATATAAATTAAATACCCACTATTACTTATAACTTTCCTAAACGGACTCTTGTATTCCCATTTTCGTCAAGTATCTGAATATTGTCACCATAAAACCTCAGTCCGGATCCATCACTCTCCAAAGAATCTAATATAGCCTCCAAACTTAACACTCCACCACCAGAATTTAAATCAGTAAAATTTAAGTTTGCATTTGGAGTAGAACTACTTGTCCCTTGATACTGATACACTGTACCAGTTTGTATATGCCAATATACATCATTATTCATTACTTCATCTGAACCACGAAACTGTCTTATAAGATCCGCTTTAGTAGTGCCGTTAGAATCATCATTGACTGTACTGTCAGTATCAAATACAATAGCGTTACCAGCTGAACCAGCCGCTCCGGTAGGACCCTGAACTCCCTGTAGTCCTATATCGCCTTGAGGTCCTTGAAGACCCAGATCTCCCTGAAGACCTTGATCTCCTTGATCACCTTTAAGACCAACATCGCCTTGAGGACCTTGATCTCCTTGATCACCCTTAAGACCAACATCACCTTGAGGTCCAACATCTCCTTGAGGGCCCTGATCACCTTGATCACCTTTAAGACCGACATCTCCTTGAGGTCCGACATCTCCTTGAGGTCCTTGATCACCTTGATCACCTTTAAGACCGACATCTCCTTGAGGTCCGACATCTCCTTGAGGCCCCTGTAGACCTTGTAAACCCTGTAAACCTATATCGCCTTGAGGTCCAACTAAACCCTGTGGTCCTTGATCACCTTGATCGCCTTTAAGACCAACATCACCTTGAGGTCCAACATCTCCTTGAGGGCCCTGATCACCTTGATCACCTTTAGGTCCGACATCACCTTGAGGACCAACTAAACCCTGTGGTCCTTGATCGCCTTGTAAACCTCGATCTCCGGTAAGACCCTGTGGTCCGATATCACCTTGAGGACCCTGATCACCTTGATCGCCTTTAAGACCAACATCACCTTTAGGTCCGACATCACCTTGAGGACCAACTAAACCCTGTGGACCTTGATCACCCTGATCACCCTTAAGACCAACATCGCCTTGAGGACCTTGAACTCCTTGTAATCCCTGAAGACCTGTGGGACCTTGATCCCCCTGTTCTCCGATAGGTCCTTGAAGACCTGTTGGTCCTTGAGCTCCTTGTTCTCCAATAGGACCTTGAGCTCCGACAGTTAGAAATGGATCTGTAAAACTATTAGCTGTAATGTTTGTTGAGTTTGTAGAAATTGCGTATATTTGCCAATTAATATTCCCTACACCGCCTGGAACTGAAGTTGCATTCGGTGTCCAAAGATAAGTGCCTCCATTAGTTTGATAAATGCCTCCGGTCAAAGAAGATCCAACTGGAGTTAGGTTATTTGGATCATAAGTTCTTGGGGCGTTAGTATAGTATGGAAAGTTTGTTTCTCCGGTACTACCGGCTGCGCCTTGTTGACCAAGACTTCCCTGAAGTCCTGTTGGACCCTGCGATCCGGTTTCGCCTTGTAGTCCTTGATCACCTTTAAGACCAACATCGCCTTGAGGACCTTGAACCCCCTGAAGACCTTGTAAACCTATTTCACCCTGTAGTCCGGTAGGACCCTGAGGCCCAGTTTCACCCTGATTGCCCTGAACACCAATTTCGCCTTGTAGTCCGATAGGACCCTGAGGCCCAGTTTCACCTTGATTACCCTGAAGACCTTGATCGCCAATAGGTCCTTGTAGTCCTTGAGGCCCAGTTTCACCTTGGTTACCTTGAACACCAATTTCGCCTTGTAGTCCGATAGGACCTTGGAGTCCAGTCTCGCCCTGATTGCCCTGAAGACCCTGTTCTCCGATAGTTCCTTGTAGTCCTTGAGGCCCAGTTTCACCTTGGTTACCTTGAACACCAATATCTCCTTTAGGACCAACATCACCTTGGAGTCCAGTTTCACCTTGATTGCCTTGGACACCAATTTCGCCTTGTAGTCCGATAGGACCTTGGAGTCCGGTTTCACCTTGGTTACCTTGGACACCAATTTCGCCTTGTAGTCCTTGTAGTCCTTGAGGCCCAGTTTCACCTTGATTGCCTTGGACACCAATTTCGCCTTGTAGTCCGATAGGACCCTGAGGCCCAGTTTCACCTTGATTACCTTGAACACCAATTTCACCAACGGGACCTTGTGGACCCTGTTCACCCTGTTCACCCTGTTCACCCCTTTCACCAACATCCCCAATTGGTCCCTGTGGACCTTGGAGACCTTGGAGACCTTGATCACCTTTGGGGCCGACATCGCCTTGAGGACCAACATCTCCTTGTGGACCTTCCGGTCCTTGCATAGCAATCCTCGTCGGAGTTTCCCACTGTTCCGAAACAACATCACCAGAAGATGGAGTACCACTTACAGAACGTCTACATTGCCAAAGTATAGGAAAAGAACTACTGAGATCTCCTTGATAAGTTGTCCATACAATTCCATCAACAGAACCGGAAGGGGAAGGATTTCCGTAAGTCCAACTATCACTAGGGAGTTGAGAAGAAAGAAAATCTTCAGCGTCATCAATACTTGAGAATGTTTTAGTATAAATGTACTCAAAGCCAGAAGCATCATATAGATCTGTAAAGGTTATAGACTGTGAGGCTCTTATGGTTGCCATTTTACTTCCTACTAATTAACTTACTTATTAAGGTGTAGTTACTGTAACGTTACAACGAATACTGATTGGCGCGCCAGTATCCGGAATATCAGAAGGACCAACGATTACTTGACTAGTATTAATTTCACTTGCACTAGTACTTCCGTTAGCTGAACGTCTTGCAGGACTTCCACCCGAACCCAGAGGAGTTCCTGAAGCATCTGTCTGAACTTCTAGATTTGAATTTCCTACATAGACTTGTTCTCCAGTTATCCATTCCCAATCATGTTTGACTAAAACTCCACCAACACCATCACTGATCTGAGCACCATCATTTGCATCATAAACTTTTGCTGTCAATGTTACTGGATTACCTGAGTTATTTCGGAATACTACTGGATTATCTGCTTCTATTTCAACGTATACTGCGGCACGACCAGAACGAACTTTACTAAATGTTACAGCATCCTTACCCTGTTCACCACTTACACGAACTGTTAATGTCGCATTAGAGTCTCCAATATTTTCTGGTTTAATCTCTAATCTAGCACCAGATACGGCAGTGGTGGGTAAAGATCCTGTAGAGAATGAACCAGTGTAGTCTGTATCGTATCCACCAATACCACCAGCACCATTTGAAGTTGCAGTTTGTGTTGACCATGTTCCACCGTCTAACGCTGTCTCATAGGTGAGAGCGCCTGGACTACCGGCAATATCAAATAGAATAGTACTATTATTCTGACTTCCTAGTAAAACACCATCCGCATCCGCAGAGAAGATTTGACTAGAAGGTACGAGACTGATAATTGTACCACCAGCACCATCCTGAATACGGTTGACTGAAAGTGCTAAATCAAAAGATCCCGTAGTTCCATTGTTATTATATGTAACTGGTATTAGGATAGTAGCTGAAGAAGGAGTACCGATAGCATCAGCGTATATAACACCAGCGCCTTTGAGTACTCCACTACCTATGTCAGTTCCGTTGGCTTGTGATACAAGGAATTCCCAACCACTTACCGTGTTAATGGAACCAATACTAAATTGTCCTTCTGAAGGAGATGCACTTGTTGTGAATGTCTGCTCAGTACCACCAATAAATACTTTTACAGAACATGAAAAATCGCGTCTTGTCTCATTTGATACTACACCCACATCATTAGCTGCAAAGGTATGATTCTCATTTGTCAAGAACGCAGTTACGGAACTTTGACCATCGGCCAAGTCCGTGAAAGTTATGGCGGCCGTTGCCGTTCTAATTGCCATTATTAATCCTCTTGTTTATCGTTAATTGTTAATTGCAAAGGTAGGGTACCTGAATTGGGAACCGCCTGAGCTTCTATGAATATAGATTTCAATTCTCCGTTAGGAAAATTGTCCGTTACCCCAGAGTTGGTGGCAGGAACGCCATACCCTATGGGACATGTACCATCAGACCCTACTGTGACAATATTACCGTCAATGTGAGAGACATATCGCGTTGTTTCATGAACACAGACAGGTACTCCATCATTGGTCCATTCATAATCAAATTCCTTATAGTCATTCGACGATATTTCTGTACCGTCAGATGTTATAAATGCTTTTATTTCTGTTTGACCTGTATCATTACGAAAGATTACCCCGTTAGTGGCCAATATATCGACTTCTAGATTAGGTAACCCACGGTCATAAGCCAATACTGGATCTGACCAATCAGATACTTCTATGTTCTTAGTTATATCATTAGAAGTGACTACAACTCGTATTAAGAAAACATATCTTCCTGTAGTGGGAAGATCAAAACTCCAACCATTAAAATCTGTACTTATCGTATTAGTTACAAATAAAGATCCAGTTTCAAAGTTATATGTTGTAGAAACATTAATATCTTGATCACTAGGAAGATCGGATTGATCATAACTTTTATACAATAGTATATTAACACTTCCTCCGTCAGGATCTATATTCGACAATTGAGAAGTTATTTCGTCTTCTACAAGTTGTTGAAGTTCTCCGGTAGTTAGACCTCCACCACCACTTCCACCACCTCCGGTAAGTGTGATAAGGTTATATAGTTCCGCAAAGTTGTCATTAATTTTCTGACTCGCATTACGAAGAGTATCGCCTTGTCCATCATTCGCAGCACCACCAGTATTAAGAATTTGTCTAGACATTAGAGTCCTCGTAAGTAGTCTCTGTATTTATAAATTTACAAATAGTCATCGTCATCCAAGGTCTGATATTCAGAGGACAGTGATAATGTTCCATTGTCTAAAGTCCTCGGTGTAACTCCAGCCCAATCTCCAATGGTTCCTTTAATAGTTATAGAAATACCATTAGAATCTACCATTGTTGTAGAGAATACATCTTGAATTTGTTGTAATGTTATATCTTTATATTTTTCTAATGTCTCTAGAGAACTAATCACTATTCCTTCAGCGTTAGCTCTTTGATCACTATCTCTAGCATCTACAGAATCCGTTTCTTCCATAGTTAATAGAGAATATAGAGGAGTGAATGATGACCTGACCATACTTCCTTGAACAACAACCGCGTAGTTTTGAACCTCTAATGGATCAGTTCCTATCCCAGCAGAAAAACCCATAGAAGCAACTTCTTGAACTTCTACTTCTGATGATAAATGCCATCCGGCTGGGTGTACCATCCTTTTATAAAAGTCTTCATACTCACTAAAAGATATTCCAGTTTTTAAAAGAATAGAAAATATTTGATATTTCTTATCGTCTTGAACATACTTTAAAGATTGTGGACCTATCAAAGAACCGCCAGGTTTATCATTTAAAATAAATATATCTTTCTTTGGATAGGATACTTCTACGTCCTCATTAAAGAAAGCTTTAAAAAATTGTTCTACTGATAATTGAGTTCCTTTATTTCTGTAAAAATTAGAAAGAAGTCTTGTCATCAATCGTGGGTTCTGATAGAAAGATGAAGTTTCTAATCCTTCACTTATCTCACCTATCAACAAATCGAGAGTACTTAATTCAGCATTAGATATGTTTCTTATACCAAACAAACTATGGATTTGATCGTCATATGAAACACTTCCGTCTTCTCCGGTATACTCATAGTACTTCTCTAGGAAAGTAATAAGTCTGGGATACTCTGTCTGAAAGAACTCAGGCAATACCTGAGTGACCTGACTTCTATGGAAGTTAGGTTCAGACCTATACTGACTGTTAATCAAGTTCAACATTATAAACTAATCCTAGAGGACCCAATATCAATATAACCTATGGTGGAAGAGAAATCCTCATCTAAAGTAATTATATAATTTCTTAATGGACTGATAGTACTTTGATTCGCTGGAGTTGCAGATATTTTTATTCCTGTTCCCACATAACCCGACTTATCAACTCGCAAAGAACTTAACTTAACTGTGGCTGTATTGGGTTCATAGTAACCTACATTAGGAGACTTAACAATACCATTTAGATCTAGTAGTTGTAATTTGGTGCTGCCCAGTTCATTTTTTATAATAACATCTATTCCATCAGACTTAAATACAGATGATGTAACTATGTGGTCATCCTTATCTGGAGTAGCCAACATCACTGGGAAACTGATAGTATGATCCTGTTCCACATAGGTCAATATTGGTAACTGAGTAACGCCAGACACAGCATTGAATTCGTTCTTTGCAGTTTCTATTTCTGAGATGATAGAATCCACATCAATTCTTTGTTGTATACGCACAGACATCTTAGAGTTAATGATTGCGGTAGACAACTGATCTATTTGAGTTAATAAATTACTTCTACGGAATACTTTATCAAAAGAAGTCAAGTTATCCTCAAAGTATTGTTCTATGAAATCATCAATAGTATTTTGTAAAGATTCCGCAGGCAAAGATGTTTTTACTGGGTCAATGTTAAATACTGTTTGTAATTCTAAGAAAGTTTCCCTAGGTTCAACAAACTCTGTGTTAATAGACATAATCGAAAGATTGGAAGTTAACTGACTATGAATTTGATTCTTAACATCAGTTTTTGTAGCTTCAGATACTCCAGTTAAAAAGTTCAATGCGACAAATACCTTTCCATATTCGGGAGGAACATTATCATTACCACCCCAAGTAGTTACATCCTTTACGTACCCACTATAGTTACGTGAGATCAATGCAGTATAATCATTCGCAGTAACAAGTCTATTCTGTGCACTGTAGGTCCTAGGAGCATTTAATTTGATTGATTCCATAGATTCTTTTTCGTCTCCACCAGCTGATGGTGAAACTGTTACCGGATTCAAAACAATATCGTCGGGCATACTATATGCGGTAGAGAAACTCTGCGCACCATTTGCTTCATCACCTGAAGTGGAGATATAAGTAACTTCTATTCTATTATCTGCATCGGGCCCAGTACCCAAAACATTTCCATCACTAAAGAATAATTCATAGTAACCATTAGACGATTCGCGAATGATGTACACTCTAGAGTTATCCGTAATAGAAGATACGGTATTTATTTCGCTGTACTCTTGGAAGGTACCTGACAGATAGTTATCATATACGCGAACTTCCATAGTCGAAGTATCTATAGAGGTATCTGGTATTACATACACAGAATCATCATTAACACTACCCACAATGAATGACTTAGTCTTGGCGCGACCCTCTTTAAGTTGCAACTCGGTAGAACCTCCTATTGTCTTAAACTCGTAGGTATTATTAACATCTTTAGTTGCAGAAAATTCTTCGGTAGAAAAGAACGAATATACATTCTCATCTACAGTTCCAGTGAACTCTGTGTTTTTAGGAATAGTTAGAGTTGACGGCCCGGTCGTACTTGTAAGGGATATAGACACCGCACCTGTAGCCGCAGTCTTAGATTTAGGAGAATAACCCAGTGTCTCTGCATGGGATACCGCAGAAGAACGCAACTGTGAAGAACTCAGAAAGGATTCATTGATAGCCATATTAGCAATCAACCCATTGATATGAGTATTGTGTGCTAAAACGTCTAGTAAGTTAGACAGACCACTCGCACCGAAGTCATAATCCTGAAACTCGGATTGTTGTTTTAAATAAGTCTGTAGTTGAGATTTAATCTGAAAGAAATCCAACTCGGAGTTCTGTATAGCCATTTATCTATTCCTTGCAATATTAACATTCAATGTAACAACTCTTTGTACGCTTACTACTGCGAAGGTTATTGTTACATCGATCGAATTATAGTCGGGTCTTAATACACTCTTAATAGTTCTTATTGTTGCTCTAGGTTCATATGCATTTATAGCATAACGAATATTATCTTCAATGTCCGAAGACACGGGTTCTGTAGAAAGAGAGAACAATAGATCCTGTAGGTTACCACCCATCAAAGGTCTGTATGGAATCTCACCATGATTAGTCATCAATAGATTCTTTACAGACTGAAACACCGCAGCTGCATCTGTCTTCTTATACAGATCACCAGATGGTTTGGGTTCGAATGAACAGTCTACATCTGAGTATGTACGAGAGATAGATGTAGTAATCGGTCTCTTAGATAGGTTACCATCTTGTATCGAAAATATTTTTGTCATAGGGTTAAATTCCTCTAGTACTATTTATACAGATATAGTGACGATTTATTTTTTAATTTATTTGTAAAAAACGCTTGACAATTGATATAAAGTGTTGTATAATACTTGTATTGAGAATGAGAAGAGAGATTGAGAATAATGAATTACAAAGTCGGTGAGAAAGTTTGGGTAAAATGCGCTGGTACTGACACGTGGGTTATTGGTGTTGTTACTGGTAATACCGCTAAGAGAGTTAGAGTTTTTAACGAGTCTAGATCTGTCGAAGGTCTTTATGCTCCCAACAATGTAGAGAGGATTTCGTAATGGAAGATTTAAAAAGAGTAATAGAGGATTACATCCGAGAAGCTGTAGAACTGCCTGAGAACCGGAAACTTTCGGGTGATATCAATTGGAATCTAGTTGATGCAGATGTGTACAAGCGTCTAAACCCAGTTAGAAACACCGTATCTCTATTCTACAAGTTGTTCGATGAGATCGCAACTGAGATAGAATACAATGATCAAATAACTAGGGACTACAAGAATCATGAGTAACCAACAATCGATACAGGAGTTTCTAGTAAACTTCGAAAACGGAATGTACAATAATTCGGATAAAGCTACTCAGTGTAATGCTGGATGGTTTGACTGGTTCTGTAACGATTCATCTTTAAAGAACAAGACCTATAGACTAGTACCAAAAATTAAGTCTCTTATTACCTCTAGTAAAATTAATATCTACGAGGACTATGTATTCTTTAGGAACAATTGTCCTTCATTCGGGAGTTTGTATGATGATTTCCGTATATGCGATATAGAGACTGGGGATGTTAAGTACACTATAACTCCTAAAGATACTTGGGAGAAAGGACAAGCAAGTGTATATGGTCGTGATAACAATTTCGAAAAGGCTTTAGTTGTAGGAAATTGGAATGACGTTAAAAAATTCTTTGGTGTAAAAGCTTGACAAAGTTTGTATACTATAGTATAATGGTTACATAAATTGATAAAGAGAGAGAGAGAAGTTATGATAAAGTATGTTATTAGAGAAGTGAAGAATGATGCTCTTGCAAACAATATCCAGTTTGACTCTATGATTGAAGCAATGAACTACAGAACTGAGAACGATATTGCTTCCGAGTCTTGGGTCGATGAAGTAAAGATTAGAGTAGATGGAAAGTTTAAATCTACTGGTAAGATAGATAAAATTGTTTTTTTCATAGGATGAGGAAATTTTAGTATGAAAACTAACTATATCGCAATGCGATCTAATCCCGAACTAGTTCACTTCAGAAACTATGTTCTATCATTCTATGCCTATGATGGTCTATACCCTATAGAGGGTCTGTCTGTCGATGCCGTAGAACGTGCTATAATGGAGTATCTAGAGATATGTTCTAGTACCACTCGCCATGAAACTTGGGGTCAGGGTGATTCACTTGACCGTGAACGTGTTCGTGATCTTATTATTGATACAACTTCCAGTAAACTTAAAGTTAGAGAGGCCGCATAATGAAACCAATTACTTATATATCTGATCCAAGCCATTCGTACCTAAAGATTGATGTACGTACTGTAGAGAACCTAGGGTTCATGAACAAGATCTCTGAGTACTCGTTCTTCAATAATAAGTATGTGTGGTTAGAGTGCGACTGTGATTCACAATTATACTTTGATGCTTTAGACGAACGCGGTCTAGCAGAACCTACTATCTATATGGAGACTCTTAATGAACAAGCTCCATTCAGATTATACCCACGGTTCTCTGCGAAGGTTGCGGCATAAAAAATTTTTAAAAACGCTTGACAATTGTTGCCTGATGTATTATAATGGTTACATAAATTGATAAAAAAAAGAGAGATATATTATGACAGTTATAAAAATGGAAAAGGAGAAGTTTCCTTATAAATCTAATGGAAAACGAAAGTATAAAGAGATCAAACCTCCCATGACTTTCAGAGAAAAGTGGAATAAAACTATTGCTGACGCATGGGTATCAAATATTAATGACGTGCTTTCTGGTGACTACTGCAAGAAAAATCTGAAGACGAGAGCAGAGGAAATGGGAGAAGACCCTGTTTATTTAGAATCCAGAATCGCATCGGGATGTAAGGTAACAGCACGTCTTTTGTGTAAGAATCCAACGAAGCAGAACATGCAAGAAGATGCACAACGAGATTATATTATAGGTCAGGTTGACTGCGATTTTGAAATCTTGCCTAAGAAAAACGACATGACCTTTTCGTTAGACGGATTCAAAACGAAAACTCTTGATGCAATTGTCAATGACAATATGTATGTCGCAATGAAACTTGTCACTTGTGGGGACCACTATGGGGGTGGTACGCAGAGTAGTCAACGTAACGAAATCCGTGACTTCATCACCATTGCTTCTAAGGTACGTGCCGAAGAAAACAAAGATTATTACATCGTTGGACTAATCGATGATGATAAACCCAAACCACGAAATTTCTACTTGGAAGGCGCAGTAAATTGTGATAAAGTGTTTGTTGGTGGTAGTGAAGAATTTATTGAATATTTGAAGGAGATTTAAATGGCAGTGACCCAACCCAATCGTAGTGGTAAGAGCACACCCAACGACGTGGTGATGACTCCAATTACAACCGCAAAACAGATCATCGATCATTTCAAACCTACAGGTTCAATACTAGAACCATGTCGTGGCACAGGAATGTTCTACGACAATTTTCCAAATGAGGACAAAGATTGGTGTGAGATCTCTGAAGGCAAAGATTTTTTCGACTATGATCGAGAGGTCGATTGGATTATCACTAATCCACCATTCAGTATCTTTGACAATTTTCTTATCAAATCGTTTGAGGTAGCAGACAACGTAGTTTTTTTCTGTCCACTAAACAAGGTCTTCAAGTCTATGAAGATCGATCGAGCAATTCGAAACTATGGTGGTATTAAAGAAGTCATTCACATGGGTGGTGGCGGCCGTCATAACTTCCCATTCGGATTTCCCGTTGGATGTATTTACTATCAACGTGATTATGATGGTCCCATGCACTACTCACAAACCTATGATGTTAAGGGGACTTTTTCTTAAATTAATTTCAATAAAACGCTTGACAAAAGTTGTTCCACTTGATATAATGGTTACATAAATTGATAAAGAGAGAGAGAAAAAAGTTATGGCATATGTATCCCAAGAAGACAAAAAGAATCTAGCCCCTGCGATCAAAGCAGTTCTAAAGAAGTATAACGTCAAAGCGTCAATCGCTGTTCGTCATCACTCTACCCTTGTTGTGAATATTAAGTCTAGTCCACTAGATATTATCTCTGCTGTGAATGAGAGTCAACTAGAAAGAACTCGTCTTGACCTAAGGTGTAATGCACACGACTGTAAGACTACTGCTGCTCGACTCGCTGAACAATATGTCCAAGTGAATGAGTACTGGTTAGAAGAGAACTACAAGTCTGACCCCGTTGTGTTGGCATTCCTACTTGAGTTGAAAGAAGCGATGCACGGACCAGACTACTTCTGCGAAGATGATATTCAGACTGACTACTTCCACCGATCACACTACATCGACATCAATGTTGGATCATGGAGCAAACCATACATCTGCACTGACAGTCCTCGTGACTGGACTCCAGAGATCGAAGAACTTAAACAACGTGCTGAACAAATTATTGAATCACAAAAGACAGCGATGGCTGCATAGGAGATATATTATGATGAACTTTAAATACACTGAACAAGAACTGGTCTCAAAGATTGTAAGTAACCTAGAGATCGAAAACGATTCCCCACACTATGTGATTGGTTACCTGAGTTCTATGCTGTCGGTAATCGCAGCTAAGTCTCCGATCGCGTTAGACTACATCAGTGAGACTCTTGACTACACGAACCTACCTAATGAGTGAGGTATGGTGCGTCGAGTGGTATGACGATAACGATGAACGCCACATAGAATGGAATGTTCGAGACCCTGAGAGTCTCCGAAAGAATTTAATTGACCTAGGTATGGACCCCACACGGATCGATATCTATCTCAAAGATGTTTCATAACCTTTCTCTCAAGGAACCTTTGCCCTTCTTCGGAAGGGTTTTTTTTAATTTATTTTTATAAAACGCTTGACAAAGCCCGTTAAGTGTAGTATAATACTTGTATTGATTATGAGAACTGAGAGAGAATTAATATGACAGATGCGAGGATCGGCAAAGTAATTAACGTTGACGGATTTACTTTGGGTCGATGGGATGATATTTCTCGCACCTTTACCATCGAAAGTTTTATCAATGATGATGGTTTTGTTTCTGATATCGTAACAACATGTGGTCATATCATTGAAGGTAGCGGTAACAGAAACGTTCGTAAGATCTCAAGTAATCGCAGAATAATGACTGAATCAAGAGTTGAATGGGAGAGAAAATAATGAATAACGAAAACTGGACAGACAACACCGAAGCTTGGGAAGATGCTACCTTCCTCACACAGGAAGAGTACGACGCCATCAAGATTGATCCGTCCAAACCAATTGACATACGAGAGGTATAATAATGAGTAGAGTTAATCTAGTAATACACACGCAGAATTGGGAAAACTATGGCGCCCACGATTGGGACGGTCAAGGCGAATGCCCACAGTGTTGGAAGGCTAAGGGTGGCGACACTTATGTGTACGAGTTCGAGTTCGAGGACCACACTTCAGTTCGATACATGATGGAGTCTATCACTCCGCTTATCGAGTCTGCTAATGATTATGCAGAGAATAAAGTTATTGATTGGTCTATCGAAGACGTGGATACCGTCGCGTGGGATTCGTGGGATAAACCACACTACCTAACAAAAAACTTCTATGGTAACTACATCGCTACTCGCGAGTTGTTGTTCCCTGAAGGCGTTACAGAATCTTTTGTAATGGGTCGACAACGTGAACGTCTAGAGTATCATCGCACTGCTGCCTAGACGTGGAAACTTTCTCCGCAACCACATTCATCTTTGACGTTAGGGTTTCTAAACTGGAACCCTTCGTT
>Ga0181379_1000514_pt1 | contig 19257 bp, 31 predicted proteins | sample 2SPOviralmetaG_FD_130115 | JGI IMG/M metagenome (GOLD analysis project Ga0181379, IMG submission 130115) | Marine viral communities from the oligotrophic San Pedro Time Series (SPOT) site, San Pedro Channel, CA, USA - 2 SPOT_SRF_2009-07-10 | ecosystem: Environmental > Aquatic > Marine > Strait... | reverse complement strand
TTTTTCTTTTTATTATCAGGATGGCCTTTACCACCATCAGCTTTAGAAGCCCATACAGCTTTACGCTGTGCCGCTGATACGAATCCTTCCCATAACTCTTTATTAGACATTACTTACCTCTTAAATCCTTATCAGCACCATGATATGTGCCTTTACCTTTTGTTATATATGAATTAACTCTAGCCATGCCCCATTGTTGCGGAGTTGTACCAGGTCTGTGACCAGTTTTCCATGCAGCCATGCCACGATTATAAACTTTACGAAGAATTCCTAAAGAGACTCCAGATTTTTTAGCTTTAGCTGCTAATCCTTTACCTGCGTCTTCAGAAATGTATTGACTAAATTTCATCATGGTTGTGTGTTCCTGTTTTTTCTACGAGCAGCTGCTAATCTTGCAGTATCCATCATACGATCTTGGCGCTTTGCATCTGCAGCATCTCTTCTTTTTTCAATTTTCTTTTGATTTGAAATTCGTTGCTTGGCCATACCTATGTCTTCGCCATACATTTGTCTAAACTTTAAAGTATGCTTACTTAATTTAGTTTTTGCTTTAGCATCACCTGGGGCTGGTTTATATGCTGATTTATTATCGTCTGATTTTTTAGCATTTCTATTAAAGTGTGCTTTTCTTTTATCGGCAGTTGACTTAGAAAGACCTTTATAATAATCTTCAATTACTTCAATTGCGTCTAACCATTTTCTGGTTTGTACACCATTTGATTCAACAATAACATAATTAGTTCCTAATACTTTTACTTCTGCAATTTCATCAGTCTCTTTAATAATAACTTTATCACCAACGTTACACAATGAGCCAGACACATAAGCTTCTCTAGTTTCAGAAACTGTATTCAATTGCACGTGATTTCTAAATTCTTTTTGCTCTTTTAGACCTAATCCTTTGCGAACAGAATTAAAAACAGATTTAGCATCTACGTTAGAAAGCCTTTTTGGCATGTTTTGTGCAAATTTAATAAAATCGCCTGATTCAGCATATCCTCTTAATTTAGTACCAGATACGCCTTCAACGCCTTTTGATTCTGGATCTCTTTTACCAGCATTTAGTACTGTAATACGTTCAAAATTATAAAAACCATGTTTTCCTTTTTGACCGTTATATTTTTTTAATGTAATTTCATATTCACGTACACGGTCATCACCAGCAACGATTACAATTCTTTTAAATCCTTCGTTATAAAAAGATGACATTGCATCAAAAAGAGTTTTAATATTTTTTTCCATCATAATTTGACGAGCATATTGAGGAAATCCTTTGCGCGCAAACTTTACTTTTTGCACATATGGAATAGGATTCTTTTTATTATCTTCACTTTGAGTTAAATATATTCTAAATGGATTATTACCAGCCTTAGTTTTTACAAAGTCTAATAGTTTCTCATGCCCAGCAGTTGGAGGATTCATCCGACCCCATACAAAGTATAGTGTCTTCTCCTCTTCAACCAAATAATTCTTAAATGAATTAATCAACCTTTTTTCCTTTGCACTTCTGCTTTGCGAATCTTAGGAAACATGCGTTTTGCCAGTCTTTGAATTCTAGCTTTTATTGCAGGTTTATCTAAACGCTTTTCAATCTCTTGTTTACGAGCAAAAGATAATTCAGATTTAGGAATGTCTTTTGTAATCTTTTTTACAATAGCATTACGAGCCGCTCTCATAGAGCGTTTATTTAATTTTTCTTTTGAAGCCATTTTACGCTTAGCCCGCATTCTACCAATTTTAATACGTGACTTCATTTTTTTCATCATGCGCGAACGCTTCATTCGCTGCTGTAGAGTCAATGCTTCGTTTGCGATGTCTTCTTCAACATCAGCACGCTTACGCTTTTGCGCCATATATTTAATGTGATCGTCACTGCCAGGTTTGTAATCGACAGTCATAAATTGCTTAAAATCTACTGGCTTAGCCATTAGTTTCTCCCCGGTTTATCCCATCCTTTTAATATAGTCGGGCTAAAGTTGGCAAATGAAAATTCCATTCTGTCAACAATTTTAACCGCATCACCACCAAGTTTATCAACAGCTACATAACCTTCTTGACCAGTTAGTCGATAACCTCTCCGCGTCTTTAAGAAAGTTTTAGAACTGTTTAACTTATCTAGTATATTTATAAGTTTTAATTTCGCTAAAACTAATAATTTTTGCAAGTCAAAAATCTTTTTTAGATTTACTTTATTTTGTTTTGAAAAGAACTTAAGTAAATCATTCATTTTTCCTCGTTGGGTTGCTCTTCCTGCGTCTGTTTTTTTCTTGTCAATTTCTTTCTGAAATCTTTGACGAATAAAACTAATGAGCTTTTCAACATGAGCGTTTGTGTCCATAATGATTTCGCCACGCCTAACATAGCTGTTATTAAACGTCTCAATTGTTTTGTTAAGGTCAGAATTTGCTTCAAGCTGTTTAAGAGTCGTTGAAGCAATTGAGTTAAAGATTTTACCAGCTTCACTAAGATATCCATTAACTTCCTCCGTATCTTTGGCTGACATAGTAAATTTAGTGAGGTCTCTCAATAATGCGTCTTGAGACCATACGTTTTTTGATTTTTTTAATGATGATGCATTGAAATTGTATTGGGCTTTCATTGTTTCAAATGTTTTTCCTACATATGAAGTATGCCATACGATTCCTATTTTACTTTGTGTGATCGTCTTGGCCATTTCCGTGCCTGCAGGAATTGCATATACAATTGTATTAGGGTGAAAGGTGACATAGCTTTTACCTTTGATTTTTTTCGTCTGCACATCTCCAGGCCCATATAAGAAGTCTCCTTGAATAACACCTTTAATACCTAAGTCTGGTAAATAACGTAAAGCTTGCTTTAATTTTGAATTAAGATCACCGCTAGTATCAGCATCAATATCAGCGTTAGTCTTATAGACGACTGGTGATTTATTAAAAATTCCTTTCTTAGCAACAAAAAATCTACCATCTCCTGGATCAATGCCAGCGAAAACAGCTGGCGCACCATCCCATTTAACCGAGATAGAACCTTCATGCACACCTCCTAAAGTATCTCTTAAAGACCGTAAAGCTAAAATTGCTTCACGAGTACCATTAACTCCACCATAGATAACTTTATCCTCAATATGAGTCATATGTGTATTTTTTTGTTCAGTAATAAATTCTTTGAAGTTCATTATTTTATGCCTAACATATGATTAAATATCACTTCACAGTCTTTTTCATCGTCTAAAGAGTATGTTGACTTGCCTTTTAATTTTAATTTACCTTGAGCTCTTAGATTAACTGTAGATACATTTTCACCTTTTAATTCACCAGTTTTTAACATCGATGCACCGCCTCTAACTAGTCTCATAGTAATTTCAATATCGCCTGCAAGTTGTGGTACTGGTAGTTTTAATGGATTTGATTTTAAATAAAACAATCCTAATTTACCTATTTGCATATAATAGCAACCTTTGCCAGCATACCAGTCATGAATAAATTTTGCATTAAATTTTACTGTAGTATTTGTAGGCTTTAACTTTCCAGCAGCAACAGCCTGTTCCCATGCCGGTTTTGTACATCTAAATGGAATTTTTTTAATTTCTTTGTGTAATTTTTTAGGCTCATAAGTTTTTAAATGTGTCATTAGAGCTTTATATTCACGAACTTTACCTTGCGCAGCTTTAATTAGCAGTTCTTGGGTATCAGCATCAATATTAGCTTTGCCTTTTTCTGCTAGAGTCCAATTGCTTCCGTCAAATTTTACAGATGACCCACCCATTTGAGCGTTCTTATCCATCTTAATTTCAAATGCAATTTCTTTACCTTTTAGATCCATATACATGTCGACTACATTACTAGCAAATCCGCCCGCAAGATCAGGTTTAAGTGTTAAGTCTGAGTTTTTCATTTTTTTAAGAGTCGCTTTAACTGCTTTGCGTACTTTTGCTTCATATTGTAAGCCTCCTACTGCCACAGTACCCTCCTCTAAAAATGATTTAAATTTTAGCATAACACTCTCCAATTAAGGTAATTATACACTATTTATAACTTTTTGTAAATAAAAAAAAGCGCCATTGAGGCGCTTTCTTATCTATTTTTAATTTACTTAAAACTTCCCTAGCCATTTTGCAATTGGTCCAACAAATGGTAATAGTGCAGCTGCCATCAATAAGTTGGCTCCAGTATGTGCCATTGCTATTCGAAGAGTATCGCCTTTTGGCATACCATCTGAAACTAGAACACCTGCTAACCAAATAGTGCCAGTAGTACCTAAGTTTGCACCAAGAACTGCAGCAATAGCAGCTGGAAGAGGTAGGGCTCCAGCAGCAACTAAACCAATAATGGCAGTAGTTGATAAGCTAGATGATTGCCATAAAAGTGTCATGACAATTCCACCTACAAACATATAGATCGGATTACCGAGGAACCATGCAAGATGTTCCATGTTTCCCATAGATTTCATTCCACCTGAAAACATTTTTAATCCTACATAGAATACGACTAGACCTACTAAAGTAGTAATAATGGGATTTCCTAGATCCATTTTACTTACTTTCTTCCATAGCTTTTGAGCCTCTTTTGTCATTTGTCATAAATGCCCTTTTCTTCGCGGGCTTTACGCTCTCGCTCTAGAGTTTTTTGAATACCATAAGTTCGCCGCTTTGCTACTTCTTTTTTATCTAAATGTTCATAGCCACGAATGCCATTTTCTTTTGCCCAATCAGCAATCATATCAAGCTTATGTGCCTTCATTGCAATTTCTCCTTCGAATAAGTGAACCTAGCCAAATGCTTCCAACGCGCTGAACCCAATCATTATCCGGATTTAGATTCATCCAATGTTGAACAAGCACTGATCTTATATGATTTCGATCATCCATTGTTAATTGCTTTCAATTGATCTACCAATGACACAGAATCTTCAGGTGACTCTATGAGATGCTTTTGAGCTTCATACAGTCTCCACAAACGATGTCTAATAGATTTAGTTTTCTTTTGATTACCTTCCCATAAAGCAATCTCAGCATTAACGCGAGGTAGTCCCATTGCAATTGCTTTGGTATCCCTCATCACGCTTCTTTCATAACTCATACTGAACTTCCTTCTCCAATTGGTTCACTGGTATATGTATCCACATAATCACCATCGACATTATATCTACGGGTATTAGTAATCTTATATAACTGACTACTTACATATCTATAGGTAATCAAGGAGTGTTGATACACTCCTTGACTTGGCAGGTGATCTAGAGCAGATTTAAAAGGACCATCTGTCATTATGCAACTCTTACATTAATTCGTGCACCGCTGGTATAACCATTTTTGTGTGGTTTACCTTGGAACAAATACTGATTTCCATCAACATCTGAAAGAATAAGCGACTTTCCATTTACTTTAGTTACTTTCAAATTTTTGAATGTAACAGCACCTTTAGAATTAAGAACAATTTCCGGCTGTTCTTCAAGTTGGTTAAGTTTATTTGACGCAAATTGAATCATTGCTTCGAGTTGTTCACGTGTATAGCTTTTCATAATATATGCCCTCCTTAGGCGGTTTCTGCCATTTCAAGTGCCTTTTGCAAGGCGTTAGTTTTACGAGTTTGATTTCCACCGAACCATGATGAATACAAACGGTTGTCGGCATTACGACCTTGTACATGATCAGTAATGTATGTGACAGAATTAAATGCCTGCCACCAAGAGCCTTCTGCATATTTTGCACCAGGCTGTTGCTCTAAAACATCGTAAGCAAGTTTAGCATTACGAGACAAAGTATCTACTGAAAGATCTTTTCCTTGTACACGCTTATCTGCAGTACGAGGAAATACTTCGTTAAGATACTCGATGTAAGAATCGCTAGTGAATCGCTTTTTACCAAGAAATTCAGCATATTCTTTGTACGTATTAAGCTTTGATTTAGCGATGCCAAGAGTTTCTTTGACAGACTGTGGATCAAATTCAGTGCGATGACCGACTTTCACAGAGTTACTTGACTTGCTCTCAAGTGATAGTGACAAAGTATTGTTACATACTACACGAATTGGAGTAAAGCGAACATCGATCGCTTTGCCGTACTGATGTGGATTAGAGAAAAGAAGATACGAATCGACTTGATCTCCACCAAAGAGCTCGAATGACTCTTTGACTTTGGCAAGTGCCCATACCATCTGACCATCTTTAAGAGATCCAGCAGTATGCATTTCCATATCGCCTGCCATTACGTATTCATTAAAGAATTCGAATGCAGTTTCATTTTGTACAGGATTCCAATTCTCACCAACATTAGTCAGAATACGACCGTCAGTTTCTCGTACAAGAGACTTTTGACCAGTAGATCGACGTTGTCCGTCAAATTCAATAAAGGACTCAAGCTCACGAACATTCCAATTCAGATCAGCTTTATCCATCATTTGTACTGGAGTCAAATCGTTTGAGACCGGTACACCGAGACCATGCCAGGGAACCTGTCCTGCATATGCCATTGTTTCAACCATATGTGCCATTATTTGTTACCTCTCAAGATAGTGAAAGAATCGATGATCATCATCATCGCTACGCCTAGGAAAAACCCAGTAAGTAAAATCAAGACTTCATTCATAATATAGCTCCTTAAGCTGCTTTTAAAAGGGAAGGTGAAACAGACCACATACCTGCGGCAGTTTTAACTTTGATAGTTTTACGATTGACTTTCGTAACGGTACCAGCCATTGCACCTGCTTTGCTACTGACCCATTTTACTTTTTGGCCAGTTGTAAAAGAGCGAGCAGTATTCGCTTCACTCATTTTCCGTGCTTCGTTAAACATACGAGCAACGGTATTAAAATCATCGCCTTCCATTTTATTTAGAATGGCATAGATCTTTGCGATATCATCTTTTTTCAACATGTTTAGCTCCTCAGCTTTTTTCATTTTATAGATATATTATACACTATTTTTAAGCAAATGTACACAGTTAATTTCACTTTAATTGCATTTTTTTTCTGTAATTTTTCACAGCACCGATTACCATCGATGGATATTCACCAAGAAATGTGCCAGCTTCGAGATCACCCTTTGTGATAAGATGCTTATGCATATGCTCGACACTATCATAGTTTTCAGAAAGCCATTTGCCTAGCTCGTCAAACTCTGCATCTGAGATAAGAGGACTATCCTCTTTATAATATGCATAAGCACACATCAGATATTTTGCAACAGGGTTTTTCATTACCACACCAACATAATTGGAAGAGATGCAACTAACAACATACCAAAGGTACCTATAAGAAACTTAAACATAGTTACTCCAAAATTCGTTCCATGTATCAGTCACGATGTACTGATAAGTTGAATGGCCAACTTCTCTCATAAACTCAATCATGCCAGGAGTTTCAGCTAGCTTTAAATTAAAGTGGCTAAATGTTTCAGATTCAGAAACAATCGCTTCGATGTCAGCAAGATCATAAAAAGCCTCTTGTGCATCCATCAACATTGACTTAACTTTACCCATTCTTATCTCCTCTTTTCATTTTATAGATATATTATACACTATTCTGGCGTAAATGTACACTAAAAAATGCACTTATTTGAATTTTTTTTTTTGATAAATAATAGTTACCTACAACAATTAATAGGAGTTCTGCATGAACTTGCAAGACAAAGTGGGACATAAAGTTTTAGTAAGAGGAGATGTTGTAAAATCTCCGTCTGGCTCAAACGACTGGGTTGTTATAGATAATAGTAGTGATGGCAAATTAATCTTAGCATGTATTAGCAAATACATGTCGAAGGAGCCAAGTGATGTATACGAATGGTATAAGATTAAGTAATTTTTGCTGCCACTGAATCAAAGTTTTCATCAAATATTGATATCTTGAATAAGATTCTGTCTTCAGATCCGTTTTGTACAGAATGCTCATGTTGAGTGTTGATAAGCGCTACATTGTAATAGTGATTAGATATCTTATTTTGTATTCGAAAAGATATAGGTGCTGGCTGATTTGAAAGTATTACGTTTATAGAACATTGAGTACCACGGTCTGTGTGAAAAGGTAAGAGCTCATTAGCTAACAATCTGTAAAATCTAGCATCAACTCGTCCTTCAATATTGTATTTGTGTTTTATATTCTTAGCCAGATTCTTACAGTATTCGGAAGACATATCCTCATGCCTAATTACTTTCCAATAAAGTGATGAGCCTCTGTCATCACCATAAAATTTTTCATTAGGTAAAAGATTTTCATATTCTAATAGTAACCTCTCTACATCAAATTCCAACTTTAAATTTTTAGCAAGCATCATAATAACTTTCAAATTCAGGAAAAATATCTATTAAGCATGTCCCTCTTCTCATGTCCAATTCCTTTAATCTTTGTATGCCAGATAAAAATAAGTTATGATCACCTTTAGTCTTTAATATTTTTATACACTCGTTTTTATATACGAAATCATTTTTTTCATATTTGTTAAGATATATAGAAGCTATGTCGGATGGTAGATTACTTGCTTTAAGATTTGAAGGATTAGTTAGAATGGATCCATCAAACGAAACCTCTGTATTGAAGTTATCTCTTATAAAATTGGATATATCTGTAATATAGCCTATATTTAGAAGTTGCAGCGTTACCCCAAAATTGAGTTTTACGTTATCTATTGATTGCATGTTTCTAATGTTATCAATTTTTTCTTTCCATATAGTTCCTGTTCTTATATACTCATCCTTTTCTTCTATGCCATCTACAGATGCAGTTAATAAAATCTCTTTGAAACTCTTAAAATAACTTAGCAGTTCATAATTTATTTCCATACAGTTTGTAGTTAAATTAAGAACAAGATCTTTGCTTAAATTACTGTCGACAATCCACTTTACAAATTTTAGTATGTCTGAGTTGATAAGAGGTTCTCCTCCTAATATTTCAAGTTTCTTTACAGCTGGAAGAATAATCTTAAATTCTTTAAAGAACTTTTCCTGATCCATATCCTTCCATGGATTCACAAGAACTTTTCTTTTAGCTCCATATTTAACTTCCTCAGCAGCTATTTTAGAAGATGCGCTAGCAAAACACATTCTACATTTTAGATTGCAGAGATTACCAAAAAATTTAATTTTCAAACTGTCTAAATCTGTTGGTATAAGATCTGATTTAGACTTGGCGTTGTTTATCACATCATCATCAATATTGTAGTTTTTCAAACCAGTTCTTCTTGATTTGCCAGATATGCTTTCTTGTTCTATACATTTGCTGCAAGTATCTTCTATAAGATCTGTATGTCCAAATATCATATCATGTCTTAATTGCTTCATATATTCAGAGTTAAAAAATTCTAACATAGAAGTGTTTTCAACTGTCATGTTATGTATTCCATTCCACTTAGCAATACAGCATGCTTGGTACACTCCTCCAGGTGTTGTAGAAAATTGAACAAAAGGTAAAGGACAATACATTATTTTGAGTCAGTTGTAAATAAAAGATGTAATCTGTGAGAATTATTTTTAGAAGCGTTTATAGCTGTGTGTTTCTTTCTACCATCAAAACCATATAATGATCCTATCTCTAGCATCTCATATAGATTATCATCTATAATAAAATAGCAACCTTTTTCTGTTATTAGCGGAATATGATATCTTAGACCCTGATCACTGTGTAGTCGATATGCTGACCGCGGTTGCATGTTCATAAATCTTACACGATATGTTTGACCCACTTTATGGTTGACTATATTTAATACTTCTTCAAGATATGTGTTATGAAAAAGAGGATTTAGCTCCTTATAGTCGTACATTGTCTTACCACTATTTTGTAAAGATCCAACCCCATCAAGAACATCTTTAGACGTCACACATAACTGATCTTTACTCGTGTCAAGTGTTTTCCATATGTCAATTAACTTTTGACTATCAAATTTAAGTTTTGTGTTGTAAACTGAATCCGCATTGGTATCGTTCTTTTGCATGAGTTAATAATGCTCCTGGAAATTGTTTTAACAAAAAATTATCATTATATAATGTCACACATTGATTAGTTTTGTGATCTGGAAAGATGTTTGTTGGTTCGTGATTATCGATAAGATAGCAATAATCCTCTATGAATTCAAATCCATTATAATATTGATAACACGTTCCATACTTTTCAATTCTTTTCTTATACAAAATGTCTCTGAGCCAGATTTGACTACGTGTTGTACTAACATATGTATGACAGCTATATCCTCCCGGAACAAGATAAGTTTCAAATTTGTTTAGAGCTTCATAAAATTCTTCAAAACTCATATGTGTGTAAACGGATTGCGAAAACACCACATCATATTTTTCTAAACTGGGGTACGGTAAATTTTTTTCTCCAGCTGGATTGTAGCAAGTGTTCCATCGATTCCAATGAATCCATGTCGCATCAGGAAATTCTCTTCTGCCCTCTTCAATAGAATCAAGTCCTACATCTAAACAGGTATAGTTGCTTGGATCGATCAATCCATCAGATGCTCTTAACAAATTACCGTCATTCCCACCCCAATCTAAAATTTTAGCGTTGGTCCAATCTACAAATGGGAATAGAGATGTTGCTCTTCTGAAAGTGTCTTTATGTGCTACTATAGCCATTATCTACTCCATAATGTTATACCGAGATTAACTCTTTCTCTAGTTTTGTGAAGATTAACAGGTGAGTGTAACACAGAAGTGTCTAAGAGATACATCTTTCCAAGTTCTAATTTATTTAGTTTATTATCCATTATCAAATACGAATGTTCGTTATCAATTATAGGAATCAGCAATCTGTTTTTTTGCTGATCTACATGAAAACTACGGGCTGATGGTCCACTCAAATCATCAACTGATTTAAGTGTTATGAATCTAGCCCTGCATGCAAAAAAATCTGAAAATATAGTATTAACTTGGTGTATAACTTCTTCAATATATGTTCCTGTAAAATGTGATAGAAGATGTGTGCAATCCTTATCCGATACTTTTCCAAAATTTTTAGTACCAAAATTAAGAGTGTTCTGATGTCCAGCACTACATTGTATAGGTGTTAAAAAACAGCCAGAAGTGTTTTCAACTGTTTTGTATAGTGATAACAACTTATCAACATTAAACTTTACGCCTGTGTCAGTAATGTAAGGTGATTTAATGCCATCCATTTTTATAATCTTCTTTATAAAATTCTTCAACCATTCTTATTTGAGAATGGTGTAACCTTATCTTATTTTTTGTTTTTCTAATGTGCTGCACTCGAATATTTATATTTGTATAATCGGATATAAGTTCAGCTACTTTATTCATTTCAGTGACGTCAAATATATGATCATATGTGTCAGCTGAACCGGCAAAATATGTTTGAGTGTTAAAATGTTTGTCTTTATAGTTTCCTTGTAATATTTCTTCAATCGACAGATTTTCCTTTTTTCTAAATAATACAATGTCACTATATGCAGATATAAATCTATCAATAGGATTTCTTTTCACAGCAAACTTAACAGCTTTAGATCTTACTGGGTTATAATACTGAAACAACTTTGTTTTAAAATTAATGATATTGTAATCACTATCATAGTAATCGTTTAAATCAGGCACGTCTTTTATTGTCTGCAGCATCATATGTCTAACCGACGAACATCCATTTTTAGGTATAATGTAGTAATCTAGATCGTTACCTATCCAAAACGATTTTGTTTTATCGAAGTTCATACACAGATCCATCTTCTTTATACCATGTGTGTACATGTTTTTGAATTGTATTAACCAAGGCTTTATAGTCATTAGATGATAATAATCTCTTCTTTTCCTCTAATGGAGTTTGTTTAAATCTATAAGCTTCTGTATGAGAATCACATTTTATATATTCTAAAAAACAGCTGGATTGTTCTATTACTTGATTGTATGAAAAAAGCTGCACCGAATTCATAAGCTGCGTCATTACATTTACGTTATGAGATAATGAATACATTAACGAATCTATAATATCTAAGTCAATTGATTTATTATTAAAGAATTCGCTAAGAGCTTTGTTTCTTTTTTCTGCTCCACTTGAATAAACTGATGACATTTTCACGTCTGTTAAAGGATTGAACAAGTCGTAATAAACATTTATTAATAGACTTAGATAATGATCCACATAATCTGCTCTAGGAGTTATAGCAAAAGAATGGCTTTCCCTTAGCATTTGGTCTACAGGTTTGAAGATATAAGCTGCTTGTCTTACGTTCACGATGCTAACAAATTTTGTGAACGTTGTTATACTATGATCACTATATTGTTTTACATATTCTGCGTTTTCCTTAGGCCTTACGGGTTTAAAGGCTTCAGACTGAATATAACAATTGTGATTTTGTTTTATAAGACTTACTGTAAATGTAGATGCAGAACGAGGCAAACTAACACATAACATATTCATTGGCTGCATTTTTTAATTACTTCTAATCCTTTTTTTACAAAATTGTTATGACGTATTCCTGCAAAAGTGTAAATATGATCATAATAGAAATCATCAAATTTTGGCTTACCGAATTTGTTATACAGATCATAATAATCAATCTCTACATTATTTTTTGTAAGTCTTTGCCAAACACGTAAACAAAAAAATAATCCTAATGCTTGTCTATCGACATTCATTGCAAACGAATCCATGTCAATAAATGTAATATTATTTTCAAAGATAAAATAATTCTTTAACGCACAATCGTAGTGAATAGGGTATCCTTTGTCGCATGGCTCGATAAAATCATAGTAGATCTGAAGAATATGTTTCTCTTGAGCAAACTCAATATTTTTATTTTGATTCTTATCAGAACCTACAAACACCTTGGGATTTAATAAAGGCATTTCATAATCAATAATATTATTTGCTACTCGCTCATACTTAAAATCAATAATATCACTTTTGAATTTAGATCTATCTAGTTTAGCATAACAATCTTCTAGATAGTTTGCAAACTTTGCGTCCGTAAATTCAACCCTTTTCTTTACAGTATAGCCACAAAACTCTACTGTTCGTTTAGAAAAAAAGTCGCAAAACCAGTACTTATTCATAAGCAAATCTCAAAAGAGTTTTAGTGCCAGTAGATGCATCTCTTCGATGAGTATATCTAATGTTATTAAAAATGATTAAGTCATTTGGTTTATAGTCATGTTTATAGATATATTTTTCTTGGTAGCAATGTTCTTGTATTCTTTGTTCAAGATTTAAATTAATCATAGTATACGCTTCACTATAGTAAAAACAGTTTTGCCATATTAGTGGCCTTTCACATCTACCATATTTTTTTGCAAATCTCTTTTCTTTTTCATTTTTAAATTTATATACAAAGCCATTATCGATATATTTACTAGCTGAATGAAGCGCTGTTACGTTTTGGCATTCTCTAATTAAAGATTGTGGTGCTTCTTGATATGCTTTTTGCATATCACATATGTATAAGCTACCTGCGTTATTATCTGCCTCTACACAAAACAAACCAACAGTATGATGTACATCTATTGAATATCCTTTATCATGGTGCCATGGCATTGCTGGAGTCACCTCCAAGTCTGTTTCACTTGGAGTTCTACAAATTCTTACAATATGAGATCCTGGATCTTGTTGTACTAAATTACCGTAATCATAAATTTGATTTTGTTTGGCGTTTCTTTTAATTATCATGGACATGAGATCTCAACATAGCATTCATAGAATACAAAGGAGCACAATTCCTTTCATCGTATTCTTTAATATCTCTGTAATCTACTTCATCATATATCTCATTTAATTCTTCAATAGCTTGATCTAAATTTAAATATATCTCAGCAGCATGAGGTTTAATGTTATGAGGATATTGAGATGCAGCAATATTATCAGTGAAAATTCTCATTCTATTGTCAGTCCTTTTTCCAAATGAATCGTTAAACACATAAGATAAGTTATCTGATACTCTCTTAAACAATGGTGCTTTACCTTGTTCCATAACATTTTTGTATTTATCATACTGTTTACGATATGACATATTTGATGTATACATCCACTCTCTAGCTAACCTAGAATTATACATAATATCATGCCACCACGCCATCTGATGCATTTCCTCTAAATCCTTCATTGAGAAACTTTTGCATGATCTTACAAGATGTATTTGTGAATATTCAAATTCATCGAAGTTGTCTCCTATAAACTTGGTTTTTACTTCTTTCAAACCTTCAAGTGCTAATTTACCTGAAAAGTGTGGTTCATACATTTTTCTTGTCACTAGATAAAGGTCATCTGGTACATGAAGATGTACAAGTTCTATTTCGTGTTCTTCCATATATTGTTTACTGTAAATTTGAGTATTATGCAAGGTGTGGAGAGGATACATTTTTGAATGCCTCATCTTATACTCAAATTCTTTTTCTAGTGTATAAAACCAGTTGTCTACTTTTTCTCCTGGTAATCCAGTAATGAGCTCTGAAGATAATATAGACCCAGTTGAAGCGGCCATCTTTATAAGTTCTTCTGGCTTAATGTTGTGTCTACTAACTGCATTTAAGGTTTCGGGATGGTGAGACTGAATCCCTACTCTAAAACTCTTATACACATTATTTAATTTATTTGCGTTTGCATCATCATCAGAAAGTAATTTCACAACTTCAAAGGCATGTTTCTTAGGATTCTTAGCTAAACCGGCAAACGTAAATATCATGTTTGGATGCTTGTTTCTTTTTTCGTCAATAACTTTTTTCACTAGTTCTACATCTTCAGGTAACATGCCGGTGTTTGCATCTCCTAAAACAATCCATTTCATTTTTTTATCAGCAATGTATTCAATTGTTTTGAATACATCTTGTTGATCAAACTTCTGTACTTTGGCTCTGGTCATAGCTCCCCAGTCACAAAATGCACACTGGTAAGGACATCCTCTATTTGATTCGATAACACCAGCTAAATTGCCCTTTTCTTTTTCAATGATTTTTTCAAAGATGCCATCTGTGTAGGGAGTAGGCATTAAATCAGGAACAGCATAAGCCTTTCTACTAGATGAGTAATTGTGCCAACCTAGTCCGATTGTAAATTCGTGTTCATGCAATTGTTTGCTGTCAAGGTTTAATAGAAAATCTTCAAAAGTTTTTTCTGATGGTCCAGGAAAAGCTACGTCAACCACCTCTTCTCGGTCCATCATATATTCTTGAGAGAAGTCCATAGTTTCAGGTACATTAGGTCCTCCATATATTACAAGTCCAGAAGGGTTTTGTTCTTTAAAAATCTTTGAGATTTTATCATTGAACAACTGGTTCCATATGTAGTTTGTAAGACCTAAGATATCAACATTTGTAAAATCATAAGTTTTGGCTTGATCAAAATGATATAATGGTTCTAAGAAGTTGAACTTTTTGTTTATTATATCATTTTTTTGGCAGTGTGATATAAGGCATCCAACAGGATAAGGAACAAATTTTTGATTCCTTACCGATATTGTTCCAAGAAGAATGTTACGTTTCTTCGTCAAGTTTAAGATTCCCTGTCCACAGTATTTGTTGCACACCACCGTTTCCAGTTGCAACTCTATAGTTGTGACCTGTAAAATGCCATTGGTGCCGTGATTGTATATTGATAGAATCAATTAAAGAAGCCATTGCTTTACGTGATCTTTCCATAGAAATAAAGTATCCATCGAATCCATATTTTTGTATAAATTGGATTTGATGATCAATCATTGTAACAGCAAATGGTCTTATACCTTTACCAAACCCCTTCAAGTTGCTATATTTTAGATTACAGTAGTAACGATTTTGTACTCTACACATATTGTTAAACATATCTCGTTCATATGCTGATGATACAGCTATAGGAGTTTCATTATGATATGCAACAGCCACACAATAAACATCATTGGGAATATTTTGAATAGAGTAGTTTATAAATCCTCGTTCTTCCGCTATCCTGTAAAGGTATTTTGCATCGTCAGTATAATGTTTTGATATTAATATCATTTAAGTGGTCACATAATTTGTCGTATGTAAAATCGTTTATTTGGATCCTAACAATAGCTCTAGGTGGCTTTCCAGTATTATCAAACTTGTGTTTTTTTCTGGTAGCATCAACAATTGCAATTTTATATTTATATTCTTTATCTTCAAATACAGTGGGAAAAGGATCCGTTAAAAGAATATTAATTCTTGTTGTATTAGGAAATGGATCTACGTGCCAGTCCAGATAATCTTCCGAACTATAAGACATTATTCTTACTTTATAGTCTTTTATTCCCAATGCAGCACACAGTCTTGAACATTCGTCATAAACATAACCATCGTATAAATCCAAAATCCAACCTTTGTGATCAGCGTCTTCTTCATTAGCTAATTCTCTGCCATCACCTTTTTTGAGTAGACGCTTACTTTGATTTTTTCTTCTATTGAATTCTGATAACATACCAGATATATCTAAATCAAAATTAAATTCGTTAACTGGAGATTCTTTCATAAAGCTCATTATATTCTACATCTCTACTAGTTATTTTTAATGTAATTCTGTCTTGGGTATCATTATTTACCACAGCATGATACTCTTGTATATTTAATAGCGCTGTTTTATATGTATATGAATTTGAAATAAAGTCAACTGTCGCTTGGCTACCAAAATTGTAGTTTATTGCTGCCTTTGTATTGATACTATCTTTATGCCATGACAAATATTCATTTTGTTTCAAAGTTATTAATCTTAAATTGTAATCATGGATGTCATAAAATAAACAAAGTTTTTTACATTCTTCTCTAATAAGTTCGGCAGCATCAGAAGTTATCTTTTTTAGATCTGTATTGCTATATGGATATGAAACTTTAGGCCTAGTGTCACTTAACAAAAATGACGTTTTATGATTAGACACTCCTTCTTTTACATACCAAAACTCTTCTTCGTTACCATGAACATATCGATAGTATCCATCTTCAGTTATTTGTGAAGGATGAATATTAACATCGGTGTGATTCATATTGTGAGGATGTTTATAGCCAGATTGTAATATATCTTTATAGATTTCACTGTACGCGTGATGTATGTCTTTACTCCACGGCCATTGAAACTCCAATAGATTTGGCAATTTGTTTAAGTTCTTCATAACTTTTATCCATAGGAATAATTTTCAGTGTATATCGTACTTCATCGCTAGTATTAACTACTTTATGGAACACATTAGATATATCAATTATGGCTGTCTTATATTCAACAACTTCTGTTTGATTAAAAATAATGGGAGCAGATCCTCCGAATAAATGATTGATAGCGCACGGATTCAAACTTTTATTATCTAGGTGACTGAAAATTCTATCTCCTGGTGAATATCGAAGAACTTTAACTCTCCATTCTTTTACACTAAACAAGTCACATACTTGTTGAGCCACATCATAACAATAACCATGAGTTAGATCTAAAGTCTTTTCAAAGTATGAGACCTCTTCATCAAGAAGTGATATACTTCCTGTACTCATATGTACTAAACCTGATGAGTCAGCTTCATAATCACATGCGTGTACAGAAATCCTCTTGAATGTAAGTTGCTGACTTTCTTCTAAAAGTTTAGTGTCATCAAATTCCAAATCAATGTGAGTGATGGTCATAATGATTACCTTCAAATGGAGCAAATATATTTATATACCATTTATTCTGAGGGCCATTAGTAGAATGACCAAAATAATTCAAAACACCTATACCTATGTAACCATATAATATTGTCAATGGACAACACACAATTATTGGCCAAATAAGATATTTTCCATACTTTTGAAAAAAACGGATTCTGGGGTTTGCAACAATATCCCTTACAATAAATAAAGGTACTTTAGTATCTGACCAATCTGACACTAAAACTTTCCAACCTTTGAATTTGGGACAGTGTGGATCTTTTTCGGAATCACTATACTTATGATGAAGTCTATGGATACCTATCCATCCTAGTGGTTTATATACTCCTAAAAACAAACTGCATACAAGTGATATCCACTCAAATGCAGTGTTTCTAGGACCTTGCTGGTGGGCCCAATATCTATGTAATCCATACGTTGCTCCAACAATTGCTAATGGTAGATACACTATGTACCATAGCACTAGCGTTTTAAGAAGCATGCTTCAACCTGGGTCTCATCGGATCTACGTCCAACATATCACCCCATGCAGCATAGTAATGTCTCATACCAACCTCATCATGGATAGTTCCATTCTCGTGGCGACCATGTAAAATACGTCTTGCCTCTGTACCTTCACGCATTGTTGTACCTTGACCAGCAACACCAATCAGATCTTCATGCAGGTTACGTCCAAACGGACCCCAGATAGAATTATGATGGTTGATACGAGTAAGTCTTTCTTCCTTAGTGTCTTTCTTCAAACCGTAGCCACGGAACTCAATCAATACTTTGTTTGGACCAAGTGGTGTGACAGAATCACTGCGGTATGCACTGCCTCTCAGGTTGAAGTTGAAACCTGGGAACAGGTCAACCATGTACCACTGGTTGGGTGGCAGGTTAGGGAAAGATAATTCGCCTCTATCTTCAAAACCTTCATATTCTGTATAGTTTACAGTAAAACTACTTACATTAACGTGACCATTGTCAAATGGGATGTTCTTACGCGCAAAGTAAGCGTCGTTGAATCCTGACACACGATTAAAATAGTGCATAAAGTCATGATAGAATTCGCTATTAGTATCATGCCACAATTTATAGTTAGTGTCTATAACTGCTTTATGATAATGAAAGACCTCCATCTCTTCAGTGTCAATAGCATCTGCAATACAGTCAAATGCTCCTGCTGTCCATTCTTCAACACTTTGTGTAGGATTTTTATTTAAGGTAGTCCATACCATACCTCCGTGTTTTACTTCTGTATATAGCGGAGTATAGTCATCCATTAAAAATTCTACTCGTGACATTGTTCCTGAAGGTGTATTAAACTTACCTGTATTTAGATAAGATTTAATTGTATCACCGTTATTAATTGCAATAATGTTGACACCTGCAATTTGTGTTGTTCTAAAATTGCCTGGCTCGGGCATCTCAGATTTATGACACATTGGAACCCAAACCTTACTAAAGATTTGTTCCATCTCTTGGTCATGGATCTGCTGGTTGTTATAGCATTCACTAGAGATATATTCTATGCTCGGTGTCTCTAACCACTTCTTATGATTTCTTGGCGGCATATAGCTCTCCTTTAATTATATCTCTATTTATATAACAGCTTATAAAAAGTTACCACTTTTCTGTTTCTAGGTAAGTGGCCAACCCACAGATTACGCAGCTAAGCGCATCTCAGGAGCAAAGTTATCGTTTGCATTTAGTCATGTCTTGCGTTAACCCAGCTTGCGCGGGATAGCT
>Ga0181379_1000510_pt1 | contig 19306 bp, 19 predicted proteins | sample 2SPOviralmetaG_FD_130115 | JGI IMG/M metagenome (GOLD analysis project Ga0181379, IMG submission 130115) | Marine viral communities from the oligotrophic San Pedro Time Series (SPOT) site, San Pedro Channel, CA, USA - 2 SPOT_SRF_2009-07-10 | ecosystem: Environmental > Aquatic > Marine > Strait... | reverse complement strand
TTACAGCAGGTAAAATAAATATTACTGGTAATACAATAGGTACAACCGATAATAGTCCAATTACTGTAACTACGGGAATGAACTTTAACGGCGGTGTAAGTGGAAGTCCAGTTGCATTTGCGTTCTTTTTAACAAGTAAAACATAATGGCTAAATACTAACATAGGAGTAATAAAATGGCATCAGGAATATTAGGATCAAGCGATCTTTCAGCAAATAGTAATACTACTATCTATACAGTACCTGCTGATACATATAGTGTTGTAACTGTAAACTTTTGTAACAGAGGTTCAAATACAGCCGCTATAAGATTAGCAACAAGTACTGGAGATTCACCAGGTGGAAACGAATACTTAGAGTATGACGTATCTATCGGACCAAACGGTGTATTAGAGAGAACAGGTATTGTTATTGACGCAACTAAGAAAGTTGTTGTAAGATCAACTCAAACATCCGTAACAGCAATGGTTATGGGTATTGAAACAGCCGTTCCGGCGGCGTAACATAAGGATAGGATAAAGCAATGGGAAGAAGAATATCAGTAGGTTCACCAGGTTTAACTGTCCCTTTTGGAACTACGGCACAAAGAACTACAAATGCAGGCGGTGGTGCTTTAAGGTTTAACACAGATTTAAGTGTGTTAGAACTTTATAGTACTGATCAATCAGCATGGTTACCAGTGGGTACTTTGAGTGCTAAGACAATTAGTACATCGTATTCAGCGGCATCAGGAGAACAGTTATTCTGTGATACTAATGGCGGTGGCTTTACAGTTACTTTACCAGGGTCACCAGCAGTAGGTGATGTCATAAGATTCTTCGACTTAAGAAAAACTTTTGACTCTAATGCATTGACACTAGGTAGAAACGGTAGGTTAATACAAGGTGATTCGTCGAACATGACAGTTAATTCAGAAGGCGCGGCATTTGATATTGTTTATTCGGGCGATAGCTACGGATGGCGTATTTACACTGTATAAAGAATAATAAGGAAACGTAAATGGCATCGTACAGCAGTTATAAAAAGATTACATCGGAAGGTATACCAGATGGCGCTATTACTAGAGCTAAACTGCAACCAGGAGCCGGTGCATGTCGTAGAACACAATGGGTGTTCAACGAAAGAGGTATGCAATGTCATATGTGTGCAAGAACGTCAGGATGTTGTCAACAGGCAAATGGTAGATGTTGTTACTGGTGTGCACCAGCTAACGTTTACAAAGTAACATTTGAAATCTGGGGCGGCGGAGGCGGCGGTCCAGGACACACATGTTGTAATAACTGTTCATTCGCGATTGGCGGACAGGGCGGAAACTATGCAATCAGAACAATTGACACTAATCCAGGATGCCAATATAGTGTTTGTGCTGGTGGTAGTTGGCCTTGTGGTAAATCACATACATGTACAGCAGGCATGGGATGTAAATCCTATATTAACGGTCACAATCTAAGTAACTTTTGTGTTGCTGGAGCATGTGGCGGTTGGATGTGTAACGGAGATGCATGGGGACAAAGACACGCTGTGACGAACTGTGCGAACTGTCAAATTTGTGGAATTTTCGGCGCAGACTTTGGAATGACAGGCGGTTCAGGAATTAAAGCAGGTACAACAACTTGTAGATGTCACGGACAAACAAGTTGGACAGGTGCCGCGGCAGGTATTGGAACATATGCAGGCACAGCAACTAACGAAGCATGGTGTGCTTGTGGATGTCACATTAGTTGGCCAGCAGGTGGCGGTGTACCAGGAACATCAAGTTATTGTAATAATTGGGCAAAATGCTGTGCTGGTGGTTCAGGCCAAGGTGGCTCAGGAATAGTAAAGATTACATTTGTATAAGGAAACATTATGGCAACATACGCAAGTTATAAAACACTAACAGCAGAAAACTTCCAAGATAACAGTATAACAGCGGCTAAATTAGGTGCAGGCGCTGGTAATAAATTTAACACATTTTGGGTATATAACGAACGTGGCATGCGTTGTCAACGTTGTACTGAAGCTGGCGATTGTTGTGAACAAGCAAACGGAAAGTGTTGTTATTGGACAGTTCCTTCAAACGTATCAAAAGTAGTATTTGAAATTTGGTCAGGTGGTGGCGGTGGTGCAGGTAGCACTTGCTGTCAATACTGTATGCACTCTGCAGGTGGCGGTGGTGGAAACTACGGTGTAAAATCAATTAGTACGTGTCCAGGTTGTACATATTCAATATGTGCAGGCGGAACATGGCGTTGTGCTAAATCACATACTTGTACAGCAGGTATGGGTTGTAAGAGTTATGTAAACGGAGCAAATTTAAGTAACTTCTGTACTACAGGTGGTTGCCCAGGTTGGATGTGTAATGGAGACGCTTGGGGACCTAGACATACACAAACATGTGCAAACTGTAATATTTGTGGAATCTTTGGTGCAGACTTTGGAATAATGGGATCAACTGGAGTGTCAGGTGGACACGGTGGATGTCAATGTAAATCAGCAGACTGGTCAAACTCAGGTGCGGCTCCTTTTGTAGGAGTACACAGTGCAGGCGCAAACGCAGAAGCGTGGTGTAACTGTGCTTGTTATGCAAACTGGCCAGCAGGTGGCGGACAAACAGGAATGAGTTCATATTGTGGTAACTGGGCAAAATGTTGTGCAGGCGGCAATATGGGTGGTTCAGGCATGGTAAGAATAACATTTGCATAAGTAAGGATATAAAATGGCAACATACGCAAGTTATAAAAAAGTAAACAATGACAGCATAGCAGATGCTACAATTACATCTGCCGATATCGCACACGGTAACGGTAACAATATGGGTGTAAAATGGATCTATAATGAACGTGCTATGCGTTGTCACAGTTGTATGAGACAATCAGGTTGTTGTGAACAAGCTAACGGAAAATGTTGTTACTGGTGTGTACCAGATGGTGCAAGTACAGTAACTTTTGAAATTTGGTCAGGTGGCGGAGGCGGCCCTGGTAGTACATGTTGTAACTATTGTATGTTTACAATTGGTGGTGCTGGAGGAAATTATGCTTCCAAAACTATTGCAACAACGCCAGGCTGTCAGTACTCAGTATGTGCTGGTGGTAGTTGGCCATGTGGTAAAGCACACACTTGTGGTGCAGGTATGGGATGTAAGAGTTATGTAAATGGACATAACCTATCTAACTTCTGTGCAGTAGGTGGATGTGGTGGCTGGATGTGTAACGGAGATGCATGGGGTCCAAGGCATACACACTTTGGTTGTGAAAACTGTAATAGATGTGGTATTTTTGGAGCAGATTTTGGAATTATGGGATCAACAGGATGGGAACCAGGACACGGTGGATGTCACTGTTGGTATACATATTCAGGATCAGGACAACCTCCATTAATTGGTAAAATGTCCGTAAGTGTTACTAACGAAGCATGGTGCTCATGTGGTTGTCACGTTGAATGGCCATCAGGCGGAGGAATGCCTGGAGTAAGTTCATACTGTAACAATTGGGCAAAATGTTGTGCAGGCGGTTCAGGGCAAGGCGGCTCAGGCGTTGTTCGAATAACCTTCATGTAAATGATAAATAGTTTTAGGAGCTGAAAGATATGAGAAAAATAGAAAAAACATTTACTTACCCAGTATGGGACGAGTGGAGAAAAAATAGTTTTGCTAACGGCAAAACCGGCACCTTTACATATAAAGGTCCTGAGTTTTTAACGTTTGAAGTAGGTAATGACCCTGCAGATACAGACAACTACGGTAAAGAATCTGGTTGGTGTTTATGGGAAAAAGCGGATCTTGAAAGACCAACTGCCGCAGATATTACAAGAATTACTGTTGACTGTAAAGAAAATCCTTTACTATGTGAAATCGGTAACGATGACGGTAAAGAAGAAGGTGTAATACTAAGACGTCAAAGAGAATGGAAAACACTTTGGGACGCTCCTGAAGGTTATCCAGATGTAGAATTTACAGATGACGTAGAGCCTAGAGATATCTATGACGAAAGCAACATTACTTACGACTTTGATAAACAAGAATTTAATATTGGTATACATGATTGGGCCGCTACAGGCACAAAAATGGATCTAACATGGGACGAAGTTAGAGATGTTAGAGACCAAGAACTACACGATACAGATGCTAAAGTTGGACAGTCTGATGCTCCTCAAGCAATCCAAACAGCATGGTTAGAGTATAGAGAAAAATTAAGAGACCTGCCAGCAAAAATGAAAGCAATGGGTTTTGAACCATATCAAGCAGTTATGATGTTTCCATTAGGTGTACGTGATATGCGTGATCCAGAAGCATCATCAGATCCAAACGATCCATATAGAGATGGTGCATTTGCTATTGATGTTGGGATTGCCGCTCAAAAGGCCGCAGGTAAAAAATAAATTTAGCATTATAAATTAATAAATTAAGGGCCACTAGGCCCTTTTTTTATGACTACCAGATCAGCGTCTTGTAAAGTATCCTACCAATAAATATTTGCACTATACAGGAGAAAACATTGGAACGCAAAAAAGCATATTTTATGAACGGTGGAGCAGGCAGAGTTGTTGCAAGTATTCCAGCGTTTGAAAAACTCTACAAAGAAGATAAAGATTTTATCATTGTTTGTGAAGGCGGAATGGACTTTTATAAAGGACATCCACAACTACACGAATTAGCATACGATAATTGGCACAAAAACTTATTCAAAGATTACATTAAAGACAGAGATATTGTAAGTCCTGAACCTTATAGAGTTTGGGAATACTATAATCAAAAATGTAGCCTAGCACAAGCATTTGACATTGCTATAAACAATAAAGGCGTAAGGGATTTACCTGACCCAACTATACATATGAACAAGCATGAACTTGTACAAGGGTATAAAGTTGTTGAAGAAATCAAAGCAGTAACTGGTAAAGACAAAGTAGTAGTGTTTCAACCATTTGGACGCACAGCTGAAAACATGGGAGACTTTGTAATTGATGGCACAAGTAGAAGTTTTCATCTAAATGATGTTATTCGTATTTGTAAAGATTTGCGTGATGATTATGCTGTAATTGTAATGAGTGAGTTTCCGGTTATAATAGAAGAAAATACAAAAATTCCTGTAGCAGTTCCACAAATTCCTGATGTACGAGTATGGTCAAGTGTAATACAAATTGCTGATCACTTTATTGGTTGTGATAGTTTAGGACAACATATGGCAAAAGCATTAGGAACTACATGTACAAGTGTTATTGGAAGCACATATCCGATTAATATTTCTTATCCAGATTCTCCTGATTTTGATATTATTGATCTAGGTGAAGGTAAACGTAAGTTTAGTCCTATTAGGCTTACAATGGAAGAGGAAATAGAAAGGTACAATGATGAAGTTATGGAACTTAATGACGAGAGTTTTAAAGAAATTATTACAAGTGTTCGTAAAAGACTCGGCAAACCAAGAAGCTACACAGGAAACTACAAACCGCAAGAAACCCAATCAGAAAACGTATGCCCAACTCATGGAGTAGTACACGCAGATGGTGCAACACACGGTAATGCACAACAAGCAAAAATACTAGGTAGAACAGGTCAATAGAAGATGTCAGATACCAGTCGCATAGATAAAAGTAACCCAGAAAGTTTTTTAGATAACATGTATGATACCATGTTTAATCCACAGATTCAAGCAGTGAAAGCTATTGATACCTGGGTCGTAGACGATTTATATTATCCAGGATATAAAAAATTTTTAAACCTATTTGAGAAATTTGACGATAGACACATAGACTATGGCAACGGAACATTATATTACAAAAACAACATGAAATATCCTACAGATATTGATCCAAAATTAGATTATCATGCATGGATTAAATTTCAATTACAAAATGTTCCAATAACAGTAAAAGAATTTAAGAAAGCATGGGGTGTAAAATATCCACCTGGTGGATATAGTGGCTTACATTGCCATCAACCTGGCAAGCAATTAACTAGTGTTATGTTCTTAGATACCCCTAAGCCTAGTATAGATTATCCACTGGCAGGAAGTTTAACAACTTTACAGCCAACACCCGACAGCACAATTAATTATTTACAACACAAACCTATTGCAGGTAGAGTAGTTATTATGGACGGCAAAGTATTTCACGGAACTTATCCTACACTAGAAGATAGGCATGTATTTGTTTGTGATTTTGAGTATGAAGGTAAACTTTGCTAATGATTGATGTATATTGGTCTCCAGTAATTAATGTTCAAGATAATCAAGAATTCGTATCTGAGCTGAAATATTTTGAACCAGAGACAATTTACAAGGATATTAAGCCTAGAGAATTCTTTGGATTAGGTGCAGGCATGTGTCCTGCTATTGTAGACGAAGCAAAAAACACATTTAGAGCAAAAAGTCCTATAGATTTTCATATAAAGTTTGATTATCAAAATGAACAAGTTACTAGTAAGTATGATATTGACCCAAATTTCTTATTGAACTATATTGGCGGACCAAATGATGAAAATGTACATCAATTAGATCACCCGTGTTTATTATTCTTTAGTGCAAAACCATTAACAATGACACAATTACATCCTTACTACGAAGAGACTCAGTTCTCGTCAGTTACAATGGGAATTGCAGGTACATACAATATAGCCAGTTGGATAAGACCGGTACGTCCAGCGTTTAAATTTAAGAAAAATGAAACCGAAATTGATATTTCTAGGGGTGATACGTTGTGTTACTTTAAGTTTAACACAACAGAAAAAGTTAGGATGGTAAGATTTGATAGTGCTAAGTTATTTGAATCTAAGACAGGACCAGTAATGCAGTGCTTAGGATATAAAAACTTAAAAGCAAAACGCTTTTTACCTACACCGTTGCAAGAATGCTATGATGCATTTAACAACGCAAGGTATAAAAATAGGTTATTAAACTATATAAAGGAAAACAAAGTATGACACAGTGGATTGGAGCAATTACAAGAGGACACAACGGTGGAGCCGTATTACTAAAAGACGGACAAATTGTGTTTTCAATCGAAGAAGAGCGTCTTACTCGTAAAAAATATGATGGCGGACCACTTGCCGCAATGGTAAAATTTCTAGATTACACAGATAAGTTAGATTATCTAGTTGTAGCACATACACAACCATTAGCTGAATCTAGTAGGATTGACTTTAGTGGTGGAGATATGTATACAGGACTAGCAAGAAAGCTAGGTTTGATTGATAGGAACGATAATGCATACACACCTGACGGACAACATAATCATAGACAAGTAATTGATCTTAGCCATATTCATCATAAGCTACATGCGGCCTGTGCATTTTATCGTTCAGGTTTTGAGTCAGCAGTAAGTGTAATTGTTGACGGTGCAGGAACATTTATACCAATGAATATTAATATGGGTGTTTTCAACGAAGAGTACATGACCTGGGAATGTGAAAGTATCTTTAGTTGTGAATATCCTGATGCATTTAAAACTTTATACAAACATCAAGGAGGAAATGGTCCATATCCGGGAACACGTATTCCATACATTCCTTCAGAACGTGAAGGTGAAGAAGGATTTCATGAATTAGTACTTGATGATGCGGCCGGTATTGTTAAAGCATATGAAGCTGTTACACAATATTGTGGATTTCAACCTATTGAAGCAGGAAAAACAATGGGTTTAGCCCCATATGGCAAACCTAATTCAAAAATTCCACCAATTTACACAGATGGCAATGGCGGACAATGGACTTCTGCAGATAGAAGTGTTGTAATTCCTACGTATCCGAATGCGGCTCTAGTAAATGAAGCGAAATATGAATATTTACAAACAGGCCAAGACGTTATTGATAGTAAGACTGACCTAACTACTCAAGAAAACCGTAGAGACTTAGCCTATGCAGTACAAGAAGGTTCGCAACAACAAGTTTTGAACCTAATTATGAAGGCAGTTGAAATGACCGGTAACAAAAATGTTGTTTTAAGTGGAGGTTATGCTTTAAACTGTGTAGCAAACTACTGGTACTTAGATAAACTTAATAAAGAAGGTATAAATCTATATGTGGAGCCAGTAAGTAATGACGCTGGTACAGCAATGGGTGCGGCTATGTTAGTATATCATCAAACCACCAAAGACAAAACTGTAAGAAACTATGCAGAAACAATTTACGAAGGTTTCGAATACACATACACTGAAAAAGAAATTGAAGACACTGCTAACAAGTATGGAGCAACTATTACTGATGCTGATAAAGAATTAGTTGTAGAAATGATTAGAAACAAGAATATTGTTACTATGTTTCAAGGTAAAAGCGAAAACGGACCACGTGCATTAGGTAATAGAAGTATATTATTTGATCCAACATTTGAAGACGGCAAGGATTATGTAAACAAAGTAAAGCGTAGAGAGTATTTTAGACCCTTTGCTGGAACAATTATGTTAGAGCATGCACATGAATGGTTTGATATGCGTGGACTAGAGCAAACACCGCATATGATGTATGCTATGGATTGCCAAGACGGTGTAGCCGAGAAGATTCCAAGTATTATTCATGTTGACGGAACATGTAGAATACAAACTGTAACTAGAGAACAGAACAAACACTACTACGAGCTTATAGAACAATTCCATAAAGTAACAGGAGTTCCAATTATTTTTAATACTAGTTTTAATTTAGGTGGTGAACCACTAGTTGAAACACTAGATGATGCTGTACGTACACTTTATAATAGTGAGATGGAGTATTGTTACTTACCTGAGTATGGCAAGCTGATTGAAATGAAGAACTAATGTTAGTAAACTTATATTCTATACCTGTATATAAGACTAAACTATCAGAGCATGAACAAGTACAGGAAGATTTTTCAGAGATACTAGACAGTGATGAATATTTTAATAAAGTTTCAACATGGTATAGTCCAGTAGACACTACATATGGTAATCCTGAAGCAACAAACTTGCCTTTTAAAACATTTATTAGATCAGCAGTTGAGGGGTTAAATCAATACCTCGAAAACTTTAGTATAGACTTACCTTTAGATTACAGAATAGAATGTTGGGTAAACAGATATAAAGAAAAACACTACCAAGAGGTACATAATCATGTCGGAGTAGCACAAATTAGTTGTGCGTATATGATGCACACTCCTGAAGACAGTGGGAACTTTGTATTCTACAACAAAGCGTATGACTTTATGCATCATTCAGGGTTACCAGCATTGTCTACACAACCTTTTAGATACAATAATAGAGTTACTCCACCATTAGAAGAAGGCGACATTGTATTTTTTCCAAGTAACCTCGAACATTATGTAACAAGTAACACAAGTGATAAAGTTAGATCTACTATAAGTGCAAATTTTGTATTATCGGAGAAACAAAATGATTAAAAATACTATAAACGAAGATACTATATTTGAAATCAATCCAGACTATAGTGTTTCTTTACAAAAGTTTGGTCCGCTAAAGCAAACTGTTGTAATAGTAGACGAATTTTATAAAAATCCATATGACGTGAGACAACTTGCTTTGAATATTCCAGCATCTCGCAACAGACGTATAAGGGGAAACAATCCTGCTTACAGAATAAATGCTTTTTATGAATTAGAGAGTATGGCGTGGATTTATGATCAGTTATCAAGGCAATATTTTCCTGAAATTACTAACATGTGGGATCCAGAATACATGCATAGAAGTTTTATGAATGCAACATTTATGGTAAATGTTATGCAAACAGAAACATTACCACCAATTTGTCCGCATATGGATAATACAAGTGGAGTTAATCTAGCATCTACAATATATTTGAATGATGCAAATGAGTGTGCTGGTGGAACAAGTTTTTATACATTTGGAGAAAAAACATTTTACAGTGATCCTAATGTAACACATACATATGATGTTGAAGGTAATATGCCTGTTACAAAATATATTAACGATAGCATACATGACTGGAAAATGATTGGTATGGTTCCGATGATTTTTAATAGAATGGTTTTATATAACCAAGCTATGTTACATAGTGCATATGTAAAAGAAGGAATGTTTGTAGGTGATAACTATAGGTTAAATCAACAGTTTTTTATATAGGAGAATAGCATGGATGATAATTATGATGGAGTTGAAGTATATGATAATGTGTATCCGATTGATTATTGCAAACAAATAATCAAAAGATTTGAAGAATTGTCTTCAATGCAGATGACTGCAATACAACAACAGGGTATTGACAGGAACCAAGACGAACGCATATACATGGATTGGGCTAATCACAACAGTCATTACCATGCAGATGAAGATTTATGTAAATTTTTCTTTGAAACACTGAACAAAACATATTTAGAAAAGTATAAAAAGAAATATGAGAGCTTAGGATTGCTATTCCAACATACAGCAAAAGGTATGAGCGTCCAAAAAACAAAACCACACCAAGGATATCATGCATGGCACTGTGAAAATGCTGATGTGGCATCAAGCACAAGAGTATTAGCATACACATTATATTTAAATGGTGTTGAAGAAGGTGGAGAAACAGAGTTTTTATACCAAGGACATAAAGTACAACCTGCCCCGGGTAGATTAGCTATCTTCCCTGCTTCGTTTACACATCCACATCGAGGCAATCCTATATACAAAGGTGTTAAGTACATTATAAGCGGATGGTATACATTAGACCACTAGGAACAAAATGAAAATAGTAGTAGTAGGCGGTGGCACAGCAGGATTTGTTTCCGCATTAATATTAAAAAAAAGTTTTCCTCACTTTCAAGTAGACGTTCTACGGTCAAAAAAAATTGGAACAATTGGTGTGGGCGAAGGAAGTACCGAACATTGGTCTGCATTTATGGACTATGTAGGAATCCAAACAGCTGATCTAATAAATCATTGCGGTTCAACTTTCAAAACAGGTATTATGTTCGAGGATTGGGCTACAAAGCCTTACCTACAAAACGTACACGATCCATTTGTTGCTGAACAACTAGGAGTACCTATTGCGTATGCAAAACTAATAGGAGAAAATGTTGATCCTCGTGACTTAACTGGAGATTACTTATGGGAAAACAATGTACCATTCAATAAATTTATGGAAGAACGTCCTAATGACACAGGTGTAAGCCAATACCATTTCAATACAGAAATGTTAAACAACTTTCTAACAAGTAAAGCAAAAGAAATGGGCTGTACTGTAATTGATGATGAAATAGAAAATGTAAATGTTAGTGAATGGAACAATATACAAAGTATATCAAGTAAGACTGACAAGTATGAATACGATTTCTATGTTGACTGTACAGGGTTTGCACAATTATTAATTAAAGAACTTGGTGCAAAGTGGCAAAGTTACAGTAAGTATCTTAAAATGAAAGAAGCTATAGTATTTCCAACTCCAGAAGAAGATGAAGTACCACTATGGACACTTGCAAAAGCAATGAATGCTGGATGGATGTTTAGAATTCCTGTTCAAGGACGTAAAGGTAACGGATACATTTTTGATAGTGACTTTATTACAGCAGAAGAGGCACAAAAAGAGGTTGAAGACTATCTCGGTCATAGTGTTGAAGTAAGAAAAAATATTAAATTTGATCCAGGAGCATTAGACAAACCTTGGATTGGTAATGTATGTGCTATAGGATTAAGTGCAAGTTTTGTAGAACCATTAGAAGCAAGTTCTATTGGTACTAGTATTAATCAAAGTTTCTTACTAGCACAGCGTATTGTCAATTATAATAAAGAAACTATTGATAGATATAATTTAGAAGTAAATTCTATAATGGATAACATTAGAGATTTTATTGTGTTACATTATATTACAGATAGAAAAGACACACCTTTCTGGCAAAGTGTATCTAATATGTCATTACCAGATTCTCTAGCTACAAATTTACGTATGTGGAAACATAGAATGCCTGTAGCAGACGATATGACTGCACATACAAAAAAGATATTGTTTAATGAATACAATTACGCTATAGTGATGCACGGTTTAGGATTGTTTGATAATAGCAGTATAATGAAACAATATGAACAGATGCCTGAGGGTGCCAAACAACATGTAGAAAATTCAATTCAGCATAAACTACAATTCGACAATACAAAAACAATTCCGCACAAGATGATGTTACAATTATTGCGGAGATTAACATGAGAGTCTTTGCCTTCGGCTGTAGTTTAACACAATATTTTTATCCTACTTGGGCTGATATCTTAATACATCATTATAAAAAAGAAGGTGCTACTTCTGGAGAGAACTGGGGACGTAGTGGTGCAGGTAATCAATATATTTCAACTCGTCTATGGGAAGCACATACTGAACATAAGTTTACAAAAGACGATATAATATTATTACAGTGGTCTAGTTTTTTTAGAGAAGATAGATATCATATGGGTAAGGGTTGGCATACTCCTGGAAACTTTAGTCAAGCAACTATTATTGATAACGCTTTTGTTTTGAATAATTATCGTTATGAAAGTGTGTGGGAATGGGCAGATTTGATGTGGGCAACTATGCGAGATTGTGCTACAATAAGTAGTTCACACAAAGCACTTCAACAAATTGGCTGTAAGGTTATATCTACAGGATTTAGAGATTATATGGAAGGTTGGGAAGAGCAAGCACCCAACTTCAACACCAATAACAAATATTTAGAAATGGAAGACATAAGAGCTGTATTAGAAAAGTACAAAGAAGATATAAAAACAACATGTCCTCCAATACTTAATGCATTAAACTTTGGCATTGACAATGAATTTTTTGAAACAAGGCCAACTAGTGTACCAAGTCCTAATCCTGAACATTTACATATGCATCAGCCAGAAGTCCATCCCCTTACACACGAAGCGGCAGACTTTGTAGAAAAAAATATTTGTAAATTAAATAATGACACACTTGAATTTGTAGACAAATGGAAACAAACACTTTCAGTTGATCCTATATTATTATATGAGCTTGACTGGTTTAATAAAGATATTTACGGCTGGTCAGATGATAGATGGAGACCTTAGATGAGTACCCCTGTAATTGGTTTAGATAGAGACGGAACTATTAATGAGGACATAGGTACATATGTTACTAAGCCCGAACAGTTCAAGCCTATAGAAGGTAGTTTAGAAGCAATAAAAATGATCCGTAACAAAGGTTACGATGTAGTAATATTAACAAATCAAGCAGGCATCATGAAGGGAATATGTGATGCTGTTGATGTGGATATAGTACATAATTATATGCTTGAATTGCTAGGTAATATTGGGTGTAGAAGTATTAACGGATTATATTATTCAACAACAAACCTGAAGGATGATGTATACGCTAAACCAAACACTGGTATGTTTAAAAGGGCGGCCGCTGAAGTTGGTGTTAATTGGAAGAATGGTGTATATGTAGGGGATAAAATTACTGATTTGAAAGCCGCAGTTAAAGCAAAAGCAAAGCCAATACTTGTACGCACAGGATATGGTGTAGAAACTAGCAAAAAATTAAACACGTTTGCTAATAAAGACCTAAAGAAGCAGACAGAAGTGTATGATAACCTTCTCCAGTATGCTCATAGTCTTATAGATTTAACTTAAATTGTACTGTTACATATCTTTGTAAAACGATAAATACAATATGGAGCATGAACAATGAATAAACTTCTGACAAATCTTTTCACTAAAGGACCCAATAATACAATAAGTCTGCCAGATCGATCTAGTTTTAGCTACAGAGGTAGCTGGATTGGTGTACAGTATAATACTGTAGTAGACTCATTTCATGTAGGTGAATTCAGTAGTGCAGTGTATCAAATTACAGTAGAATTTGACTCAAACGAAAAAGAAATAATGCAACTATCAGTAGTTGCTCGACCAGATAGAGCTGTAGCTAGTATTTTTGGGCGTTCTAGTATTAATCAAGAGTTGGTTAATATATCTGTAACAGTTGATCAAAGTATTTGTAAGATTAATGCAAGCCCTACATCAAGTTCGTATGCAGGCGCAAAGTTAATTTTTCATGCTACATATGCAAAAGCAATACATCAGCTAACTCCTCCTGCTATAGTCGCAGAGACATCCAGTGTGGAGTCATCTGGTATAAATACTTTTGATGCAACAAGTACGTATTTTGATAATACAAACATAACATTTGATAAGGTGTAAGGAATGGCAAAATCAACAATTAACTTAGGTACAGCCGCAAACGACGGTACTGGTGATAGTCTTAGAGCAGGTGCTACTAAGGTTAATGCTAACACCGACGAGCTGTATAATGCTTTAGGAGATGGTATCAATCTAAAAGATATGATCAATTCTAGCATGGAACTTGATGTTCCAAATGACGACACAAAAATTAACAAGGTATCATTTCATGCCGCAACGTTAAACCAAATGAACGCAATTAGCACAAGCACATATCATGGTGCAATGCTACACGTTCATGAAGGCGGAACAGTTTATGTTGCACACGCAGGTGCATGGCATAAAATGCTTTTAGATGCCAGCGGAGGAGCAATAGCAAACTACACTGATCCACTTAAAAGTGTTGCATATGTAGGTAACATTAACTCCCTTTCAGATGTTGATACAACATCACAAGCACCACAAACAGGTAACGTTCTTAAATGGGACGGTGGTAAATGGGCACCAGGCGTTGATACAACTTCAGGTGGAGGCGGAACAGACGCAGACACATTAGACGGATTTGACAGTGCATACTTTACAAACTACGATAACTTAAACAACAAGCCAACCATTCCTAGTGCTATAACTGATTTAAGTATTGTAGACGGTACAAGTGGACAAGTTTTATCTGCTAACGGTAACGGAACATTTGCTTTCATTACACCTGCCGCTAGTGGATTACAAAACATTTTCCAAAAAGTTGATGGAGACACAGGAACAACTACAGCTAACTCAACAACAGATACATTAACACTTCAAGGTGGTACAAATATTACAACTAGTATTGTTGGTGACACTGTTACTATTAATTATAGCGGTGATGCACTAAGTGGTGAAGCTAACCAAAACGCATTTAGTAATGTTCAATCAGACAGCGGATTAGCAGAAGCTGACAGTAAAACTGATACTCTTACAATTTCAGGTGGTACAAATATTAGTACAGCAGTAGTAGGTGACACCTTAACTATTAACGGAACTGTACCAACTTTTGCAAGTTTATCTGACACAGACTTAACTGGCACAAGTACTGGTAATACATTAGTATACAACGGAACAGCTTGGGTTGACACAAACTTTACTATTGATCAAATGGCTTATCCTGCAATGACAATGTTAAACGTAACAGCAGATAGTAACAACGGATATAAATTTAGTCAATATGGAAACACAGAAGATCCTACAATTTATGCTTTGGCAGGCGCAACTATTGCATTTAAAATTAACAGTGGATCAAATCATCCATTCCAAATTGAAACAAGTGGAGGTACAGCATACAGTAATGGACTTGTACATGTTGCACTAGATGGAACAGTTTCATCAGGATCAGATGCACAGGCTAAAACATCAGGAACACTTTACTGGCAAGTACCAGCTAACATCAGTGGCAACTATGCATATCAATGTACAGTACACGGATCAATGAATGGTACTATTGTAGTGAAACAGTTAAGTGCAATTTAAGAAAGTAGAAAATAAATGGCAACTATAAACGATAAATTCCAAGCACAGAACGGATTTGAAAGTCCTAAATTTTCAGTTGATACCGCAGGTAAAATTACTACTGAAACACTTGACGTTAAAACTATTCTGTTAAATGGATCACCGTTTGTTGCTTATGTTCCTCCTGAGGATCAAGAAAGTGATGATACTGGTACACAAGTATCAAACAGTTTTGAAAGTCTAGCTGTAACAGGCGGAATTTTTAAAGTCAATTACCTAGGAAACACTGCAATTTCTGTTTTGAACGGTCAAGTAACTGTAAATAGTATAGGAGTTATACCAGGTAGTATTGACAATGTAGAAATTGGATATAACACGCCTTCACAGATTAAAGTACATACAATTGATATGGCGGCGAATCCAGATAGTACAGCATCGACTATCAATATGAATGGTGCTTCAGTAAAAGGCGATGTAAATATTGCTAACAACGTGGTACTGACTAATCAGCCTACTGTAGGCACCCACGCAACAAGTAAAGGTTATGTAGACGCAACGGCAACCGCCCTTGCTGTAGCATTTGGAGCATAGAGAATGGCTAAGAAAAAGATTTATAATTACAAGTTTTACCCGGGAATAGGATTAAACGACAATACATATCCAAATGCATGGGCATTACTTACCCTAAACAAAGACTTTATACAAAAGGAAGTAGCGGCTTGGATTTTACAGCAAGTAAATGATAATGCAACAGGGTTTGTAGGGTATACTTACAGTGAATCAAAATGCGAAAGAGATACAGGTTACAATATTGATGCTTGGGCACATGACTTAAGATATACCGGTAATGAAGAAACAACTAGAATTTCAAAAACATATTGGGAACAAGATGTTGCACAAGTTGACGGCGATAGACAAGCTGAAATAAAAGCAAAAGAATTTACACGTGACTTAATTATTAATCATGTATTCAATAACAGTCCACAATCAACACCATACCAAGGAAACGTTGCACAAGTAACAAATAGTGCAAACGCTGAAGGTGCGGCTGGCACAGTTATTCAAACACTGTCAGGAATTGTAATAAATGTATTGACTACAGGAACTAGTGCATTACCAACATTTGTACGTAAAGGTTTAGGACATGTTAGATTCCAAGGCAACTACGATGCTAGTGACTTATTAATTGTTACTAACACTACTAAAACTGAAGTTATCTATAACTTTACAGATGCACTGAAAGGTGGTAAAGTTACAAGAATAGACGATGTAACACCAAGAGATTCAAGTGGATATGTTCCAAAATATGATAGCGTATCATCAAATGAAAACGCAGATTCAGACTTTCCAAAATACTTACAAACAACAGATGCTGTTACAATTTTAGATCTTACACATAATACAGCAACACATTCTGAAACAGACGAATTACAAATTTTTATTGACTCACCAGAGCAAAGAACTAGACCATTTGATTTTGGTACTGATGCTATTGAGCGTATGCGTATTGCTCCACCACTTAGTATGCTTGATGCTGACTTTGAGTACGGACTACAGCCTACTAAATGGTCTGCTATTGGTATGATGCGTGGTTATCCTAGTGTATACGAATTACCAGGTACAGAAACACAAGTTTTAAGCGTTGTTACAGATGCTTCAGTTGGTACAAGTGGTATTGGTGCATCTAAAGTTACAGTAACTACAATTGGTGCACACGGTTTTGAAGCAGGTACACCTATTACAATTAAAGCACTTGAAGACGCAGTGGTTGGTGCGGCAAGAGCTGAAGGTTCGTTTATTATTGATGCGATTCCTACTAATACTACATTTACTTACTATGCTAAAGCAAAAGTTGGTGTTACTAACGGCGATGTACTTTCAACAACATACACACAGCTAAGACAAGGTGCTTTCTACACTGGTGCAAGTGTTGGACAGCCATTGTTTACAGTATTCAGTAATGGTACAAATGGTACTATGACACTAAGTTTAGCGGCACAAACAAGTGAAAACAGATTAGCGTTTACAGGCGATGTACCAGAAATTGGTGCTCCGATTGTTAACCCGGCATTCCCTACAGGAACACAGGTAACTGCTATTGCAGGCACTCCAGGTGGAACAGCATTACCACTAAACTTAACACAAGATATTAATATTGGAAATACAGATATTGTAGTTTCAAGCACAACAGGTATTGTTATAGGTCAAGCGGCAGATAACGGTAGTGGCGATGCGATTTTTGTTAATAATATTGCTGGTACAACAGTAAGTATGAGTGGAGCATTTACAAGTGCAATTACAAGGAACACAGAAACATATACAGGTGTTACAGGAACTATTACTCCTCCAGCAGGACTTAACGGACAGTTTGATCTTTCAAGAACTGGAACAGCATATTCAGTAGATTCAATTGCACAAGCAGGATCAGGATATAAAGCAGGCGATAGAATTTTAGTTACAGGTGACAATTTAGGTGGTACAACACCAACTAACGATGCTACTATATTAATAACAACAGTGAATCCAGGTACAGGTGCAGTGACTGCCGCAACTATTAGTGGTACAGCACTTAGTGGGTCAATTTCGTATACAGGTCCAGCAAGTACTTTGACACATGATGGCGGAACGATAGGTAACACACAGTTTGATATTAATTATGAAGGTGGCGGATATACAACAGTAGATATTAATTCACCTAACGAATCAACAGGTTATGCAATTAATGATAGATTAAGAATTACAGGTAATTCACTATTAGGTGGAGTAGGACAAGACGGTAACCAAGCAAGCGGTGGTAACGACTTTGTTGCTAGAGTTTCATCAGTTGGTGGCGGCGGAACTATTACAGCTATTGTTCCAGACACAGGTTGGTCAGTTGGTACACCTCCAAGTCAAACAAGAAGTTATAGCTTCGGTGGATCAAACTTAGCGTTTACAGGTGGTACAGGATCAGGATTAGAATTTGGTATTAATGTAAATGGAACAACTTACACATTCCAAGGTGGCGGAACATTTGGAACAGGTTATACCACAGCAGACACTATTGTTTGTGCTGGTACTAATATGGGTGGTGCAAGTCCAGCAAACGATTTATATTTAAGAGTTGTATCGGTTAACGGTACAGGCGGAGTTACTGATGTACGTGTAGAAGGAAGTGACGAATCATCAGTGCCAGTAGCATTTAATGGCGGTGTATTTACATCAAAACAATTAACAGACGTAGTTGGTTCAGGTGCAACATTTGATATTAGCAACGACGGAACTGCCTATAGTGTAACAGTTACAGCAAATGGTACAGACTACCATGTAGATCAAACTTACGTAATTGCAGGTAATTTAATCGGAGGATCAACTCCGGCAAATGATGCTACTATTACAATTACTAGTGTTAACGGCACAGACGGCGCTATTGGAACAGCAAGCGTTACAGGTAGTGCACCAGCATTGCCAACAACTTTCTCAGGACAAACAGGAAGTAACGTAGCACACGCAGGCAACAGCGGAACATTTGATGTTACAAGAACATCTGGAGCCTATGGCTTAACTATAAATGCAAGCGGTAGTGGTTATGAAATTGGAAACGTAATTACAATTCCAGGAAACACATTAGGAGGCGCTACACCAGCGAATGATGCAACAGTTATAGTAACAGGCAAAGACGGCAGTGGCGGTTTAAGCTCAGCAACTATTACAGGTAGTGCATTAGCAGGCGGTGGATTAAATCTTGTAAGTGGTGTAACATTAACAGACTTTACAACAACTACAATTGATGCGGCTAC
>Ga0181379_1000509_pt1 | contig 19312 bp, 26 predicted proteins | sample 2SPOviralmetaG_FD_130115 | JGI IMG/M metagenome (GOLD analysis project Ga0181379, IMG submission 130115) | Marine viral communities from the oligotrophic San Pedro Time Series (SPOT) site, San Pedro Channel, CA, USA - 2 SPOT_SRF_2009-07-10 | ecosystem: Environmental > Aquatic > Marine > Strait... | reverse complement strand
GTTGTAAACGATCTAGTTGCAATAGCCGGAACTACTCGTAAAGACGCAGTAGTAGTTGCATCTCCTGCAAGAACAGATGTTGTAAACGTATCATCCCCTGCTACTCAAGTAACAAATGCGATAGCAACAGCAGATACATTTACAAATTCATCTTATCTAGTAGTTGATAACAACTATCTAAAAGTTTACGATAAGTATAACGATAAGTATCGCTTCATCCCAGCCTCATCTTCTACTGCTGGTATCATGGCTGCAACAGACGCAAATGCTGCACCTTGGTTCTCACCAGCTGGTCCAAGACGTGGCCAATATCTAGGTATTACATCTTTGGCTTCTTCACCGAATAAGTCGCAGCGTGATACTCTATATAAAGCAGGCGTTAACCCAATCTCAAACATACCAGGACAAGGTGTCCTATTGTTTGGCGATAAAACAAAACTAGCACGACCTTCTGCATTCGACAGAATCAACGTTCGAAGATTGTTCCTAACAGTCGAAAGAGCTGTTTCTTTAGCTGCTCGAAATACACTCTTCGAATTTAACGATGAGTTTTCACGTGCTGAATTTGTAAATATTGTTGAGCCTTTCCTAAGAGAAATCCAAGGGCGAAGAGGCATAACGGACTTCAGAGTTGTATGTGACGCAACAAACAATACTGCAGCCGTAATCGACAGAAATGAATTTGTTGCTAATATCTTCATTAAGCCAGCACGTTCGGTCAACTACATCACTCTAAACTTTGTAGCTGTAAGAACTGGCGTGGAATTTGAAGAAGTAGCAGGCACAGTATAATAGCGTCAGAGGAGAAAACAAATGGCTATTTTAGGAGTTGATGATTTCAAATCCAAGCTGAGAGGCGGTGGTGCTAGAGCTAATCTGTTCAAAGCGACTATCAATTTCCCTACTTACGCAAACGGTGATGTAGAAATTACTTCATTTCTTTGCGAAGCTGCTCAGCTTCCAGGTTCTACTATTGGTACAATCGTTGTACCTTTCCGTGGTAGACAATTAAAAATGGCTGGTGATCGTACATTCGATGTATGGACGCCAACTATTATAAACGACACTGACTTCAGAATTCGTGATTCAATGGAGCGTTGGATGAATGGCATGAACGGCCACCAGCAAAACACTGGTCTAACCAACGTTACAGATTACGAAGCAGATCTTATTGTTGATCAAATTGACAAAGACGGATCTATTTTGAAAACTTATAACTTCCGTGGTTGTTTTCCAACTGCAGTCTCTCCAATCGATCTGAACTATGCTTCAGAAAACGAAATTGAGAGATTCACAGTGGAATTCCAAGTCCAGTACTGGGAATCTAACACCACTACGTAAGTGAATAAATAGAGGGAAGGGCAGGGCTTTCTTGCCCTTTCTTTACTATTAAGAGGAATTAAAATGGCAGACAACAGCGGACTTAAATTATTTGGATTTGAAATCCGTAGAGCGAAAGCATCTAGCGGAAAAGATATGCTGCCGTCAATCGTACCTCCTGTTGATGAGGATGGGGCAGGTTATGTAACTGCTGCTGGTGCACATTATGGCACCTACGTAAACATTGGTGATGACGATAAAAAATCCAAAGACGACTTTCAACTTATTCGACAATACAGACAGGTAGCAACACATCCAGAAGTTGATGCTGCTGTAGAAGATATTGTAAACGAATCAGTCACATCTTCAGATGCAGAAAAATCTGTATCTCTTGTACTTGATAATGTTGATGCACCTGATAACATAAAGAAACAAATTCAAGAAGAATTTGAAGAAGTATACTCAATGCTTGAGTTTAATAACCTAGGTCATGACATATATAAACGTTGGTACGTTGATGGTAGAATGTATCATCACTTAGTTGTAGACGAAAAAAATCCTAAACTTGGTATTCAAGAAATACGTCCTATAGACGCAGCAAAGATTCGTAAAGTAAAAGAAGTCAAGAAGAAAAGAGATCCAGTTAGTGGTGCTTCTATTATTGAAAACGTAAACGAGTTCTTTATCTATCAGGACAAACCAGGAACAACTAAACAAGGAATCAAGATGAGTGCTGACTCTGTTAGCTACGTTACATCTGGTTTACTTGACGAAGAACGACGTAAGGTTGTGTCTCACTTACATAAGGCACTAAAACCTATTAACCAATTACGCATGATGGAAGACTCGTTAGTTATATACAGACTAGCTCGAGCTCCTGAACGTAGAATATTCTATATTGATGTTGGCAACTTACCAAGAGGTAAGGCCGAAGAATACATGAAAAACATCATGGCGAAGTATCGCAATAAATTGGTGTATGATGCTAACACTGGAGCAATAAGAGATGATAGAAAAAGTATGTCGATGCTTGAAGATTTTTGGCTGCCAAGACGAGAAGGTGGTCGAGGAACTGAGATCTCTACCTTACCAGGCGGCGAAAACCTGGGACAAATCGACGATATCATATACTTCCAGAAACGTCTCTATAGATCGCTTAACGTACCTATAAACAGGCTTGAGCAAGAATCACAGTTCTCACTTGGTAGATCTACTGAGATTAACCGTGATGAATTAAAGTTTCAGAAGTTTATAGATAGATTGAGATCGCGTTTTAATATGCTGTTCTATGGTATATTAAAGAAGCAACTGATCTTAAAAAGTATTATTACTGAAGAAGACTGGGATAGCTGGAAAAACAATATTGTAGTAGAACACACACGTGATAATCATTTTACAGAACTCAGAGACGCAGAAATACTAAGAGAAAGAATCCAAACACTTGATCAGATGCAACAGTATGTTGGTGAATACTACTCAAAAGAATGGGTAATGAAAAACATACTTCAGTTCACTGATGAAGATATTGAAAATATAGGTAAACAAATGGACGATGAAGGTCCAACAGATGATGAACCAACTGGAGATGAACAATGAGTATTGAAGATTTAATTGACGATATTACTAGACAAAACTTTGCTAAAGCGGAACCTCACTTCACCACTATACTTCAATCAAAAATAGATGATGCATTAGAAGCTGAAAAGGTCAAAGTTGCTGGTCATATTTTCAATGGTGAAGAAGAAGAACAATTAGAACTAGATCTAGATGATGATGAAGAAGTTGAAGAAACGGAAGAGGAAGAATCATCTGAAGAAGAAACAGATGATGATGAAGACGAAGAATAATTTTATTACAAATTTTAATTAGTATAAATAATAGTTAAACAAGGTTTAAAATGAAAACGTTTAAACAGCTGAGAGAAGCTCGTGGCAAAATGCCTCCTGGCCAGCATGTCAAAGACATGAAGATTGGGAAGAATAAAGTCATGATCCATAAGGACAAAGGCCGATTCGTTGTTTATATTGATAATGAAAAATTAGACTCTTACAATACTCAGGCTGAAGCCGAAAAGATGGGTAAAGAGTTTATAAAACAATATAAAGGTTAAAACGATGAAATTAATTGCTGAATATAGCGACAACGATGTCGAAATCATTACCGAGGCAAAAGAGTCTGGCGGTAAGGATTATTTCATCGAAGGCGTGTTCATGCAGGCTGAAAAGAAAAACCGTAATGGCAGAGTTTATCCTAGGCCTATTATGGAAAAAGCTGTTGATAAATACGTTAAAGAACAAGTTAGCACTAAGCGTGCAGTTGGAGAGTTAAACCACCCTGATGGACCAACTGTAAACTTAGACAAAGTATCCCACCTCATCGAAGCCCTTGATTGGCAAAAAGATGATGTTGTGGGTAAAGCACGCATTTTGGATACTCCAAATGGACAGATCGTTAAGGGTCTGCTTGATGGCGGCGTCAAACTGGGTGTTTCAACTCGTGGTATGGGTAGCCTCGAGCAAAGAAACGGCGTAATGGTCGTCAAGGACGACTTTATTCTTAATACGGTTGATATCGTACAAGACCCATCTGCACCAACTGCTTTTGTTAATGGAATAATGGAAGGTGTAGAGTGGATCTGGAATAACGGCGTTATTGAAGCTCGGGAAATTGAAAAAATGGAGACTGAAATTAAAAATGCTCCACGAAAGGATCTCTATGAGGTTCAGACTCGTGAGTTTAAGAATTTCCTCTCGTTGCTGAAAAGTAAAACATAAGGAGTCAAACATGACTGATCAAGTAGAAGACCAGGAAGTTGAGCTCGATGACAACGACGTTGTGGAAGAAGCTCACGATCCTAAAAATGCAGAGGCGCAATCCGTTGCTTCTGTAGATAAAGCTGGGGAAAACACCTCGCAAGCTCCGGCTCGCAAAGGTGATAAGAAAAACAGCGAACCAATGCCAAAGACAAAAGCTGGCATGATTAATGCTATGCACGGCATGATGACTGGTATGAAAAAAGACAAGCTCATGGCTGCATATGGTAAAATGATGGGTGAAGATGTATCTGTAGATGATATCGAAGATACTATTGCTGAAGATCAAGAACTCGACATTAAAGTTGATTTCTCTGAAGACCTAAATGCATTAGTCGAATCTGAGGCAACTCTTTCCGAAGAGTTCAAAGCCAAAACAGCTGTAATTTTTGAAGCTGCGGTAAAGGCAAAACTTTCTCAAGAAATCGATCGTTTGGAAGAAGCGTATAAAGAAGAGCTGGAAACAGAACTTGCTTCTACAAAAGAACAGATGGTAGAGAAAGTAGATAGCTACCTCAACTATGTGGTTGAGACATGGATGGAAGAAAACAGAGTAGCTGTACAAGCTGGTCTGCGTACTGAAATCGCTGAGACATTCATGGATAAGATGAAAGATCTATTCATAGAGTCTTACGTAGAAGTACCTGAGTCCAAAGTTGACCTCGTCGACGAACTAGCCAGTGCAAACGAAGAGCTTGAAGAAAGCTACAACGATGCAATGACTAAGTCTATCGCACTTGCTGAAGAACTAGAAGATCTTAAGCGTGATGCTGTCATTCGTGAAGCGTCCAAAGATCTAGCAGAAACTCAAGTCGAGAAACTAAAAACTCTTGCAGAAGACATTGACTTTGAAGATGAAGAAACTTTTGCACAAAAAGTTGCTACTATCAAAGAAGCATATTTTGCAAAGAAAACTGCTGAGTCCGCAATCGTAGAAGACACTTCTGATGAAGATACACCTTCAGTAGAAGTTAGCGATGTAATGTCTCAGTACCTTAACGCAATCAGAAAATCAAATCCTTAAGGAGTTCTAGAAATGGAAACTTATGATCGTTTGGTGGAAAAGTGGAATCCAGTTCTAGCAGAAGAATCTGCTGGCTCTATCACTGACAACCACCGTAAAGCAGTAACAGCTGTTCTCTTAGAGAACACAGAAAACGCTCTTCGTGAAGAGCGCGCACAGATGAGCTTTCTAAACGAAGCTGGTCCTGCAACATCCGTAACCAACGCTTCAGTATCTAACTGGGATCCAGTATTGATCTCACTAGTACGTCGTGCAGCACCTAACATGATTGCATACGACGTTGCAGGCGTTCAGCCGATGACTGGCCCAACAGGCTTGATCTTCGCGATGAAAGCACGCTACGGCACAGGTACAACCGGTGCAACCGAAGCACTATTCAACGAAGCAGACACTACATATGCTGGTGACTCTTCAGATACGCAATCAGCATCACCATCAGGTCTTGCTGGAATCGATCCAGCCGCTGGTAACGTTGCTGGTGACTCTTCACTTGACTCAGAACGAAGCCTTACATTCGGCGACGGTACAACAACTGCGTTAGGTGAACTTTCAGGTGCATTCCGTAACATGGGTTTCACCATTGAAAAATCAACAGTGACTGCGAAGTCACGTGCGTTGAAAGCGGAATACTCTCTAGAACTAGCACAAGACTTGAAAGCGATTCATGGTCTTGATGCTGAGACAGAATTGGCAAACATTCTGTCAACAGAGATCTTAGCGGAAATTAACCGTGAAGTAATCCGTACAATCAACTCACAAGCTAAAACTGGTGCAGGCCAAGCCTCAACAGCAATCAACGGTATCTTTGACATGTCAACAGATGCTGACGGTCGTTGGTCAGTTGAAAAATTCAAAGGCTTACACGTACAAATCGAAAGAGATTCAAACGTGATTGCAAAAGAAACACGTAGAGGAAAAGGTAACTTCATTATCTGTTCTTCAGACGTTGCTTCTGCTCTAGCAGCTGCAGGTTCTTTGGATTATGCTCCGGCACTTTCAACTAACTTGAATGTTGATGACACAGGTAATACATTTGCAGGTGTTATGAACGGTCGAACAAAAGTCTATATTGACCCATATTCAACAACAGACTATGTAACTGTAGGTTATAAGGGTACTAACCCATATGACGCAGGTATCTTCTACTGCCCATACGTTCCGTTAACAATGGTACGTGCGGTTGGTGAGAATGACTTCCAGCCAAAAATTGGTTTCAAAACTCGTTACGGCATGGCGTCAAACCCATTCGTAGGCGCAACACCAGCAAACGGTCTTGCAGCAGCGAAATCAAACCAGTACTACAGAATCTTCCGTGTTGACAACATCATGGCATAAGATTAAGTATCACTAACTCGATACTACTAGGGTCGCTTCGGCGGCCCTTTTTTTATTTTGTAAGTAGTTGTTTTTAAACAAAATAAAGGTTTCGTTTGTTTTCAACTACTTATGAAAAAAAAGCGTAAGTAATTGTTTTTAAACGAAACAAAAAGGTGTACATTCCCGAGAAACTATGGTATTCTAGATATATCAGATAAAGGAAAAACCAAATGTCAGTTCAAAAATTAATCGATCAAACCTTCAGCTACTCAAGAACAAATGCAGATCTTAAAGATCTATACATGAGTGACATGAAAGACTTCATTGCAATAGATGCTCTTCTTGACGTTAAGCATTTTGAATCTGCTTCAAAGTTAGTAGACGATATGGATACTGAACCACGTGAGCAAATCTGCATGGCGATTGCTGCAGAATATGGCAATGACTTTTTGGTAAAAAACTTTGGTTATGAGGTAGCATAATGCGTAACACTATTATTAATATATTAGTTCAAAGAGGTTTCCAAAGGAATAGACTAGAGAAGCTTCCAACATCTTATCTTCAACAACTTTATATGGAGTTTTCATAATGTATAAAATGATGTTTAAATATTGGGATAACCAAAAAACTTGGTGTGAAACAACTTTACACGGCGAAACAAAATCAGAAGTATATGAAAAAGCTAGACGATGGTCGCTCAAAGCTTGTCCTGAAAAGGACGGTCACTTTACCATATCAGCCTTATGGAACATCAAGCCCAAAAAATGTAAAGATGGTTTTTACTTGGAAGAGGTAGGCTGCTGAAAAGTAGCCTTTTTTCTTATATAAATAGATGTAAGCAGAACGGAAAAAGAATATGCCTACATTAAATCCAGCAGTAACTGTAGCAGTTAGTACTACGAGCTCACAAAGCCAGCTCAATAATATTAACTACTTACAGCCGAACGCGTTTAAGCTTTCAATTGATCGAAAGAACTTTCCTAACCTAGAGTTCTTTGCTCAATCTGTGCTACATCCAGACGCATCTCTTACAGCGGCAGAGCTTCCACATCTACGTGTAGCAAATGTACCTTTTGCTGGAGATACACTTCGGTTTGGCGAACTATCCGCAATGATTATTCTTGATGAGAACATGAACTCATACGTTGAGATGTACAACTGGATTACTCGTATCGTTCAACAGGATTATAAATCGCCACTAAATAGATCTAACGAGATACCACCAACAAATGCTGATATTACTGTGTCTGTTTTATCTAGCCACAATAATACCACTCGAAAAATTAAATACAAAGATTGTATACCAACTGGTCTTGGTAACATAACATTTGAATCGACTACATCTGAATCTTTTCTTACATATCCTGCTAATTTTAGATTCTCTTACTTTGAAATTTCTTAACTGAAATAGGAATATTATGATTGACTTGAAAACTATTCTTGCTATGTGGCAAGAGGACTGCATTATTGATAACAGCAAACTAGATGCTACTTCTAGAGATACTCCCAAATTACATGCTAAATATCTTCAGCTTCTGGCTGAGGCTAAACTCATGAAGAAGAAGTCAGAATTTACGCAGAAAAATTTGCTTAAAGAAAAATGGCTTTACTACAACGGTAAGATGGATCAAGATCAACTAGCCGAGAAAGGTTGGGACCCTGATCCTTTCAATGGACTACGTATCCTCAAAGGCGAGATGGATTACTATTATGATTCAGATCCTGAGATCCAGCAGTCCGAAGAAAAAATAGAATACTGGAAGACGGTTATAGATAGTCTTACAGATATAATTGATAACTTAAAATGGAGACATCAGACTATTTCCAATATGATTCGTTGGAGGCAGTTTGAACAAGGTGATTGATGGCAGACTATAAGGTTCAGCTCAAAGATTATAGTATGATGTACGTAGACTGCGAACGTGGTCAAGCACAAGAACTATCCGAGTACTTTTCATTCTATGTTCCAGGTTATAAGTTTATGCCTGCGTATAAGAATAAAGTATGGGATGGTAAGATACGCTTGTACAATAATCTGACAAATGAATTAAACGCTGGACTGTTTCATTACCTTCGTAAGTTTTGCGCAGAAAGAGGATACACATACGAGCTAGAGGAATCCGACTATGGATCTCCTACTGATAAGAACGTAGTTGATCAAAAAGTATTTGATAATTTCTTAAGCGTTTCAAACTTACCGTTTGCTCCAAGAGACTATCAGTACGACGCAGTTATTCGTTCTCTAATTTCAAACCGTGCTATTCTATTATCACCTACAGGATCTGGTAAATCATTCATCATCTATCTTATCATTAAGTACTGGATGGAAATGGAGAATGAACATGATAAAGTTTTAATTATTGTTCCAACTACTTCTTTAGTTGAACAAATGTACACAGACTTTAAAGACTATAACATGAACGTAGAAGATATGTGTCATAGAATATATTCAGGTAAAGATAAAAACTCTCCTAAACGTGTTATTATTTCAACTTGGCAGTCAATATATAAGTTCCCAAAGAAATGGTTTGAACAGTTTGGTATGGTTATAGGAGATGAGTGCCACGGATTTAAATCTAAGTCCCTGTCGTCAATAATGAATAAGGCCACGAAAGCAAAGTATAGATTCGGCACAACTGGCACACTCGACGGCACGCAGACACATAGACTCGTCCTTGAGGGATTATTTGGACCTGTGCATCAGGTTACCCTGACCAAAACGTTACAAGACGAAGGAACATTGGCTCCTTTAGATATTAAAGTACTTTTATTAAATTATACAGAAGAAGTGAGGAAAGACTTTGGCAACAAAACATATCAAGATGAAATTGAATTCATTATTGGAAACAATATTCGTAATAGGCTTATTCGGAATCTCGCTCTGGATGCTAAGGGAAATACTCTTGTCCTATTTAATCGTGTGGAAGCTCATGGAAAGCCTCTCTATGAGTTGATAAATAGTAAGGCAGAGGAAGGAAGAAAAGTTTTCTTTGTCTCTGGTGAAGTAGCAACTTCAGACAGAGAAGCAATTCGTAAAATAGTGGAGAAACAAAATGGCGCAATTATTGTTGCAAGTCTTGGTACCTTCAGTACTGGTATTAATATACGGAATCTGCATAATATCGTGTTCGCTAGCCCGTCAAAGTCTCAAATTAAAGTTTTACAATCTATCGGACGAGGGCTACGCCAATCCGATGACGGACGTGAAACAACACTCTACGACATAACCGACGACTTACACTGGCATAATCGAAAAAATTACACGTTACTTCACGGTGCAGAGCGTATAAAAATATATGATAAAGAGCAGTTCAACTATAAAATTATAAAGGTGGACATATGACCGAAACAATTGTAAAACAATGCTTGCTTTCTTCAGGTGATGAGATTGTATGCGAGGTCGTTGACTGGGCAGATGATGATGGACCGGGTCTTGTCATACGTAACCCTTTGAAATTAGTTACGGTAGATAGACCGGACGGATTAAGATACCACATTTTTCGTCCTTTAATGATTATGCAACTCGAAGAAGGAACGTTTCAAACTTTACACGCTGAACATATTCTTGTAGAAGCAACTCCTATAAAGGAAGTTGTAAAAGAATACTTCAACGCTTTAAACGTAGAAAACGATGATCGTACACCCGTTGATAGTGATGAAAAATTTAAGAAGTACATGAAGAAAATAACGGCGATCCTAGACGGAGAAGATAGTGACGAAGATAACGTAATCAACCTGTTTCCTAGCACAAACAAGAATAAATTACACTAGTACTCCTGCCCACCATAAAGGATACCTTTAAATTATATACAGTTGTGCAGGATTGTAAACCCCTAAAATGCAATAAAAATAATTTATTTTTTTAGTTTACTTTTATTGAAATATAGTATAGAATAGAAATATTGAATGAGGATATATTATGGCCAAAAGAAAAAGCATTCACTACGTAAATAACAAAGAGTTTTCACAAGCAGTTGTTGATTATTGTACAGTAGTGAAGGAAGCAAAAGAAAAAGAATCAAAGCTTCCAATTGTTCCAAACTACATCGCGCAATGCTTTCTTAAAATTGCCGAAGGCTTATCACATAAATCTAATTTCATACGTTACACTTATCGTGAAGAGATGGTGATGGACGCGGTTGAGAATTGCCTGAAGGCTATTGAGAACTATAACATTGAAGCTGCTACACGATCGGGTAACCCCAACGCATTCGCGTATTTCACTCAAATTTCTTGGTACGCATTCCTACGTCGTATCGCAAAAGAAAAGAAACAACAAGACATTAAACTCAAGTACTTATCACAGTCTGGTATCGAACAGTACGTGTTTGGAAACATCGAAGATAAAGCTGCTAATAATGCTGTACAGCTATTTGTCGATCAACTCAAAGATCGTATTGATAAAGTAAAAGAACGTGATACTGAGTTTCGTCAATATGTACAAGAAGAAAAAACACGTAAGAAACGAGTTATGCGTGTTGATTCTGACCTACAAATATTTATGGATGATGAATGAAAATAGCTATATTGAATGACACCCATTGTGGTGTTCGCAATTCCTCTGATATTTTTTTAAATAACGCAGATAAATTTTATAATGAAATATTTTTTCCATACCTTTTAGAAAATAATATAAAACATATTCTTCACCTTGGTGACTACTACGATAATCGTAAGTTCATTAACTTCAAGGCACTCAATCGTAATCGTAAGATGTTCCTTCATAAGTTACGTGAGTACGGTATCACTATGGATATTATATGTGGTAACCATGATACGTACTATAAGAATACGAATGACTTGAACTCATTAAAAGAGTTGCTTGGCCATTACATGAACGAGGTACATATCGTAAGTAATCCTACAGTCTTAGAATACGATGAACTCAAGATCGCTATGGTTCCTTGGATCAATCCTGAGAATGAAAAAGAATATATAGATTTTATAAAGAAATGTGATGCACCTATCCTTGGCGCTCATTTAGAACTTGATGGTTTTGAAATGATGAAAGGTATTGAAAGCACACACGGCATGGACCCTTCTATCTTCGATAGGTTCGAGATGGTGTTATCAGGACACTATCATACAAAATCACATAAAGGCAATATCCACTACCTTGGATCACAAATGGAGTTTTTCTGGAATGACGCCCACGACAAAAAATACTTTCACATCTTGGATACAACAACACGCGAGCTTACTCCTATCCATAACCCTCATACTCTGTTCCATAGGATCTATTATGACGATGTGGTGGCTGATTACGGAGATTATGACGTTACATCTCTAGATAATAAATTTGTAAAAATTGTAGTAATTAATAAAAATAACCTATTTACATTCGACCGATTTGTTGATAGAATACAGAATAGGGGAATACATGAACTTAAGATTCAAGACAATTTCTCAGAATTTATTGGAAGTAACGTAGAAGATGAAAACGTATCTCTCGAAGATACAACATCTCTCGTTAATACATACATTGATAACGTGGAGACAGAGTTGGATAAAGATCGTATCAAAAAAGAAATGAATGATCTATATGTGGAAGCACAGACACTCGAAATAGCATGATTACATTTACAACCCTAAAGTGGAAAAATTTCCTTTCTACAGGAAATGCTTTTACCACTGTAAACTTTAGTGAGTCAAAGACTACACTCGTTGTAGGCCATAATGGCGCAGGCAAGTCAACTATGCTTGATGCTCTTGCATTTGCGTTATTTGGTAAAGCACATAGAAATATTAGTAAGCCTCAACTTCTTAATTCGATTAATAATAAGAATTGTGTAGTTGAAGTTGAATTTAACGTGTCTGGTTCGAACTATAAAATCGTTCGTGGTATCAGGCCAAACATATTCGAGATTTGGAAAGATGGGACTATGATAAATCAGTCCTCTCATTCTAAAGAGTACCAGAAGATCCTCGAGCAAAACATCATCAAGCTCAATCATAAGAGCTTTCACCAGATCGTTGTGCTTGGCAGTTCCTCCTTCATTCCCTTCATGCAACTTGCAGCCGGCGCTAGGCGTGATGTTATCGAGGATCTTCTGGACATTAATGTATTCTCTAAGATGAATAATATTCTAAAGGAAAAGAATAGTTTACTGAAAGAAGACATAAAGTCTACCGAATATGATTTAGAACTTGCAAAAGAAAAGATTGACTTACAATCAAAATACATAAAGGAAGTTGAAAGCCTAAGTAACGATCAGATTGAAAGTAAAGAACTTGAGATAAAAGAAGTCAATGACGATATACAATCATTGCAAACAAGTAATGCTACTTTTTCAGATGAGATTGACAAAAGCTCGATCGGCTTACACGAAAACCTTAAAAAGAATCATAATAAGAAACAAGCACTGTTACAGTACAAAGCAGAGTTTAATCAAAAGATCTCTACACTCGTCAAAGAAACAAAGTTTTACGAGGAAAATGATACATGTCCAACGTGCTCTCAAGATATTGATTCGGACCTACGATCCTCAAAACTTTCAACAGCTAAGACCAAAGCAGCAGAAATACAAAAAGCTTTGGATGATGTAGGTGATCAGTCCACCATTGTGGAATCTGCTTTAGACGAGCTTACTAGTACTTCAGAGGATATACGAAACAAAACATCATCTATATCTTCTAACAATCGAGAAATCGTACGTTTACAAGGACAGATACAAAATATCACCACAGCCATAACAAAGATACGTGGCAACGACGGTGATGTAGCTAAGTCTAAATCTGACCTTGATATATTAAAAGGAAAAAAAGACGATTTATTTGAAAAAAGATTGTACTTTAACGAGTCTTTGAGTTATAATAGTGTTATACTTGAAATGCTCAAAGACACAGGAATCAAAACAAAAATAATTAAACAGTATTTACCAGTTATAAATAAACTCGTAAATCAATACTTACAAGTTCTAGATTTCTTCGTGTCCTTTCACTTGGACGAAGCATTCTCAGAAACTATTCGATCCAGACATCGCGATGCTTTTACTTACGACTCGTTTTCCGAGGGTGAGAAACAGCGTATCGATCTGGCTCTACTCTTTACTTGGCGTATGATAGCCAAGATGAAGAACTCAGTTGCAACTAACCTGCTTATCTTAGATGAAACATTTGATTCATCTTTAGATTATGAAGGCGTTGACAATCTTATGAAGATAATACACACATTAGATGACGATACTAACGTGTTTGTTATTTCTCATAAGGGTGATATTCTTGAAGGGAAGTTCGAAAACAAACTCGAGTTTCACAAAGAGAAGAATTTTAGTAAACTAAAAGGAAATTGATAATGGAACTATCCAGCTTTACTATGCAAACTTTGAAGAACTTTTCTTCGATTAATCCTAACCTAGTGATTAATCCAGGAAAGTCTGTTATGACTATGTCTGAAGCCAAGAACATTCTTGCTCAGGCAACTGTACCGGAAGAATTTGATCGTACCTTTGGCATCTACGATCTATCAGAATTCTTATCGGTTGTAAATTTATTTGATGCGGCAAACCTAAAACTTGACGATCAATTTGCCACTATTGGTGATACATCTGGTAGAGCTAAAATTAAGTATTTCTTTTCAGATACAGAAATGCTTACGTCTCCAAGCAAGCCTATTGTTATGCCAGATCCTGAAGTTACCTTTACTTTGGATCAAACAACTTTGGCCAACTTGAAACGTGCGGCTTCAGCACTTGGTCACAGCGAGGTATCGATTACTGGTTCAAACGGCGTGGTTACACTTACGGTTGTAGACACAAGTAACAGTACATCGAATACTTACTCCATTGATGTTGATGGAGAATACAAGTCGGAAGACTTTAATTTCATTTTAAACATTAGTAACCTTCGTATGATTCCATCTGACTACAAAGTAGAAATATCATCGAAGCTTATATCACAGTTCACCAGTACTTCAGATGATATGGACTTAAAGTATTGGGTAGCCCTCGAAAAGTCCTCAACTTATAAAGATTAATAGGAGATTATTATGTCAGATCACGAACAGGTTTATGATCTAAGTAACCGAGTTAGCCGTTCAGCAGTAGCTGTCATTGATGCTATTACACAACGCGGTGGATTCAAAGGCGAAGAGCTCAGCACTATTGGTACACTACGAGACCAGTGCATCCAGCTTATTCAAATTGCAGAACAGCGTGATGAAGAAGAGGCTGCCGAATCTGAATAGTTTACATTTGCTTAAAATTGGTTTAGAATATTATTATTACATTATGAGGAAAGCAAATGACTAAAGATTTTTTATGGGTTGAAAAGTACCGGCCGCAGAAAGTGGCCGATACTATTTTACCCGCAGACTTGAAAAATACATTTCAAAAAATAGTCGATACCGGTGACATGCCTAACATGTTGCTCACTGGTACCGCTGGTCTTGGTAAGACTACAATCGCTCGTGCTATGTGCAATGAGCTGGATCTTGATTACATAGTGATCAATGGTTCCGAAGAAGGCAACATCGATACACTACGAGGCAAGATAAAACAATTTGCTTCATCTGTATCCTTACAAGGTGGATATAAAGTTATCATCCTTGATGAGGCTGATTATCTCAATCCACAATCGACACAGCCAGCTCTACGTGGTTTCATGGAAGAGTTTGCAAATAACTGTCGTTTTATTCTAACATGTAACTTTAAGAATCGTGTCATTGAACCACTACATTCTCGATGTGGTGTATATGAATTCAATACGTCAAAGAAAGCTTTGGCTGATATAGCAGCTCAATTCTATAAGCGTTTCGTATACATATTAGATAAAGAAGGTGTATCTTATGATTCGAAAGCAGTAGCTGATCTGATTATGAAATACGCTCCAGACTGGAGAAGAGTAATAAATGAAGGACAACGACGCAGTATTGGTGGGAGTAGTATTGATGGCAGTGATACTAATTCTAGCAGAACTGGATTTGCTGACCTTTCTGCCAGTTTAAAAGAAAAGAATTTCAAGAAGATGAGGTCTTGGGTCGTAAACAATATGGACCAAGATACTGTAGGAATCTTTCGTGGTCTATATGACAATATGAATGAATACATAGAATCTCGATCTATTCCACAACTCGTTCTTATCCTTGCAGACTATCAATACAAAGACGCCTTTGTGGCAGACCATGAATTAAATGTTGTAGCGTGTATGACAGAGATCATGGCAAACGTGGATTTTAAATAATGGATGATTGTATCATATATGATTTTGAAACGTTAGGCAATCAGTATACTGGAGTAGCAGTATCTCTTGCTATTCTTCGTTTCAATGAAAGTAACTATGCTTTAGATCCTTATAACTATGATGACTTAGTAGAAAACACAGCTTTTATTAAGTTTGATGTGGAGGAACAAGTAAAGAAGTTTAATAGAAAGATCGATAAGTCTACGCTAGAATGGTGGGGAAAGCAATCAGAAGAGGCTCAACAGCAACTCAAGCCTTCACCGAGTGACGTATCTATTTCTAACCTTTGGAACTTTATGACAGAATATACACAAGGAATGGATATGCGGCGTGTATACACACGTGGTAATATGTTTGATCCAGTTCTTATGGAAAAGCTCCTGTATGCTTGTGATAAAGGAATACCATATCCATGGTGGAACGTAAGAGATACTCGATCTTTCCTTGATGGATTGTTATGGGGATCTGACATAGATAATAAGTTTATGCCCGATGGCTGTGCCCAATCATTTATTCATCACGATCCACGCCACGACATTGCACTTGATGTTATGCGTATGCAAAATGTTGTACGTGCGTTATGAGTCCATTTGATTATTTAAACGCAATCAACTTCACCAAAGAAGATATAATGATTGACGATATAACTGAAAAGCAATACAACGGTTTTATGGTGAATCGTGGTCTATCTTACTTTTCAGACACTGTAGCTATAGCAAATGAGATGAATATGTATGCTCATCTCGACAAAAAGCTTCAATTTCATTTTCTTATAAATATTGTCAGGAAGCGGAAACGCTTTTCGAAATGGAACAAACCTGACTTGGTACGTGATATTGAAGTGGTAAAAGAGTATTATGGCTACAGTAATGATGAAGCTAAACAAGCTCTTACACTCTTATCACCTGAGCAAATAAAAGAATTAGAAAAGAAGGTGAGTAAAGGTGGAAGAAAATAATGTAATAGAATGGTCCCCAACAACTATGTTGGAGATTACACTAAACGAACCAGATGACTTTTTAAAGGTTCGTGAAACACTTACTCGTATCGGCGTGGCATCACGCAAAGATCGTAAGTTATTTCAATCCTGTCACATCCTGCATAAACAAGGCCGGTACTTTATTGTACACTTTAAAGAGCTGTTTATGTTGGACGGTAAGAAAGCTAATCTAGAAGAAAACGATATTGCACGTAGGAATACTATTGCTACATTGTTGAGCGACTGGGGTCTTATTGATTTTGTTCGTAAAGAAGAACTCAACGTTGCTCCTCTGAGGCAGATTAAAATAATTTCTTATAAAGAAAAGGACCAGTGGGAACTGTGTCCGAAGTATAATATTGGAAATAAATGAATACCGGCTATTTAAATTCGGTATAGCAATAACTATATAAATACAATCGGAGTGCGGATAATCCGGCTCTAAACAATCTTGCTTGACATAAAGGAGATAACAATGACAGGCGTACACTCACTATTTCCGCGTTCATCTTTTGTAGGTTTCGACCATCTGTTCAATGAACTTGAATGGACAGCCAAACATGCACAGGATCATTATCCACCCCATAATATTATTAAAGAAGGTGAATCAGATTATCTGATTGAAATGGCCGTGGCTGGATTCAGTAAGGATGAACTATCTGTAGAAGTCAAAGACAGAACCTTGACTGTTACAGGTGAACATGTTTCTAGAGGCAGAGAATTTATCCATCGTGGCATTTCAACAAAGAAATTTAAACGAACCTTTAGGCTGTCTGAACACGTACACGTAAACGGAGCAGATATTCAGGATGGAGTACTGGCAATTAAATTGCGTTACGTCATCCCAGAAGAAATGCGTCCTCGTAAAATCACAATAGGTCATTACGAGGAAAAAATAAATGACAAAGGTACTAAGCAACTTCTTACTGAAGATAACTAAATCATACACTAAACGCAAGCAATATCGTAGAACGATTGAAGAACTAAGGCGACTAACTGATCAAGAATTAAATGACATTGGAATTAATAGAGGTGATATCCATTCCATAGCACGTATGGATTCCGATATGAATACTAACCTAAGAGGTTGGGTATAATGTATCATGATGAAACTATTAATATTGGTGGCACTTCTTTTATCGGGAGAATCTGGCAGAGCATTGCAACCTCATTTGAGGTCGTTGGATACGCTAGAGCAGCAGCGCACTTAACATCTCTTGGTTTCCACGAAGAAGCTAAACAGTGTATGTTAGAAATAAGTAAGTTGAAAAGATGATTGATCCAGATCATACATACCTAAGGCGCCCTAACGAAAAGAAAAAGGGCGGCAAATAAAACCAAGAGGGGCTGTAATGGCCCCTTTCAAACACAACACATAGGAAACACACACATGACAAATCCATTTCAAATTCGCTATGACGTATTAAACATGGCAAAAGATATGCTTGACAAAGCATATGAAAATCAGATGAGCCTAGCACACCAAATGATGGAGATGCATAAGGAAAACTCTGAACAGCTGGCAGAAGCATACCAAAAGTATATTCCAAAGGCAATTACACCAGAAGAAATCAAAGCTCAAGCCGAAAAACTATATGAGTTTGTTTCAGAAAAAAAATAAATTTAGGGGGTTTACAAGCCCCCTTTTTTATGGTAGAATAGATCCAACATTGGAGGGTTTATTTTTTGGCATTCTACACGTCCATCAATCGCTATGGCAATTCTATCCTGTACCGTGGATACACAGATAACGGTACACAGATTTCAAAGAAACATAAGTTTGAACCTAAGCTATTTGTACCCGTCAAAGAAAAAGGCGAGTACAAATCCTTTGAAGGTCACGACCTAAAAGAAATAAACTTCAGGAAAATGTCTGAAGCAAAGGACTTTGTTGAAACATACAAAGGCACAGAAAACTTTAAGATCTTTGGTACCACAAACTATATCCACCAATTTATTACAGATCTATATCCAGATGACATTAAGTTCGATGTGAATCACATCAACGTAGTTAACTTCGATATTGAGGTTGCATCTGATGACGGTTTCCCTACACCGGAAGAAGCCGCGTATCCTATCATCTCTATTGCATTAAAATCAAGTAAGTCCTCTATCTATCAGGTATGGGGACTCGATGCTTATGACTATGAAAAAACACAGATAGATATGAAAGGTGATATGATTCAGTATCACCATTGTAACTCAGAAGAAGATATGCTAGCCAAGTTTCTTGGTTATTGGACAAAGAACTATCCTGATGTTATTACTGGCTGGAACTCTGATTTCTTTGATATTCCATACCTTGTAAATCGTATTCGCATGATCGGATCCGAAGAAGCTGCACGCCGGTTATCTCCTTGGAACATGGTCAACGAACGTACAGTCAGAAAGATGCAGCGTGAGTTATTAACTTTTGAATTGGTTGGTATTCAAACAGCTGATTACCTTGAGCTATTTCAAAAGTTTGGATATTCATATGGCAATCAAGAATCATATAAGCTTGATCATATTGGTTACGTGGTTCTTGGTGAACGTAAGTTATCTTACGAAGAACATGGTAATCTGTATACGTTATATAAAGAAGATCACCAAAAGTTTATTGACTATAATATTAAAGACGTTCAACTTGTAGATCGTATCGACCAGAAGATGGGGCTTATCTCTCTTGCCTTAACGATG
>Ga0181379_1000506_pt1 | contig 19344 bp, 28 predicted proteins | sample 2SPOviralmetaG_FD_130115 | JGI IMG/M metagenome (GOLD analysis project Ga0181379, IMG submission 130115) | Marine viral communities from the oligotrophic San Pedro Time Series (SPOT) site, San Pedro Channel, CA, USA - 2 SPOT_SRF_2009-07-10 | ecosystem: Environmental > Aquatic > Marine > Strait... | reverse complement strand
GTTGCCGATAGATTCAATAAGGCAGCCGTAAAAATTCAGCACCGGACCAGACGAGTTAAACGATCCTTGATTTGTAAACATCAATGTATTGTTGGCGAGTTCAAGCAAAACGTGACACCCCCCGATGGTCTCGGTGCTGTCGTTTGCTTCGCCGCCAATTAGACGGCCAAACTGCAAGACACACCTGTTGGCGACGGGGTAGGTGGCAATAAAACCGCTGCCCGTTTGGGTCGATTTAGTGCTAAGAGAGGCGTTCACATCAGCGACAAACGCGCCGCTTGCTAACTCAAAGTCACGGTCACTGACTTGATAACTACGGCCAGATTTACGCACAACGCTGTCAACGTAGGCGGCGTCGATGTCGTCCAAATTTGTGGAAATGGCGAAGTCTGCACTGTTGGGCGGTGCTGATGAAAAGCCACCGTCAGTTACCGTAACCGTAGTAGCTGTGGCGCTTGCAATAAAACGCACCTCCCAATTACCAGTGTTTGTCCCATTCTTCCAAAGAAGGAACCGGCCAGCGTCCCCACTAGCAGGGGCATCACCTGACGAATACTGAATTACCGTCGTCGTGCTGCCAGCCGCGCCAGTGAAGGCTTTGTAGTTGCCGCTGATCGTAATGCGTTCTGACGTGCTGGTGAAGGTTGCCATTTAAATTCCTTATGCGTTGCTGTAGTTACGCTCAAGAGGAGCAACAAGAGAAATATTTTGTCCTGTAGCTTTTCCAATCGTAGCTGTAGCAGACACATATTGGGCGGTATTTAATCCAATAGCAACAACAGTTACATTAGCATCTGTGCCTGGAGTTCTACCTCCTTGGCTGTTACCGTCATAATCAAAATCAAATGAGATAGTTGAACTTCCACTAATATTACCACTAATATCAGTACCTGAGTTATCGTCTACAATAATTGCACTTCCAGTACCAAACCCGGAGGTAAAGAACATGCGATAGATAGCACTCGCGTCATTGACCAAGTTGGTGTTAAACGACAATGTACCTGTCGCTAAGAACGGGAAGGTACGATCAGTCCCGCCAGTATCCTTAAAGACCAAGTTATTTCTGTCACCTGCGAGGAAGTTGTCAATAGCAACTCCCGTAGTGGTCTTAAGCGTGTCTCCTTCAAACCGCATAAGATCATCAGCCAAGAAACCTACTTGAGACCCTGCGCCTGCGTCAATGTCTGTAGCCAATCTCAAGCTGTACTGAACAAACTCATAAATCTGCTGAGTCGTACCGCTATTACCATCAACAACAATGTTGAAGTTGTAGGATACACCACCGATTGACCGAGTAACTGCACCGTAAGTAATGGACATTCCAGTATATGGAGCACTAGAAGAAATCGTAACGTCCGAAGCACTAATTTTAGAATCTGTAGCTTCCGCCAGAGGGAATCGGTTAGCGATGTAATTTAGTGACGTTAGACCAATACTTGTAGACGTTGCAGAAGCGTAAGTATTACCCTGAGAACGAATATACAAGGTCAAAGTATCCGAGCGTTTATCAAAGTTACCGTTAGTAGCATCCCCAAAGGTTTGAATACCCTGGTTCACTGTACCGGCAAAGTCAAAGTCTGTTTTAGCTGTATCACTACTAAAGGCAAAATATGCAGTATTAGAGCTATCAATATTACCTAGAGAAATAACACCCATATACTCTCGGTTTACTACGTCACTAGCATTGATCTCTCGCCAACCTGCGGAGCGAAGCAAGTTACGAGTAGTATCATTAGCAGGCTTCCACCCCTCAATAAATTCAAACTGTTCAGGCGTAATTGAGACCATAGGAAAAGGATAAGGGATCAAGGAAGCGTCATTCTTCCATTCTTCTTTCAAAAAGCTGTAAAAAGCCTGTCCTGTAACTCCGTCGTTACTAAGATTACCTGCGACTGTCAAAGCAATAGTTTTAGCGCCAGTGCTAATAGTAATCTCAGTTCCCTGATTTAGATCATCAGGATCAGTAATCAACGCCATTGTTTAGTCCTTTGTGCCTGAAGTATTAGTAGTAGCAATTTTTACGCCCGTAATGTTACCCCGAGAGTCATAGGTAACACTCTTCTCTGCTGATACAGCTTTATTTAGATTATCAATACTCTCAACAAGAGAATCCATTTGCTTCCGAACAAACTCAAGTTGTCCTGAGTTCTCCTGAAGAGTCTTGACAATCTCAGATAAATCTAAGGACATCTTAGAGTCTTTGATCGCCTCAGCAATCGTAGATAGCTCCTTAGTGCTGTCAGTAGATTTAAGCCCCTGTAGAGCCTCTGTAACGCCCTCTAACGCCTCAGTGGTACTAAGACCCCCTAGAGCCTCTAAGAGGGCGTCTAGGTTGTTTGAGGAGACCTTGAAGTTAAGGTCTGTCTTGATTGCTTCGATAGCTTCCGCGAGATACTTGTGGAGATTGGATTTAGCTTCTTCTTGTTCTTCAAGAATAGAGTCGATGGCAGACTCAGCGGCTTCAGTAATAGTGTTACCTGCCTCGTCAATAGAGGAGGTCACGATATCGGAAAACTCTTCTAAAGAAGTGTCTCCGTTAGATCCTTTAGTTACTGTGGTAGCTAGTACGGTAAAGTTGTCGTCAGCAGCTTTCTCGATGTTATCTAACCTAGCATTAAAGCTGGTTAGCTTCTTCTCGATCAGCATTAATACTTCTTGAAGGTCCGCAGTAGCCACTTTAGCCTCCTAAGCCTTGAGGGGGTGTACCTCCTTGTGGCTGTTGAGCAGGAGCAGGATTACCTCCATTAGCCCCTCCACCTGTAGGGAAGCCTTGCTCGCCTGGGCCGGGGGCTTGACCAACCCCAATGTTACCACCGCCAGTACCCATAGGATCTTGGCCTACTGCGGCAGGACCTTCAGCAGGGTCTTGTTGTTGCATCTGCATCTGAGCTAGTAACTGAGCCTGTCGGAAAGCTTCCTCAGGACTATTTGCAACCTTGTCAGCATCCAAACCCATAGTCTCTGCAATCTCCCGAATGATGTAAGGGAATTTAGCAAACGGAGCAAGAACAGGATTACTTGAGATTTGCAGGAAGCTAATGAGACGCTGAGAACGTACCTCATTCTGCATGAAGCTTTCAGTACCTCGTGCGCGTACTTCAAGATCACCCTTGATGCTTGGGTCGTGGTCAAATTGCATATTGAAGGCAAAGAAAGCCTCACCACAGGGGCGCAACAGGAAGTCATCAATATTCTTAATAACAGTACGAGCAGAACTAGAAGCTGCCCCCATCATCATAGAGAACCCAGAGGCTGTCCGGCCAGTGCTTTGAACACCTGTTTGACCATAGGAATATGAAGGTAATCCCGTTGACTGATCAGAAAGTTGAAGAGCCTTATCAAAAAGCATCACGCATTCATGAGCAACATTAGGAAACTTAGTTCCAAAGATACCTTGTCCCGGAGCACCTTGAGCACGAACAAACGTCTTTCCAGGGTAGATCTCTAGGTCCTGCCCTGGAACTAAATTAGCCTCGTCAATCTCAAAGACTAGGTTTGCAGATAGTGCCGCGTTATCAACAGCCATACGCATAAAGCCATTCATAAGCATTTGCGTATCATCCATATTTTCAGCTAACCCAACCCCGAAAAACGAATAAGGATTAACCTCATAAGGGCAAGCAAAGTAAGGGATACGCTTAGGAGTAAACGGGTTGATTACTAATCGCAACAACTCTCCGTTACAAATCCAACAGTTTACTTGTATTTCTTCGTCATCATCGTACTTCTTAGGTACATCCATGCCGTTGTCACGAGCAACGCTAACGTCAATAGTGCCCCAGAACTCAAGAACCTCAAAGCGTTCAACAGACCCGTTAGTAGCTCCGTCGTCGTCTAAGGAAGTTTCCCAGTTTTCTTGAGTGTAACTCTCCCCGTAACTAATTGCCTCAGTAATTGAAGACTTACGGAAGTAAGGACGCTTAGCTAACCCTCGTAATTGAGAGCGTGTCATGCGATGTCGTTGGACTACATAAGAAGCATCTTCCATAGTGAATGCGTCAGGGTCCGGGTAGAAGTCCCAGATAGACACATGCTCTACTTGAGGTACAGTCTTAATTACAGGGTTGTATTCCCCTTCTTCATCCCACCGTGGATACTCCTTGTCCACAGCAAAAGGACCCTTGATGATACCAGTACCAAAGGTCACTAGATCGAAGATAGCATGACGTAGATGACGGGTAGCGGCAGATTCGTCAAGTTGATCCTTGATCTTCTTCTCCATGCCCTTAGCTGCAACTTGAGCAGGATGGAACGTGATGGCACTCTGAGTAACTCCAGGACCGTCCTTGAGAGTAGAAATTTCAGCCAAGTCTTCTCGAAGAGGTCCTGTCTTCTCTTGAACGGGCGCAGTATCTACTGTGTTACCCATAGTATCTACTACATTAGTCTTAGTAGCAGTATCTCGCTCATCCCCAGGATAACCATAAGGACTCTCGGTTACATTAAAACCTTCTGGAATACCCTCAGGACCACCTTGCATAGCCTCCATAGACTCAGGAGACTTAGGGTCGAAGTGAACAGCCTCAGAGACGCCCTCAGGTAACTTAGTAGGCTCGATACCAATAGGGAAGCTACCTTGATTTAATAGGACTTCATTGATCTGCCCGTAGGCTGCTAGGACTTTAGTTTTAGTGACCTTGATAAATACTTGAGACTTTTCGGACTTTGTGAATTGTACATCAGGATCGTAGATACCTCGATAATTTCGGTATGCCTGTTGCCAGCGAGTCTCATCGTAGTCACGAGCAGTTTTAGCTCTCTCGAACTTCTCTTCGACAAAGCTAATTACATTAGTATACTGACCCTCAGAAGAGTCCTCTCCAAGTACAGAGATATCTGTATTGTCGTTGTCTTTCATGGAGTCTCCTGTTAGTATCCAAACCTAGCGTCAGAAGGAACCCAACGCTTCTTAGGAATTTTATCGTAAGCAGTCATTACATTAATAGGTCTGAGGTCCAGCATATACCGCAAAGCATCGTAAGCGTGGTCCTCAGCTTTAGTATCGACATCCTCAGGATTATTCTTATCCACAGGTAACGAGGTAAGCTGCCGAATTAACTGAGTACAGGTGTCAAAGATTCGGATCATAGGCTCGCCAGTCTCTTCATTTACCTTAAGGCGCTTATGAATTTGAACCTTACCGCTTACACGAGATCCTGGGGACCTGTCTGAAGGGGTAAATCGACATCCTTGAGCATTAATGTCTTCAGCAATCGAGGGACCTCTAGTACCTCTCTTGGCCCATGTAGAACTGTCTAAAGAAGCTCGATTAATAGTGCCGTCTTCCCATTCTTCCTCGATGATCCGGCGACCTAAATCTGATCCAGTCATTCCTTGAGCATATAACTCACGGTAAATCCAGAGAACTCCATCGTAATCTACAGCACCCCAGAGAACCGCAGAAGGACTTGAGTATCCGTAGTCTGCTCCGCGTAACTTAGTCCACCCTGAGGGTATATCGAAAGGCTCTACTACGTGATCCTCCCGGCTAAAGTCAGGGAATGCTCCATCATCTACAGCGTCCCAGTTACCGTACAGGAATTGCTGTCGCTTAACCTCAGGTAAAGAGGCCAACATAGCCACATAACCCTCGTCTTGAGTCAGATATGGGTTGTCCCAGACAGATGCAGGGATAAATTTACGAGTAATCTCTGTACTAAAAGACTTACCTGCTACAGAGTATTCAACCTTCTCTGCAAACCTAGTGTTAGGCATAGCAGGTTCAATAAATAACTCTTTAACCCATTTAGAACCTACGTTTCCAGGATTTCCTGTGGCTCTTAAGTGTAAAGGAATACGAGTATCAGCAGAACGTAAGGAGGACCTCAAGAAGTTCCAGATATCCGGGGTATTATACTGAGGTAACTCATCAACACCAATCCAGCTATAAGACTGTCCCTGATACCGTAGGGCATCTTGGAGATTTTCACAGTACCCAAACTCAATACGAGCACCATTTGGGAAGTGCCAAGTATTCTCTTGGCCTTTAAACTTCGCTCCAGGGACAACCTTAGGATATATCTGCTGCGTTTGGAAGATAATGTCGCGCAGTTCAGGCATCGACCTTCGGAGCAGGAGTGCTCGGGAAGTAGAGAAACCTACAAACCTCAAAGGGGCTATTAAAAGGCTGTAGGTCTTACCTCCACCACGAGCACCCCCATAAAATACTTCCCGTTCTGTAGAGGCTAGGAAGTCTGTTTGAGGCCCAGGGTTAGGCTTAAATATTACATCAGCGCCCTCAGTAGCGTCTGAGGTTACTTGGTCATCTTGATCTTCGACAACAGAGTCCGGAAGGTTGTTAGAAACTTTTTCTTGCAACTTCTGAATGCGTGTGTTAGCCTTTTTAGCACGTATTTCAGCATTGCGTTGAACCACCTTGAGATCTGCGAGGCGCTTCTGCTCCTTGGTAAGCCCTTTGTAACGGACCTTCTTACGCTGAGCTTTCTCTTCTTTAGACCAGCTAAGTCGGGATAATCCCTGTCCAGATAATTTCCTACCGGTCTGTTGCTCCAACCATTCCGAAGTAACTCTAAGCGAATGCTGACCTGATCTGATAAATTCAATGGCTTCACGTAATTTCCCCAAAGCCTCTTGATCAGGCTCGTACCACTTCAAACCTTCATCATCTACTACTAGATCGTACCCGAAAGGGACTGGACCGGCTGCTCTATATCGCTTACCTTGTAATCTATCTACTACTGGAGGAGCCATAAATATTAGTCTTCCTCAACTTCCGGCTCCTCAGCCAATGGAGGTAGAATAACAATACTAGGGGCCGTCACAGTATGTTGTACTTTCTCTGTGCGAATTAGCCCAGCACGATCCAAGATCTCCTTAGCCGCTGCTAGTTTATCTCGGTTGCCTAGAGCAGTAGGATCATCAATAATACCTACCATAGACATAACGGCCTTGGGGCTGTTAGCTGCTAATACATTTTCGCCTAGGGCAATGATTTCGGCCTTAAGAGACTTCATCACCTTAGATTGCGAAACAGTCTTAGAATAACCAGCGATATCCATAGCCATACGGAAGTCACCTTTAGCCTCACCATACAAGGCATCTAGGAGTGCTTGCTGCTTCTCGGTTAAAGATTTCTCGTGTTCTACAGGACCGCTGGTCATAATTATTTCTTGCCCTTCTTACTGCGATGTGCCATACCACCACACATCTTCTTTACAGTGCCGCCAGCTTTCTTCTTAACTGCCATGCCACCATACTTTTTAGCAACAACAGGCTTTTTCTTAGCTACCATGCCGCCTTTGGCTCGCTCTGGGCTACTCCGCTTGGGCATATCGTCGTCATCGTATTTAGCGTCGATACCAAGCTTCTTAAAGAAAGCTTTACCGGCTTCTTCGCTGAATTTGCCTGGGGCTTTCTTTTTAGCAGCGGCAGTAGACTTCTTAGCAGCGGCAGGTTTTTTAGCGGTAGACTTCTCTACGGTAAGAGGCCGACCACCCGTAGTAGTAACAGGCCGACCACCCGTAGTGGTGACGGAATTTTTTGCGGCAGGTTTCTTAGCAGCAGGGCGCGGCTTAGGCTTAGGAGGTGTCTTAGCAGCAGGGCGCGGCTTAGGCTTAGGAGGTGTCTTAGACTGGGTTTTAGGCTTGGGGTCAGGTCCCGGACTAATTGCATCTAGCTCAGGCTGACGGTCTGCTATTATTGTAGATTTATAACTTCTTAATGAGTCTGTAACAGGTTTTGGCAAGTAACCCTTAAGCTTTTTAGAGTCTTCATTAGGATTACCCGAAAGAATTATTGGTGCAGCCATAGCTACACTACCAGGACCCGCCGCAAGAGCAGCCCGACTAACTGAAGCGGTCTTTTTTAATTTAGCAGCTTCGGCCTTAGAAATAAATCTCCCCTTTTCATCCATAAAAGCAGATTTATCAGGACCCCCCTTAGGAGACGTTAGTTTCTTAGATGTAGGACCAAAAACGTCTGGGTTGTTCTTTTTAATTTTCATTATATTTTTATTAACCATATTAGCTGCTTGAGAGCCGTACTTCTTAACAGCAGCCTTTAGTCCAATAGAAGAAATGACTTTAGCAATAGCTAAAGCTTTAGCACCAGATAAAAGAAGAAGAGGTAAAGCCATATCAATAATATCCTTTGTTTATACTTTTTTAACACTACGCTTAGAAGACCTTTTAGGTTGCTTCTTACGATTAGATGATGCCGAAGTAACCTGAAGATTCTTTGGCGAGTTGTTACGAGGGTTCATATCTTTGTGATGGACATCTTTGCCGTCCCGCTTAGTAACCTTACCCTTGCTGGCCATAATAGCTCTTGCAGTATTCCTAGCAGCCCTATTAGTCTTTTGAGCAGGCTTAGCGTGGTACTCGTCATACTCTTTACGGTAATTACGCTTTCTAGCAGCCTTAGGCTTCTTAGGAGTAAGCATTATGAGCAACCTTAATATAGCTTAACTAAAACTAATATAATTAGGTAGTCTTTTTAGCTCTAGTAGTTTTTTTAACCATACCGCCAGCTTTTTTCTTAACGGCAGGCTTTTTAACCATGCCTCCCTTAGCCTTCTTAGTAGGGTTAGAGGCTCCCATAGCTTTCTTAAAGACCTGAGAAACTGTATTAGGAATATCCTCAGCTTCAATTTCACCTACAAGCTTTTTAGTATTCGCATCCCCAAAAACTCCAAGAATCTTATTTACAATTTTACCTGCAATAAACTTCTCATTTTCTCGGAGTGCATTGGCTTGAGCACTTTTATTTTTAGGTTTCGGCTTCCGAGAATCGACTTTCATTGTGCTCTTGGACAGTTTATTCATTTTAATGTTCCTCTAGTAAATTTAAAAATAATTATAAAAATCTTACCACTTACTTTTATTAGCCCAGTACGCAGCAGACATTTTACCCCTAGCAATGTTCTTACCGTGACGGGCTTTAAAAGACTTACGCTTGGCTTTCATCTTGTCAGACTCACCTTGCTTAGGCTTACCAGCAGTCTTAGCTCCTTGCTCACCGTACCGGATAAGCTTGACCTTCTCTCCCTCTTTAGCCAAAACTACGTGAGACTTCTTAGGGTGTCCCGGAGTCCTCTTAGGTTTATTGTAACCTGCGAAAGTCTCTCCACGGTACTTAATAGTCATTGCTCTCTATGCCTTCTTCTTACGGCTCACGGAGGATACTCGACGAGGTTTACCAGCAGGCTGTCCTAGAGACTTCTTCTCCTTGATCTTCCTAGCCTTCTCAGAAGAACTCATCTCTCCAGATGTTTTAGGCGTCTTAGAGCTTATTCGCTTACTTGGGCGGCAGTAGGGAGTTCCTCGGGATTCCCCGGACGTCCTCCCGCATACCTTGCCTGTCCGGACATCTTTCCAGTCCTCTTTAAACCATCGCTTTAGTGCAGCACCCTTAGCTGTCTTACGCACTGCCATGTTACTTCCCTGCCTTTTTTTTCCGACACTTGGCAATAGCACCAGAGGCATAAGCAGAGGGAAATACCTTATAACTAGCCTTTACCTTCTTATAACAAGAATCCTTTACAGTCTTAGATTTAGCTTTAGACTTAGATTTTGCTGGCATAGTGATCTACCACGATACAAAAAAGAATACCTAGCACCCAGCCACTTGTGAACGCTAATACTGCAAGTAATGTAGGGATCATGGGCCTATATACCTATATAAAAATTGTGGGGCATTCCATTAGTTTCTCATGTGCACCGCAGAACAGATGAGGGTTTACTGTAGAATGCCCCAGTAAGTTAAAGGAAGAGGGTAGAAAGGATATTATTTGTGTATTATACTATACCTAAATATCACTGTCAAGTAAAATATTCATCTTTAGCAATTAAATATTCTCGGACCAACCCAGAGCGTACAATATCATCAAGGCCAAAATTAACATGGCCGAAGGTTTCCTTAGGCATCCTACGGAGAACCTTAAGAAAATCTGAGAGTCCCTGGCGATCCCTGGAAGATGTCAGGTCAGCTTGCTTGAAGTCCCCTGAGAAGATCACACGAGAGTTTTGGCCTATACGGGTCATCACAGTGTCTAGCTCTTGATACGTACAGTTTTGCATCTCGTCGAGGATTATAATTGAATTATCGTAGGTCTGACCACGTAGGTAGGACGTTGAGATAAACTTTAGGACACCCTTGGATTGTAGGATTTCATAGGCATCATTACGGCCAAATAAGTCAGAACATATAGCACGATAAGCAGCCTCATACATAGATAGCTTGTCTGCGGCAGTACCTGGAAGAAACCCTAAGTCTTTTGTAGGAACAGCAGAACGTATAATATACACAGAGTTTGTAGTTGTGTTGGTGTCTAAGGCTTGCTTTAACGCTAGGTACATTGCTATAAAGGTCTTACCTGTACCTGCCATACCACTAAGCACAAGGTTCTTATTGTCGTAGTAGTACAGGAATGCTCTATTCTGGGACTCTGTAAGAGGGCTAATGTGATTGATATTGAGCACAGAGGAATGCTTATTCATGCTCTTAGTACGATGGCTGTTGGTCTTACTATTGTTGCTACGCTGTCTACGAGGCATAATGTACAGTATGGTCCTTAGAAAGGGTTTATGATGTAGTAGTGTGGAGTAATATAGTATTATATATTAATATCTGTACAGGTTTCCTCCCTAATATAGTGTTGAGTAATATATTATATAGTATTAACTACTGTAGTGATACACGTATTAATAGTTAATGTATACTATTATATATATTATTAATTATCTGTATTAATATATTTATTAAATATACAATTATTACAACAAACCACACCGTGGTTCTATGGCTCCGCTTTGGGGCTACGCCATAACCACTCTAAGAAGTGCTTATAGTACCACATATTTACCTCCGTGTCAAGTGTTAATTACACTATTACTGTATTTTATTCTCCAAACCCTCCTAGACTGTTGCAAATATACCACAGTATATCTCTAACCAATCAGAGATTGTTCCAGTACCTCCTCAACCGCTATTCAACCGATCAGAGATCGTTCTAGGACCTCCTCAATATATCATGGAACGATCTAGCTCGCCTTGGAACGATCTGGGGTCGCTCTGATGTGTTGACAGCGATCTGGGAGTAATTTTGTATTTCCAGGTATACGTATACCCCCCCATAGGCCCCTGGCGACCGCCCTCACCCCATTAGATAGTCCTCAATACTCTCCAGCAATCCGGGATACCCCTCGACACTATTCGATAATGCTCGATGGCTTGGGACTTATCAGATTGATATTAGGGCTGTCGGGGTATATCGGGGAGTCTTTGAGATTGTTAGGGTATCCCGGGTCTCTGCCCCACGCAAAAAACTATACGCTATGAGGTGTTATATATATATATACCTTTTAAATATATTCCCAAATAATCCTAGATCATCCCAAACATTTCTTCAGCAATATCAAGCACTTGTAAATTAATTTCATTATTCTTCATCTTTTTGTTGACGATATTTGAGAAATGGACGACACTCTAACAATCGAAACAAACCGAAGGAATTAAAACAATGCGCATTATCAAAACCGACGCCGACAAGCTTTCAGTAACAGCCGAATTGTTGCCTCATGAGTTAAGCCATTGGATTGATATTTACGATAAAATGGCAGGTCAATGCCTGCGCGAAAATGATCTTGAAGGCGCTATGCATTGGGTTGACCGTGCCAAAAAAATAAAAGAACAGCAAGACATAGCCAGGGGCACAAAATCATTGGATCAAGAGTAGTCTCAATTATAGCCTCGGATCAATCAAAGGTCCGAGGCTGTGGTGGACACTAGCGAAACACAAACACAAGGGATTGAAAACATGACTATGTTGGTTCACTATAAAACGAAAAAAGAACTGAAGGCAGCAATCGGGCAAATTTTACGATACACGGAAACAAGCATATTCGGCCCTGAATATTCCGATAATGGGCGTTTTCCAGTCGCTCATCGCCCTGCGATTCAAAAAAACGGAGGCCGCGAATACTTTGCTCAAGTAACTATGCGTGACGGTCGCATTGCGGCGGTTGATTAAATAGGTATATCCCCGGATCAATCAAGAGTCCGGGGCTATTATGGAAACTAGCGAAACACAAACACAAGGGATTAAAAAATGACCATGACTACTCAAATCATTTCCGGCAAATTCGCAACGACCTTAGTCCGTTTTAACATGCGGCAAATGAAAAATCAAAAGCCGTCCATCGTGCGGATCAATCGCCATAAAGATCGAGGCTGGTCTATTGTCCAAGGTAAGCGATTTGTAGCCGTAAACATGGGGAAAACGGTCGAATACTATGGTGCCAATGTTTTCCATTCGCTATACCGTGTCACATCATTACCCGGCACACTTGATTATACCATTCGCCCGGTTAAGCCCAAAGCCAGTAAAGGATGATTAACAAAATTTTACAAAAGGGCATTGACAATCGCTTAATGCCCTTGATAAAATCTTGGGACTATCTTGTAAAACCTAAAGAGGTATTAGCGCCATGCAAAAGCAAATCCGTAAAATGTTCGATAGCGATCACTTGATTATAATGTGTCGTATTGAATCACAAGCAAAGATTGCCAAGGCGCTGAAACCTAATGGCACTCTTGATTGGAAAAAACTACCGAATCTTGTAACAGTAAACCCTAAACTTGAAAAGTTTGACAATGGCGACCCTTACATGACGGCGGGCATTCAATTAGCGCCTTCGTGGGCTAGCGGTTTTAATACGTGCCCCAATGCTAACGGTTGTGCTAATGTCTGCTTATTTGTTGCAGGCCAGGGCCAGCGTCATATGCTTAACAATGGCAAGCATACTGTGTGGATCGCCCGTATTGTTCGCACCATTTTATTTTACGAGTACCGCGAACAATTCATGGCGCAACTTGTAAAAGAAATGCAAGCATTCAAGCGCAAAGCAAAGCGCAAGGGATACAAAACGGCATTTCGTCCTAATGTTATTTCAGACATTGATTGGCTTAAACTAGGACCGTCCATATTCGATCAAGGCATTGATATAATTTACGACTACACAAAAGTTATGAAACGTATCAAAAGTCATTCGGATAAATACCACATAACTTTATCGCGCCAAGAAGTAACGAGTAATTCTACGGTATTAAATACAGTCAATTCCGGCGTCAATGTGGCCGTTGTATTCAGTACCAAGAAAGGCCAGCCATTGCCTAAAACATACTTAGGTTTACCCGTGATTGACGGAGACTTAACGGATAACAGATTTAATGATCCTGCGGGGCATATCGTCGGACTACGTGAAAAGAAAACCAGCAAAACAGATACCACTGGTTTCGTGGTGCAAATTTAACTAGGAGCAATAAGACAATGGAAAAATCACTTGTAATTGATGGCCAAGTAGCCGTGGCAATTAGTCCCGGCTATGGTGCAGGTTGGTCAACGTGGGAAGATGTAAGCCCTCTTGATGGTAGGTTCAACACACTATTCCATGAGTCAAAGTATGATGAAGCCGAAAAACTTTGTGAACAAGTAGGCATTGGGAGCTTGGGCATTGCAGACGAAATACTTATAATATGGGTTCCCCTTGGCGCTAAATTTATTATACGCGAATATGATGGCCATGAATGGATTGAGCTTGAAAGTGACATAGATTTTTTTACGGCGGCATAAGGGCTAGGCAAATGGAGATTCTTCTATACATTCTCGCAGCAATCGTGATAATTTCAGGCGTCTTGGCAGCTTTTTGGTTGACTAAATTTACCCTGGACATTGGAAGCAATGGCAGTGATTAAAGCAATCTCACCAATGCTCGAAAGCCCGTGCAAAGGCGTCTGCAACTATGATCCTATCATAAACCGCTGCAAGACCTGCCATCGTACCATAGAGCAAATAACAGCATGGCCGGGATTGACAAGTGAACAACGTCGGGATATCGTCAAACAGAACGCCGAAAATCGGCACAAAACCAAAGAAGGGAAGTAGACTAATGTCAGCAACAATGCAGCTTGTATACTACCTAATACTTGCCACGGTAGCCTTGGGCGGACTCTTATTTGTACTGGAAACAATCGAAGCGGCTAAAAGACTTTTAAAGCAATCCCGGAGACAACGTGAGGTGTATAGGATTGTCCAAGGATGGCGCAAGCAAGCTCGAAATTTTAAATAAGCCCTTGATTACAGGTTAAATAGCTGATATAAAATAGCGCAACAGTAACACACACACCGAAAAAGGGTACAAAAAAATGGCAAACAGTAACGACTTGATTTTCTCACGCTCACACGATGGTGCTATTTTAACCCATGAGCAGATTGCACATCGAGCGCCCGCAGTTTTCACAACGTACCGAGACACTGCAAACACGTCTGAAAAATACGGACAAGTCTTAACAATCGGAGCTATTGGAATTATGGCGGATCATGGTTGGCATCCCGTTCAGGCGGCTCAAAAGCGTTCAAAGTGGGGTGCAGGGCAATTTGCGGAACATATGCTTTCATTCAAAAATGAGGGATTATCTGACAATGATTATCAACCAGAGGTCATCTTGTATAACAGCCACAACGCCACTAGCTCGCTAAAATTATTCTGCGGCGCGTACCGATTCATTTGTTCAAACGGTATTATCGTCGGAGAAGGGGCGCAAGAATACCGTTTGCGACATAGCCAAGCAACGGCTCGGAGTTTTGAGGGGTTGCTCAAAGGTGTATTGGAAGGGTTGCCAGTGATGGCTACGAATATTACAAAAATGAAGAATACGCACGTATCATCTGAAGATATCGTAGCACTAGCAGAAACAGCCTGTGATCTGCGTGGGTGGCTGAGGTACGACAAAAACGATGTTGTAAAAGGGCCACTATATACCACGACAACACTGTCAGATATGGACAGGCGACGCCGGTCTGAGGATACCGGGAGCGATGCTTGGCGAGTATTTAACCGCATCCAGGAAAAATCAATCCGAGGCGGCCCAAGGATCTTCAGTGTAAATGAAGAAAACTCATATGATCTGAAAATGCGTCGAGCTAAAGCCGTAGCAAGCATTACCCAAAACATGAAAATTAATCAAGGTTTGTGGAATAAAGCTTCGCAATTACTCATTGCAGACGCAGCTTAATAGGTGTAGGATTATGGAGGATGTATCAGGGCGGGTCTGGGATCAGGTCAGGGGTCAGGTCAGGTGGCAGGTCGAGTGGCAGGTCTGGGAGCAGGTCTGGGGGCAGGTCTGGGAGCAGGTCTGGTGGCAGGTCTATAGGCAGGTCTGGTGGCAGGTCGAGAGGCAGGTCAGGGGTCAGGTCGGGGGGAGGGTCTGGAGACAGGTCCAGGGGCAGGTCCAGGGACAGGTCAGAGAAGGCTTAGGATTATGAAGGATGTATCAATAAAGGTCTACAGGCAGGTCAGAGAGGCTTAGGATTATGAAGGATGTATCAGAGCAGGTCTGGTGGCAGGTCTGGGTGCAGGTCAGGGGGCAGGTCAGAGGGCAGGTCGAGGAGCAGGTCTGGTGGCAGGTCGAATATCAGGTCTGGGGGCAGGTCGGTTGTCAGGTCGAGGGGCAGGTCGATAGACAGGTCGGGTGGCAGGTCGATAGACAGGTCAAGTGGCAGGTCAGAGAAGGCTTAGGATTATGAAGGATGTATCAGAGCAGGTCGAATATCAGGTCTTTTGGCAGGTCGAGAGGCCGTTCACGGAGCAGGTCAGTAGGCAGGTCGAGGAGCAGGTCTTTTGGCAGGTCGAGGGGCAGGCCTGGGAGCAGGCCTGGGAGCAGGTCTATTGGCAGGTTGAACGGCCGGTACGGAGTCAGTTCAGAGAGGGGTTAGAATTATGAAAGAAAAAACAGTAATAAATCCAAACAATCCTAACACATGGCCAAGGCGATCAGAGCAAGCCAAGGCATTAAAATTCCAAGCTCATCGAGAGGATGATTGGGACCGTGCAGAGTTATTGAATCAACAGGCGGCATATCTATTGCGCCGCATAGAATTTGAGGGAGATTTGATTGTACCATTTTAGTCTATTAGAGCGGTTAGTCGCGGCAGATATATCGGACTATTTAGGGTTTGACTTAGACTGTCTGATGGAGTATGAACAGAAGGAGATCATCAAAGAATTTTGGGAAACTAGGTTGACAAGCAACAGCAAGTAGTGTACAAATACATCATCTTACAGACAGACAAAAAGGAACACAGAGCATGACTACATCAGAACAAACCCAAAAGCAAACCATTGACAGCATGGTTCAAGATGCTTTGGAATCAAATTTTAAGACCTTCGATCCTTCTGATAATATCACTGACGGAGAGGGGATGATCTCTGAGCTAACACAAGAACAGCTAGACGAGATGCCTAAGTACGTAGATAAGTGGGTTTCCATTGGTCTTAGCACCGACCTAATCGACTTTGAGAAGGCTAAAGAGGCTATCCATCTTGCTTACGCAGCAGCAGGGTTAGATGCTATCCCAGATGAAAATATCATTCACTGCCAAGGTCCGCGTGACGCTACCAAAAAGATCCAAAAGGTATCTGGAGATTCATCTTTAAATGCTTCTAGTGCAGTATTCTTTGTGGGATCTAGTGCATCTGAACTAGCCAAGATTGAATATTGCGAGAATGTTTTAAACATCAAAGGCTTGCGGGATATTGGGGGAGTGTCAGCACTTGAAGGATTGGCACGTAACTCAGGATGGATCAATATGTTCGATACACATGCCTTTGTGTCAGAGCGGCCTTGCCTTATCAAGCGGGACCGGGACCATCAATTGCACTGTGAGGATGGCCCAGCCATTGAGTACCGTGACGGGTACAAGGTATTCTTTTGGCATGGCAATGCAGTCCCGGAGCATTGGATCATGGACCAGCCTACGGTCAAGGATATCTTTGACACCGCCAATCAAGAGGTACGTGCAGCCGGTATTGAGATTCTGGGATGGGAGGCAATCTTGGACACAATCAACTGCAAAGTTATTGACGTTGACGATGACCCTGAAATTGGTACATTGGTCCACGGAAATATTCCGGGCATTGATGAGACTTGTGCCTTCGTACGAGTCCAATGTGGGACAGGTCGTAAGTTCGCCTTGCGAGTACCACCAACAGTAACAACAGCATTGGAAGGAGTTAGTTGGACATACGGATTAACCCCAGAGGAGTATAAGCCAGAAGTACGTACCTAATTACCCAATACCCATACCCATACTAGTAGGACTTAGCGTCCTAATAATAATATACACACAGTAAATGGAGAATACACTATGACTAACAATACCAACAGCACTATTCAAGTACATGAAGTCTCACGTCTAGCGTTCCAAGGTGACGCTATGTTTGTAAAGGTGTCCTCAATCCCTTCTGAGGCTACCAAGGAAGTATTGCCTAACTCTGGCACTGGTGAGTATGTCTTGGCTCACTCTGAGACTGGACACCATCACGTTATGGAACGTAAGCCAAATCTGAAAGTCTTGACCAATCCCAAGCCTACTGAGGACGGCTTATTAATTGATATGTTCTTTTCAACGGATGCCCCCGTCGATATTGTGCATAAGCGATCTCATGATACCCATGGCACACTTCGATTGTCTCCAGGTATCTGGCAGGTCCGAAGCAATCAGCGGGAGTATCAGAGCGAGGAGGAAAATCGCCTAGCTGCTGATTGATCTTAATCAGAGGTGAGGAGATTGAGGAGGGGCTTGAGGACTCCCTTCTCAATCTCTGAGTCATCTTGCCTAGTTATTTTACAAAGGACTTAGAGTTATGAAGGAAGTATCAGATCAGTGTTTGGTGCAGGTCGAGGGGCAGATCTCTAGGCAGGTCGAGGGGCAGGTCAGGGTGAAGGTCTGGGTGAAGGTCTGGGAGCAGCTCAGGTGGCAGGTCGATTGTCAGGTCTGGTGGCAGGTCGAGGATCAGGTCGAATATCAGGTCAAGGAGAGCTTAAAGTTATGAAGTATGTAGTATCTAAGGTCCGGAACCGTTTCCGGAGTCAGGTCGAGGAGCAGGTCTGGTGGCAGGTCGAGGATCAGGTCTGGTGGCAGGTCGAGAGGCAGGTCCGGGAGAGCTTAGAGTTATGAAGGGTGTATCAGAAGAGGTCTATAAGCCGGCCATGAAGCAGGTGGAGAGGCAGGTCTTTGAGCGCTGTCAGAAGTGGGTTTCGGGCAACCATGGTAGCTTGGTGCTCCATATGTAATGATTATGGTATCTCAAGCTACCATATCGGAATTTTGCAGTCACTTCAACAAGAATGGTCTCTTGAGGTGCCATAATGTGGATTTATGGTGTCTTGAGTTCCCATGAATTTTGTGTGTGAGGTTCATTCGCTTTTGGCATTCCGATGAAACCCAGTGGTAGGTCAGGGAGCAGGTCATAGAAGAGGTTAAGTTATGAAGGATGTAACATTTAAGGTCTCTGCGCAGGTCGGGGAGCAGCTCAGGTGGCCGGTCTATATGCAGAGACCCCCGAGAAAATACTTGTAAATTATTTAACAAAATTTAAACAAACAGAGGTTATAAAAGATGTCGCAAAAAAATATGAGGGGTAGTATGATGGTGGTCCCTTATGATCACTCATCATATCCTTGGGAGGATTGGGATGACTTAGACGATTACGATGAGATCGACGTATCACAACAACCAGATCCGATTGATGTTATAACCGAGCACGTCCAGCTAAAGACTTGGGAGGACTTTGAGGAGAACGACAAGGAGTTATCTAACTATTTAAGTTCACTGAATACCACAGACATAGCGGAGCAAGAGGATTGATCTATGAGGAACGTCCCAGGTAAGGTCAGGAGGCGGGTCGAGAAGCAGGCCGAGGAGCAGGTTGAGGAGCAGGTTGAGGAGGAGGTTGAGGAGCAGGTCGAGGAGCAGATCCAGGAGCAGATCCAGGAGCAGGTCTGGGGGCAGGTTGAGAGGCAGGTCTGGAGGCAGGTCAGGGGGCAGGTTAAGTGGCAGGTCAGGGGGCAGGTCTGGGAGCAGACCAGAGAGAGTTTAAAGTTATGATGGATGTATCGAGGGAGGTCGAGCGGCGGGTCAGGAGGCAGGTCCATAGACAGGTCTGGGGGAAGGGGAGGGGTCTGGTCTTGGTGAAGGTCTGGGGGCATGTTAGGGGTCAGGTCCATAGACAGGTCTGGGGGCGGGTCGAGGGGCAGATCTGGGTGCAGGTCCGAGGGAGACTTAGAGCTATGAAGGATGTATCAGGGCGGGTCTATGAGGAGGTCAAGTGGCCGATCATGGATCAGGGCGATAGGCAGGCCTGGAGGCAGGTCGAGGAGCAGGTCGAGGAGCAGGTCTGGGAGCCGGTCCGGGAGCAGGTCTATAGGCAGTTCTTTTGGCGGGTCTATGATCGGGTTAGACAGCAGGTTAGCCAGCAGGCTAAGGTATCAGTTATGGAACAGGGTGAGAGGCCTGTTTAAGTTATGTAGGATGTATCATATACT
>Ga0181379_1000498_pt1 | contig 19458 bp, 21 predicted proteins | sample 2SPOviralmetaG_FD_130115 | JGI IMG/M metagenome (GOLD analysis project Ga0181379, IMG submission 130115) | Marine viral communities from the oligotrophic San Pedro Time Series (SPOT) site, San Pedro Channel, CA, USA - 2 SPOT_SRF_2009-07-10 | ecosystem: Environmental > Aquatic > Marine > Strait... | reverse complement strand
TGCTTGTTCTAGTTTAGGACAGTCATCAATTACTGCCAAGTCTGGTCGAATCATAAAGAAGTTCAGTAGTATATAGTTACTTGCGAACGCCTCACCAGAAAAACTTTTCTGTGTTAGATCTTCATCACCTAGCCAAATAACTTCCCAGTCTTTAAAACACTTGGGCAGTTTTTTCTTTGTGACACGATCCTTGTTTACTACAACAAGTCCATCTGCAACAGGACTAAATGTACTGTCAATGTGTACACCGCCATATGTTTTTGTAACTTCTACTGTGTGATTAGGAAATGCTGCTTGTAACCAGCGGGCACCTTTTCTGTTACCGCTTACACTTTGTAAATATAGCAGTGTATTGTCTAGTCTGCAAACATTAGCAGCATCAAAAAATATACCCTTGTTGCGTGGTACAGTTAGTACACGTTTTGCATCTTTTAGTACAAAGTCCAGATATTTAGACTCTGCATTACGCATTGGATACTGCATATTACAATCCAAAACAGTATCGCCTATTACAAGTAACCTATCGCGTGGACAATAATTATACATTCCACCTGTCCAGGTAAAATCATGTTGTTCTGGGCGATAAACTTTAACTTTCTCTTGTTGTAAAGTTCTAACCAAACGGTCTAGATCCATGGTTGCCTGTGCTAATATATCATTACGATAGCCACCAGGTTCCTCAAAGTGTAGCCCGTCAGGTTTATATGCACCTAGTGCGTCACCGACTACTACACTTTTTAAGGGAGACCATTCATTTGTGGAATGTATTTTTATTTTAGACCATGGAAACATTATTTGCCACAAGCAAACTCTTGTTGGAGTTTCACGTTGTCAGTAAATTCTTTCTTCACTGATGGATCTTCTTTAAATGCACCGCGCAACACTGTAGTTTGTGTTAAACTACTATGCGCTCTAATGCCTCTGTTCTCACAGCAACCATGTGTTGCTTGTACATAAACACCAACGTGTTCTGTGCCAGTTTCTTTCTGAATTGCATTTGCAATCATAACGTTTAGATCTTCTTGTAGAGTGCCTCGCATAGCACACCATTGTGCTATTCTTGTGTACTTACTTAATCCTAGTAGTTTAGGACCTGCAATGATACCAATATATGCAACACCTTTTACAGTCTGGTGATGATGCGAACACAAACTTGTAAGTTCACTGCGTACTACAAGCATGCCTTCATAGCCACCTTCAATGTAGTTGGGGAAACTACTTGGGTTAGGCATTGGATCATAACGTCCACTCATAATCTCATTGATATACATCTTAGCCATACGCCTTGCAGTATCTATGCTGTTAGGATCTGTATTGATATCAATAAGTAGACTTTGTAATACGTTTTCAAAGGCAGGTACTGCCTCGTCAATTAGTTGTTGCTTCTCACCTTCTTCAATGTAATCAGCAATGTTATCGTTAGCCCAATATCTAACGTTGTTCGCTTCTAGTCGTTGTTTAATTAGATCGGAAGTCTTTCCCATGTACTAAGTTCCTTTCTTTAGTAATATATGTATTGTAAGTTTATTTAGGTGATTTGTCAATATTAAGTTTGCTACAATCTGGATATTTTACTAGTTGTGATTGTTTATCTTTTAGTTCTAAATCTTGTAACATTTGTGTGCCTCGCAGTGCATCTTCTAATCGCATGTTATAATGGTAACCAATAACAAAGTCTTTTTGATCTTGCCATGGACTAATGTTTAAATCTCTACCATCATAAGCCATACGCTTCATTGCAGTGTATTCATGTAGTTTGTTTGTTAGGATTGCACCGCCGTGTCCTATTTCCAAACGTTTACTAGGTCCAAAACTTAAACATTGTAGTTGTCCTGCACGATACATGCCCTGTTCAAATGCTCTTGCACTATCCCAGATATTGCTTGGTGGAAAACGATATTCATATTCCCAGGGTTCGTGATCATAGTAAAAAGGAATGTTTAGTTTGTGTAACATCATAGGTACACTAAGATAAGTGTTTGCTGGACAAACAACAGGACCTGGTTGCTTGTATCTAAAGCAAATTTCTAATGCATGTGTACAACTATCTGTAAGCACAACATAAGGAGCACCTGTATACTTGCTTAGGTCTTTTTCAAAGTTAGTCAATGTTCCATAACTAAGACGCATTGACGCTTCCTGTAAGTTGTAGTGTGTAACGTTTATCTGTACCAATATTGGCTGCTAGGTGCGGAGTATCGCTTTGCCAAAAGATGTAGTCTCCTGCACGCCAATCTGTAACGGGAACACCATCTACTTCGCTGATGTGCCCACTACGCCAATCTTCTAAGAATACAACAACACGAACGCAGTCCATCAAACGAACGTTAAACAATTCTCTGTATTTTTTGTAAGTGTCTTTGTGTGTGGGGAGAATAACACCTGTGCCCATGCGATAGTAACTGGTGCCAACATCTTTAACATTGTAGGTATCTTCAAACCATTCAACAATACTAGCATTCCACGCAGGTTGTGTCTTTCTCATGTCACACAAGAATCCAGTGTAGTGACTTACAGGATGTACATATCCTTGACGCTTCCACTTTTGTACATCCAGCGGATTGTTAAACGCTTCGTGAGTATAGTCAAGTTTTGTATAACTTACTTTACTCCAAAAAGGATCAATGTGGCCTCTATGCCAACGATCGTGTGTTTCCGTAATGGATGACTTTATATCGTTCATCTTTAAATTTCCTCCAAGGATCAACAACTACGCTGCCTTCAGTCAGATAACAGTATAACTCATCTTCGTAGTTTTGTCTTGTATATTTGTATGTTGTCTCTGCGCTATGTGCTAGTAATGCAACTGCAGTAAATGGTCCACGTTGTGGACTTGTGTGAGGATCTACCATAATAGGATAGTAACCCAACTGTTCACAGTAGTGTGCAACTAGCAAACTATAACTGCCATCTTTGTAAGGCACATCCGGCTTGTATGCTACGCCGTGGATAAGCACAGGTAGATTGTGTTCCTTTGCTTGTGCTACTAAAAATTTTGCTAAGTTGTGTGCTTGTATTTCGCGAGCGTTCATAATAGCATCAAAAATGTCATAACCTAAATCAAGTTCCTGTGCCATGAAACGCAGGGCAATATTGTCTCTAGGATGGCAAGCACCGCCATCACCCATCCCAGCAGTCATGTACTGCGGGCTCATGATCCGTTTGCTTGACTCTGCCAGTGCTTGGGTAACCACATCAACATTGATATTGCCCTGCTTGACTGCGACATCTTGTATCATGTTTGCTAGTGTAATCTTTGTACTAATAAACGTGTTATAAAACACTTTGATACATTCGCACTCATCCCAGGTACCAACGACATACCTAGGATCATTTTCAACAACAGTTTTGTATAGGGCGATTAGTTCTTGTGCATCGCCTGACTGGTCACCATCTTCAGTGCCTATCATTACCATTTCAGGATTTCTAAAGTCCCAGGCAACACTGCCCATGGCAATAAGATAGGGATTGTATACAAACCTTGTATTGGTTACCAGTGGTTCTAGTTCTCTGCGAACTGTGCCAGGTAATACTGTGCTAATAAGCACAATCATTTGTGCAGGATTCATCACACTATCGCACTCGCGCAATACATCTTTTACAATGTCATAGTTAAAATCTTTTGGTTCTAAATGTGCAGTAGGAGCACGACCATCATAACTAGAATCGTGTGGAGTAGGAACAGCAACAAAAACAATCTTTGCAAACTTTACTGCTTCTGCAATACTGTGCTTTAGATCAACTAGTCCATGGGGATTATAAAATGTTCCGTCTCTTTTGATACTAGCAGGATCATATCCTGATACACTATGTCCTGCTTTTACTATTTCTTCTGCACAGGGCATGCCCAGTTTGCCGCATCCTATAAATGCTATGTTCATTTATTATACCATTTGTATGCAGTACTAATAATACTGTCTAAGTTGTGTTTTGGCTTCCACTTTAGGATTGTATTTGCAGCATCTGTGTCTGATATTAGCGTACTTGGGTCACCTGCACGAGGATCTCCATATTTTAAATTTACTGTAAGTGGTGTTACGCGATTAATACTTTCCACAATTTCTAGATTACTGTAGCCTCTTTCGCCACCTAAGTTGAATGTATGAGCACCACTAGTTGTTTGTAGCAGTTCAATACTATTTAGTATACCATGTGCAACGTCCTCGACATGCACATAATCACGCACACAGGTACCATCTGGCGTGTCGAACTCTTTGCCAAAAAGTGTAAAGTCCTTGCCAGCCATGGTAAGTTCAATTGCTTTAGCAATGATGTGTGTAGCATTTGGTTCTTGCCCCATCTCACAATCTGAGTCTGCACCAGCGACATTAAAGAAACGTAAACTAACACTGTTTAAATTGTATGCAGTATAGTAGTCCTGCAATACAATTTCAATCATCTTCTTACTCCAACCATAAGGTGAACAAGGCTGTGCATTCATGTTTTCATGGCATACATCTTCACTGGGTTCACCATACACTCCTGCACTGCTTGCAAATACAAATGTACGCACGCCTGCTTCAACACAGTTGCCCAACAAGTCCAGTGTACCACCCACATTATTCTGATAGTACTCAGATGGATTCATTACACTTGGACCTACTAGGCTTGTTGCGGCAGCATGAACAACGGCATCCATGCTTGCTAACACTCCTACTGGAATGTTAGCGTAGGCGTTGATTTCAGATTGATGGTAGTAGTTGTGTCTCACGCTTCTACGATCGTTTGCAATAACCTGATGTCCTTGCTGTGTAAGCAGTTTGCATACTTGACTGCCAATATACCCACTTGAACCTGTTACTAATACTCTCATTAGTACTTGCTTTCTGCTACATGGTCACGATATCTATTGCCGCTTCGCAACCACTGTTCGCCATTGCCCTGCATAATATCAAGCATACGATCAATTGTGCCATCAGTCCAGTCGCTTATCTTGCCCATGTTTGCATTTGGCTCGCGTAATCCTTTGAGTATCTTTTTAATTGCATTTTCTTTACTCCAGGGCACATATAACCTTGTGTAATCATTTGCAAACGTTTCTGGAAAACTACGATACGCAGGATATACTACGTTACATCCAAGTGCATCTGCTTCACTTACAGTATTGCTTACCCAGTCTTGCAATGCACAGTTAAATAATACCTTACTGTCATTTACAATATTGTAGTAATCATTTTTCTGCAAGTCCTCATAGACAACTAGATCACCAACACGTTTCATTTCTTCTGCACGTTCTAAATAGCGTGGATTGTTACTGCGCAATGGACCACCACTTAGTACTGCAAATTCAACATTAGGTTGTACTTGCTTTACCATTTCAATAATGTCCATAAAGAAGTCTGGTTGCTTCTCTTGATCAAACCGTGCAGCAAAAACTACACGATCTTTTCGCTCTGACCAAGGCTTAATGCTATTACCGACACGCTCTTGTACTTCTGCTTTGCCAAAACTAAGACCGCTAATGTTATAGATAGGAGCACTCCAGTTTGCAATACGCATGTGTGCAACCATTTCTTCATTGGTTGCTAGTATATGTACGTTTGGAATCTCGTTGCACATCTGTTCATACAAACTCATCCACTTGCTCATACCCCATACATGCACAAAGTCATCTGGATCTACTGCTTGTGCTAAACAACGCAAGTATATTGTAGGGCGTTGTTCCTCTGGAATCTGACACATAATATAAGGCAAACTTTCGATGCCAGGTTGAAACATGTCTTCGAAGAACACTGCATCCTCACCTGTACATTCGCCATTGCGCATCATCTGCACAAGATTCATAAGTTGGCTCATACCAAAATAACTGCGTCCATGTGCATCAAGCACTTGTCCTACACTAATACTTTTAGTATTGTCAATAGTTGTACCTGGCACAACAACATAATCTATACCACGTTTTGCGAAAGCACGTTCACTCCAGTCTTGCAACTGAAGTGTGTAACGTCCTTCATAGGGCTCAAGTCCCATATAAAAAAGTTTACGCATCGTTAATTTCTCCGACCGCTTTGGAACTTGCCTCCACCGCGGTTATCATTGTACTGACTCAAGCGAAACTTTGCATCACGCATCCAGTTTTTAGGAATACGAGTACCTGCTTTAAAGCGAGTGTATTCTGCATAACCAGGTGCATCTGCACGATATAAGTCTGCTTCATCATATGCCCAGCCAAATTCCTTGCAGAAACGCAAGTAGTCATCTAGGTCATTAAATACTTTAACAATTTCATTACTCATTGGTTTTCCAGCCACGATAGTTCTCCCTTAGGCTTTTGGAAAGGTGACAACACAACCGTTCTCACCATCTTCGCTCACTTCAATGTGAACTTCTCTGTTTGATCCATAACGCTTACGAATCTCTAAAAACATTTCGTCTGCAATCATTTCACATGATTTGTAGTCTAGTGTCATAACGTTTTCACTGAACAACCGTTGTAACCAACGACTGAACTGAATAAATTCAATCTCACGATCATCATGGAATACTTCGATGCTTACACGGAAGTGAAACATATGTCTGTGCGGATATCCCAGGAACGATACATCATCCCAATCGCCTGTTGCTAGTTTGGGATCATCCAGTGCAGCAGGATACTTGTGTATACCCTCTTTCTGAAATGTAACCCAGATCATGCGCTTACTTTTGTGTAGTTGTTGACGCATTGCATCTTCGCGCATTGCATCCAACATCATGTTATCCATACCTGCCATTTTTAATGTTCCTGTTTCCAAAAGTGTGCATAGTAGCCTTTGCCGTTGGTATCGCCACCATAATTGTCCAAGTCTTGGCCATCATACTCTACGCCGTATACGAGATCCTCGCCGTCAGGTGCTTCCTCTGTAGCAAATTTTAACAGATTTTGATTAAAAGGTAAAGCAGTTTCTATTATAGCCTCAAAGAAAGTTCCTTTCTCCTGGCTTTGAAATTGACAAATGTGTTGTCCTTTTTCTGGATACTTATTGCCAAATTCGTGACCTTCAACATACCCATCATGTTCCCAATCGCTTTCTTCTCCAACACGAGATAGAAATTCATTTAGGTCTTCATGTTCTACAGTATCCTCTAGAACTTCTGCATCGTATTCTTCACTGCTGACTTTTTCTACAGTAAGATATGCAGCATCCTGTGCAATACTATATGTTGCTTCGAACTGATCAATTGGCTCGTAGTAAGTACTGCCAATGCCATCTTCGTCATGCATAAACAATGCTTCACGAGGAATAGTTGCAGGATCTAATTCATCATAATCTTCTTGCTGAGCAATATCATCTGCCTCAACATCTTCAGCATTGATAATATAATTCACAACATCACTATCGCCATGTTCTTCGCCATGTGCTTTCCAGAAGTCATATGCTTCTTTGCTAATGTTCATGTAACTAGTTTCTGCACCATACCCCCAAAGACGGACACGATAGAAATGTGGGCCTTTAAAAGCCTCGATTAAGTTTTCTTTTTGTTCTAGTGTAGCCATTACACTACCCTCATTTGTTGTTGACAATAATTACTATAATACACTATTCTAGTGTTTTGTCAAGTTAAACTTCCTCAAAAAGACTGGCAAATTGTGTACTGGCATTTATTGTTTTTTTGCCAATGGCCCCACGACTTCCAACTACACGCATCCATAAACGACTATGATCATCAATAAGTTTCATTTGTTTGTCAAAATCATCCAATTCAAATATGCGAGCAATTACATCCTTGACTGCGGTTTCATCAAAGTTATTGTCAACTAGTTGATAAGGATAACTGCCTTCATCATAGTGTCTATTAGTTTCCTGTACACTGCGAATGTGTAGATATATGCTATGGTTCATTAACAAACAATAACTGAATGTATCCCAACTAGTTTTGCCTTCTAACCCTATCTTATTAAGATCACCTGGAGCATACACACAAATGTCTTTTAGTCTCAAGTTCTGTGACATAGGACTTGGCATCCAATTATCATATAGTTTTGCACAATAGTCATCCCAGGGCGTTGTATCATTGCTAAATGCTTTGTCGTCTGGAGCACTTTCCATGATGTATCCCCATTTGTCATTGTGCGGATGCTTATAGTGTGTATACTGCGCTCCATTGCTTACAGCAAGAAAAGGACTAGCACAGTCAAAACTAATAGTAAAGTTCTCATTGTAAAGTTTACGCACCCCACGCTGCATTGCAGTTAGCACACCTGCCCATTCAAGTTTACCTGTACCCAAGACATGCATCCAATCATGTTTGCCTTTTTCGAGTAAGCCATCATGCATCAGTGTTACAATACGTTTTAGGATTAAGTGTACATCACATGCGTTTTGTCCACCCATTGCATAGCCATTGAAATGCGCATCTGGATATTTTTTAGGATCACCAAAATGTTTCATTTGTTCATACCACAAATCTGCTTGTGCATGATTCTCGCCCTGAAATACATTTAAAAACTTACAGTCGCCGCTGCGATGTTTAATAAAGTATTCATTATTAAATGCAGTAGCGTCTGCTGCTTCCTGATATGAACTAATTTGTGCGGCAGCGGCACCTTCTGGACTACGACTTAACCAAGCAGGCACATCCAGGATCATACCATAATCCATGTACTTGTCCATCCACTTTAGTACACCGTCACGTTTCTTCTGTGCTGCAGGGCAACCACTGTTTGCTTTCCAATCACCTGCCCATTTACCTTTACCAATTTGGAATCCACCACTGTCGCCTAACATAAAACTAGTATTGCGATCACGTTCACGATACATCATTTCACGTGGCAAATCTTTGTCAATATCCAGACTACTGTGTCCAGCACTGTGCAGACTCCACTTGTAAGTCCATAGTGCATCAGGTTTAAGGTAATCCAATTTAGAACCATCAGTACCCAGAGCCTCTGGAATACGTTCAGGTAATACACTTGGATTGTTAGATCCTGCACTGTGCTGTGTTTTGCCAGTTACATTAACATAGAATGTGCTAAGTGCTGGCAGGAACACTGCATAGTCTCGTTGTTCTTCTGTTAGGTTAGTTGGTAATATCATGTCTCAAACTTTTGTAATGTATTATATAATTCATAGTCTTTAGTAAATGCTTCTCGTAATATGCAATTACGATGATCTTTTTCTTTTATTATAGCACGAAGTTTATTATAAATTGCAATTTTTTTCGGATCGTTTTCTGCAGGGTTTGTGGGCTCTTCCCAATATTGAAAGTCACTTGTGCCGCCAGTACTTCTAACAAACGCAGTTAAGTCTCTGTAAAATCTATTGGGATCTGAGATTTCATCGTGTGTGTTTCTAGACTGCATGTTAATGTATTTTACATTTTGTGCAGCACCAATAAATCTATGCTGATATTCTGTGTGATCGTCAAACACAGGATTAATCCTTACAGTGTGCCAAAATGCATTATTGTCAAGCAATTCTAATAAATCTTTGTGTGGACTGTCAGTCATACACTGTGAAAATCCACTGATCCATCTTTCTACAGGATCTCTCAGCACAACTATTTTTTTAATAGTATGTGCCAAGAGAATACCATCTACTAGATCATCTTCATGACACATTGTCCATCCATTGTTCGTAAAAACTGTATGACAAAAACTACTTGCATTTTTTGGAATGTTAATCCAAGCATGTTTTAGATCTGGACTTACCATTACTGCATAAGAGCTTGGACGGAAAAAGTTACTCACTACTTGCTCTGTGCTGGTAGTAAGTACCTATACTCTGCAAGTCCACTGTCTACAACAATCTCTGCAACACCATCGTCACTGATCTTGAATGTAGTGTCACCGCCTAGGCTTAAAATCTTGCTAACCTGCTCAACGGGCCATGCCCATCCGCGTGTCGCCTCACCTGCAACGTCATGTTGGAACACAAAGTTACCAGCATGTGTGCTATGGTCACCAAAGTAAAACTTAAGGTTGCCATCTTCTGTTTTAGCAATAAACGTAGTCTCTTCACTGTTAGCACTGATCATAAACTTAAAACGCTGGATGCTTGCTACTGTAGGCTGAAATTCAATACCCCAGTTTACATCACGCATCTTAACTGTTTTCAGTTTTTCGTTAATGATCTCACTTGCCATAAAGCGATAATCGTTCTTAAAGTCGCTGCCAGCATTTTCAAATGCAATACCAACTGGTACACTTTCACCGTTGCGATCTTGCTTGTTAATACTAATGTTAGCATTTTCTGCGTACTCTGGAATACGCAGGATAACACCTAGTTTGTCCAAGTTAGGCATACCAAAAGTACCCATAAAGTCTGCTACTGGTGTCTTAGTTGTGGCTTGTAGAATAACACTACGGTCTTCTGCAAGTCCTTCAAATGTTGTGGTTTTGTCTGTGCCTGTTACTTTAACAAGACTAATGAAGCCAAGCGAATGTGTGTGCTTGACGATGTCGAGTAGATAATCTTTCATCGAAGTTTCCTTATGTTTATAATAGTATTATTATATTTAGGTTTAGGGTAAATGTCAATATTATTTTTAATACTTAATTTCAACCAGCGGCGAGGTAAGTTTTTGACTGGTTAGTTCGCCAGGTTTTTTTACAACTAACCAACTATGGGCATCTTTATAGCAGTGCTCTTTTACAATATCGAAACCCAAGCCATATGCTATATTAGTCATCAGTGTTTTGGTGTTATATGCACGAAAATCATTTGTACAAAAATCAAGTCCTGGCAATTTTTCACAATCATTATAGGTGAAAATATAATGACCACCTGGTCTCAATAGATGAAACACCTGCTGCATTTCTTGTTTAATAGGATCCAGAGGCCAGAATTCATATGAGTTAATACTGACTGCTAGTCCCAATTGCCGTTGAGGTAGATGTGTAAAGGTGTCAGCAAATATAAGACGTTTTTCTGCAAAAAACTTGTTAAATCTATTTTTAACAACGTCTGTATCAACTACATTTCCACTGTAAACATAGAGAGGATCGCATGCAAGTAAACTGCGTGTAAGTTTCCCATCACTGGGATTTAGTTCAATACCTGCCCAGCGCCAGTCACTGTAGTATCCAATTGTTTTTGATATTTCTCTTACTAGATCATCAGTCAGTATTGCTGCACGTTCTGTCATTAATTCAAAACTGGGTACTGTAGCATCGAATCTGCCATAGTCATTGCGCAGTATATTGACTTCTTCGTCTCTTAGGAGACCGGATACTTTTTGTTTTATTTGTTTATGGCTTTCATTATACTTGTAATGAAGTTGTTCCATTTCCGCAAGAATACTCTGGCTTTGTTCATGTAAACTTTTATCTTTAAAGTGTCTTTTTTGATCTTGATAAAAACTATGCTGTCTTTGGATATCAGCAACAACATCTAACTCGTAATCATTGTTATTTTGTTCCATACGAGTAAGCAGTATCATTTTATCCACTAGTTTCATCGACTATACCTCTACTGTATTTATATGCGTATATTACTCAAACGAGAATAAGTCGTCAAATGTATTAGCAGTTTGCGTTGCACCTTTCAAATCCCAGTCTAGTACACTTAATAAGTTGTCAATCTTTTGATCTACAATAGTTGCTTCCATTAGTCCATTATCAAAGGGCAGTTCCTTGAACCACTGTGGCAAATGAGTCTCATCCGTTGGGTAACCTATACTTGTATATCCCAGTGGATTGCTTTTAAGTTTGCACACAATAGTTTTAGCACCATCCATAATCTCTTGGCTGTACTTGTCGCCATTCATCTTACGCATGTTGTTCCAGTTCATTGCTGCTCTAACGTGCCCTGGCATGTTTGCTTTGCCCAGTCGCTTTTCTTCAGCACTGTACTTGGTCAAGTTGTTAACACGCTTGGGTGTGCCTTTTTCCCAACCTGGACGCTCGTGGAATGTATTCTTAAACTCTTTTACTTTTTCAATAATTTCTTCGCGCTGACAACCAGTAAGCACATCCAGTAGTAGTTCACTAAGGAAATCCTGCATAACTTTTGGCGTATCACTGCGCTTCAAATCCAAGCCCATTGCTTTTACTTTGCCGGGCTTGCCATCTGTATCCAAACGGAAACCTTCTAGGTCATAGATCAGTGCTGCATAACGCTTCTTAGTAATGTACAGTCCTTTGGTTGCAACAATCTCTCTACCGCCTCGAATAATCTCACCATTCTCACGCGGACAATGAAAAGCACGTTCCATAAACACAGGAAACTCCTCATTGACTTGATCTGCAATGCCATCATATAGTTGTGCAACAATCTCTTTTGTCCACTCTTGCCGCCCTGCCTCAACGTCCTCTCGCATCATGGGCCATGCACTGAAGTACACACTATCAGTATCGCCATACACAATAGCATCGCCTGTGTATTCTTCTTTACCCGTTAGTAATCCATTTACAGTTTCAGCCATGCGTTTTGTAATACAACGTCCTGTAAGTGTTGTGCTTTGTCCTATACGGAAGTCATAGAATCTACAGCCAGGATTTAGAATAGCACCATACAAACTGTTCAAGTTAATCTTTTTAACCAACTGTCGCTTGTCCCAATACTCAACATCACCGCCTTCATCCTTGGCTTTCTTTAGTTCTTTCTGCATAACTTTGCGTTCTGCATACCAACGTTCAAGCAGTGCAGGAATAACTCCCTTGCGTTCATATGTAAAGATAGTGCCATTAGCACTCAGTGTCCAGGGCTGATTACTATCAAACATTAGCCGCCAAACATCATACGCACTTAGCGTATCCTCGTCACCGTTCTCCCAGTCAATAGTAATTTCAGTACCACGCTCCATGTTCATTACTGCGCGATACTCTCTACTTCCAAACTCATTTTCCCAAGCCTGTGCAAAACTTGTACCACTTGCAGTCTTTTCACGCAACATGTGTTCAGTCATTGTTTGACGAAGTTGTCCTACCACAGTTTCTGGACCCATGTTAAGTGCGCGAATTACACTTGGATACAAACTGTTAATATCAATAGCACCAATCCAATCATGCAATCCTTTTTTAGGATACGCAACATATGCACCTGCTGCTACTATCTTTGGGCCATCGTCTCTGCTTTTGCGATTGGGAACAACCATACCACGACTATGTGCGTCATTGATAATTGCTTGCTCTGTTAGTGCAACAGCACCCATGGTAGTCATTAGTAGCACAGTATTCTCATGTGCAAGAATGTTACTTAGATCAATAAAACGTAGTTTCTTATCCAGTTTGTTTAGCAGTGCAGTATCTTGCCTGTTATAGTCAATAAACTTTTCAAAGTCTTGATTGTATAACTGATCCAGTGTGCCTTCATATGCAACCTTGCGTTCATCAAGTTCATGTTCACCAATAGCATCCAGTGTGTAACTGTGACGTTCTTCATATGTGTATTTGCGATACAGTTGCATGTAGTCCAAGTGTACACGCCCTACTAGATCAAATGTATTGCTTTCTTTACCAAAGCGTTCAAATGTGCGCTTTTTGGGCTGTTGTCCAAACAAGCACCACTTGCGGTTGTCATCTTTACTAAGCACACGGGTAATACGATTAATTGTATAGGGTATATCATATCCTTCACTGTTCCAGCCACTTATAATATCTGCATCATCTAACAAGTCCAGGAATACTTCCAGCATCTCTGCCTCACTTGTAAACAGATATGTGTTGTCAAAACGCTTGCACAAGTCTTTAGCAGTATCCATTGTCATACCACTGGGCGGGATAGCAAGTGTTACAAGTGTATCTGTCCAGTCCAAGTATATACTAATTGCTGTAATTGGATTAAAAGGATCGTCAGGACTACTGTAGCCTTTTTCTTTGTGAAAATCTACTTCAATATCAAAGAACGCTGTCTGTAGTTTAGGTGCTTCTGCTCCTAGATAGTTCTCTTCCAAACAACGGAACACTGGATTGATGTCACTCTCGTATGTGCCTTTGTCTCCTTGTATTTTTAGTTCACGCTGAAACTCTTTGCGATTGCGTGTTGCAAATCGACTTACAGGCGTATCAAAGATAGTTTTGTATTTGCCACGTTGATCATCATAATAAAACACATAGTTGGCACTATACTCTTTGTATTCACGTTTGCCATCTACACGTTCCACTACATGGATACGATCACGTTCCCTATCAAAATAAGCGTCTACATAACTCATTTATTTGCCTTGTGCCATTTGTATATACCCCAACAACTCATTGAAGCCCAAAATACTTCTAGTACTATATTAGCAAGAACTGGCTTATAGTACAAGTTAATTCCTAGGAATATAGCAACTAAAAGATTAAAAAAACTGTAGTTAAATCCTTTTGGATCTATACGATCTGTTTGCAGTAGAAAAAAAGTAAACACTAGTAATAGCATGCCTGTTAGTCCAACTAGGTCGCTCCAGTGCATTGTATAGTAATCTACCACCATAGTGCCGCTACTCCATATCCAAACACATTAATGCATGCAAAATAGAAGGTAAGCAACATAATCCATGCTGCTCCTCTGCGCCAACTTGCATACAGTTGTGTAAGACTGCCTATAAAAAATCCTGGATATACAATTAACATATTTGGATTGTCAGCATTTACTGCCAACAACATACTTGCGCCCACTGTAAAGATAAAACTAATTAACTCAAAGCAAAACGCAGTCTTGTCACTGGTGTAACTGTTAATCCAAAATTGTTTTACTTTTTGCACTTAGATTTTGCCTACAGTAGCCAGGATGTTCTCAAGTTCGCTGTATTCGTCACTGTGCTTGTCAAAGTCTGCTTTGTATGCTGTGCGCAATGCTTTTTTCAATACACTTGGTTTAATCTGCATTTCTTCTGCAATTGCTTTGATTGTATCGTTGAGACCATCATTAAGGTCATCGACTTCCTGCATTACTGTAATGCCTTCGTTTACTAGTTGTGTTAGTTTTGCCTTTTCTTCAGGCCCGAAAACTCTGTCACTCATGTGAGTACTCCTTATTGATTATAAATTATTATACTATTTAAATGCAACTGTGTCAAGATGATTTATTATTTGTTCTTTATCCAAGTGTGTTGGACATTGCGCACATATGTTGTTAGGTTTCCCAAAGTTTGCTATAAACTCTTGTATTTCATCGCTGTTACTAGTGGGAGATATTCCCTTGGGTATAAACTGCCGCCAATACTCTATATTTGGATTACCAAACTTTGCCAGTGTATCGCTTAGTAAGCCACTGGTACTGCACTTGTATATCTTTCCTTTGTATAGTAAAGGACATGTCTGCTGTATACAACTATTAAATGCTTGCTTGTGATCGCTATAACAAGGCATCATATCTGCGTAGTCATTGCGAAATGTTTTTAGAAAACTCAGTGGTGTCTTAACATGTAACCTAAATTGGTTAGTAGTTATTAATCTATCAATACCATATTCATGCACAGGTCGCCATTCAAACATCTTCATTATTTTATTGATTGTATGTTCTAGCAACTCGGGAGTGTGTGCAGTTATTTTAAAACTTACATTTCCCAGGTCATGCATTAGTTCAATAATGTCCCAATGCTTTTCTAATAGTAATCCATTTGTTGTGAAGCGTATCTGACTATTTGGCAAAAGTTCTCGTACACCAATTAGCCATTGTTTAACTTCTGGATTTATTAACGGTTCACCGCCCATAATACCAAAGTCCGGTATATCCAAGCGTTCAAGCCACTGTTCTAGATCACGTTTACCGTATTGCCATTTTACATATCCACTGTGCCTTAAGTCACTATAGTTTGTACAACCCGTGCAACTTAGTTGACATGATTGTGTTATCATTGTTTCTAAAAAAGGTAATACCTGTTTCATAAATGTATTATACTAGATATGTTGTGTAATTTCAACAGTTAAATCACTAGATCCTTTAATAAGTCTGTGATAAACTGCTTCAGGAATGAAATATTCTCTGCCAGGAACTAGTGCCATGGGCAAACGGTTGTCTAACTGTAGACTCCATCCTGCACCTTCTAACACACGAACTGTACGATCCTCAGCATCACGGTGCCAGCAAAGGTCACTGTTGTCTGCGTCTTCTCTAAATGTTCTATGCTTGATGTTAGGTGCGACTTGGGTTTCCTCGTAAGGTTTTACCACCATTGTCCGCCTTTAACTCCTAGGGCCTTGTAACGTGGTGTACGACACGCCCAATAACCTGCTTTTGTTTTGTCATTTTTCTGTTTACATTTATGGCGTGCAACAAAACTTTTAACTGCACCTCTGTTTTTTGCTTTTACACTAAGTCCAGTTGTGTCGCCCCATGATACTTTGATCACGTTGCCTTTTTTATTCTTCGTGTATACATAAAACTTTTTAGGTCCGCCACGCTTTGGACTGTTAAGTTTTACTTTGCGTCCTTGATACTCTGCTTCATCAAGTTCTTCTTCTTCAATCATAGGTACATCAAGTGCTACAATTTCACCTTCTACCATGATACATTCACCAATGTCTGTAGCAATCAGTTCTTGATCTTCCCAATCCAAGTTTAGTTTGTCTGCACACTCGCGCACTTGACGATAAAACTCTGTAAATGCAGTACTGCCTGGACGGAACATACACTCTGTAAATGGAACACGTTTAGCAACATGCTCACGGATTGCTGCTTGTACATCCTCAAACTCACTTATTGACATTTTAGTAACAGGTTTAGCACCAGGCTTTGATATAGTTGATGTTGCACTAATTTTTTTATTGTTTGCCAAAGTTGCACTTGCACCAAATTCTTTCTGTCCACTATAGCGTTGTTTGGCTTGCACGTTTACCCCGCCAAGGCCCATCTTGGCTGTTTGAGTATAACCAGTCTCTGGGCTTCCCTTCACATCAAGCGTAACGCCGCCTGACTTGCTAGTTGCTTGTCCATATCCTGGAGTAGCATCTGGTCTAAATGTTTGTTTTGCTTGAAAGCCGCCAATGTTAGGAGTTGTTATACTGCGCATATTGCCAGAGCGATCTTTTACTACTGTACCACCTGCATCTTTTGTAGTAACTCTGTTTGCTGCTTTGTCCACAGTAGTTTGCACACCCTGTGCGTTAGTTGTATTTACTGGCTGCTCTGTAATAAACTCGTTTGCTCTCATTAGTTACTCACGTTCTTTGCTTTGCCCCTGCGATTCTTATTTGGATCTTTTGCTCTCTTGCGCTTTACTGCACGAGCAATACCTGCCTTGCCGTCCTTTTTGCCATCTTTATTCTTGTCTGCGTTGCGCAGTTTTGCTGCAGCACTCTTACTCAAACACTTGGGTTTTGCTTTACCTTTTGTATCGCCACACTTGCCAATGCGGTTACCACTACTATCATAAGCATCCCAGCCGCCACCACCGGCACCGCCGCCTTTGCCTTTACCGAACCATGAACGCAAGTCCTCATGTAGTTCTACTAAACGCATTATTTCTTCTTGCTGTTGCCCCAGTTGGCTGCACCAACCTTGCGACATTTTACTAGTGCGCCACTAGCATATGCACTGGGCCATACTTTGTAGCGTGATTTTACTTTGCGATAACAAGCATCTTTTTCACCTGCTTTTTCATCAAACTGTTCTTCTGTAAGTGATTCTTCAACACTTTCTTTTACTGCACTCTTGTACATATCTACTGCTTTAGCAAAGTCATCATTTGTCATCATGCGTTTTGTTTCAGGATGATCTGGATTATCCACAGCCATGCGCACACTACTACCATCTATGTCTTTTTCTTTCTTAAAGTCCATGTATGTTTGCATCTTTTTAGGATCTATTTCACGAGCTCCTTCTTCAATGTCTTCACTGGCTTTTTTAAACAAATCTAATTGTGTGCCCTTTGGAATTTCAATTACTTTAGGCTCTTTTGGTTTATTTCTGTCCTGCAATCTAGCCATTGCATCCAAACTTGACCTGTTGCGCAGACTTGCAATACTTTTGTATTCTTCAAGTTCTTCTTCAGTAATGCCTTCGCTCATGCCAGTCACTACTTTCATTGCACGATCTAACATACCCATGTTTTGATCTACACTAATTTTAAGATCTGGATCACTGCGCTTTGCTTCTAGTTCACTTTTAGCAAGTGCAGTAATTTTCATAGCAAGTTCCATCTTATCGCTCTTGCCCATCTGCACAGCACGAACAAGTTCAAGCACTTCTGCTTGCACTGCTTTACGCTCAGGACTGAAAGATTTTTTCATAATCTCTACTGTGTCATCCATTGCAGAGTTTTCTGAGAACTGACGGAAACGCATTAGTCTTCCTCAGCCTGCTTTACTGCATACATGTGTGCATCTTTAAGAGCTTGGAATGCTTCAGCAATCTTTTCATGTGCTTGATTCAAGTAACTTTCATCACCGCCCTCAGCAATTACTCCACCGCTAAGTTGTCCACCTTCTGCTGTAATGTCAACAAGTTGTTCCATTACTTTGTATGTACTAGCAAACATGCGATCAAGTTTTGCTGCACCAATGTTTGTCTCTGCAACTGTTGTAGCAACTGATCTAAGATCGCTGCCAGCTTCAACTTCACTTTTCATAAAGTTACGATAGCGTGTTGCCATGTCATCAGTTTCTTCAACTTCCGCCTCTTGTGCTTCTGCTACAACTGGTGTGTAAGGATTCTCTGCACTAATAGCATTGAACTTGTTAAGTAGGCTTGCTGTTTCAGCAACCTCTACTGGCTTTGTACTTGGAGCACTTTCTGTAACAACTGAAGTTTCTTTGTTCTCTTCGATGTCGTTTAGTTTCTGTACTAGTTTAAAAAAGTCAGACATTATTTTTTGCTCCATTCACTGAATTTACTTTGTCTTAGGATACCACCTGGATCGCCTGTTGTTTTATCCTGGCCCATACTCATATCAGGCTTTGATTTAGGAAGTGCCATTTTGTTTGCCATTTTCTGTTTTGATTGCATTGGAACTGCTGGTTTACTTTTTGGCATTGGCATTCTTTCTTTGGTCTTGCTTAGACTTGCAATAATATCACCGATAACATCTTCTTCTTCAATTGCATCTTGCTCCATGAATGCCATATCAAAGCCACTTACTTTGACACCATGTTGATCTTCTATTTTCTCTGCAACCATTTCATAAACGTCTTCATCGTCCGCACCAGCAGGCACCATTACTTTTACATTTTTATCTGTTGGAAGTTTATCAAGTGCTGGTCCATCATATTCAATGTTTGTTGCTTTAACCATTACTTCACGATCTTCTGAGATCACTGCTTCTTCAATATTTTCGCTAACCAAACCCAGTTTTCTTGCAGCGTTATACAATGCTTCTTGGTAGTCGCCCATATCAGCATACTTACTTTCATCGCCAACCATTGCTTCAATTTTGCGAGCAGCATCTTTATCCATGCTGGCAAGTTGTCTCATGCTCATGCGTCCTTCTGCAACTTCAATATCGTCCATTGTCATAGCGTCTGTCATATCACCAGCAACAGGAACAACTGCTAGTTCTACGTCTTGCATTGCTTGACCTTCCATGTAGTGCTTTACACTACCAAGATAATCACTTGCTTTAGTAATTTTACTTGCAACCCAGCCATCAATGCCTTGCATTTCACTGACATCTTTCATC
>Ga0181379_1000495_pt1 | contig 19512 bp, 18 predicted proteins | sample 2SPOviralmetaG_FD_130115 | JGI IMG/M metagenome (GOLD analysis project Ga0181379, IMG submission 130115) | Marine viral communities from the oligotrophic San Pedro Time Series (SPOT) site, San Pedro Channel, CA, USA - 2 SPOT_SRF_2009-07-10 | ecosystem: Environmental > Aquatic > Marine > Strait... | reverse complement strand
CTCTCTACCATTTATAGATGTATTAGCATCATTCTCTGGGTCTAAACCATTAGCCCAACCTGCAAGGTTGCCAATAATTGATACTGGATTAAAATATGATAAAATACCGCCAGATGGTGCGCCGCCTACGGTATTACTAGAGCTATCACTATTATCATTGTTGTTAGGGTTGTTTGCGGCACTATTACCAGTAACAGTATTTGATACGGCTGCTATACCAGTTACCTGATTATTAGGATCGTTGTCGTTATCATAGGTGTCTCCACTTTGACCTGGACCCCCACCATCAAACATATCACTAACACTGTCAAAATCAGTTCCAAAAATACCCATTATATTTTTTCCTTTTCAGCGTTACACTGTCGAATACGATCTCGAAGTAATATGTAATCGGTGACCACTTCAGGAATTGCCTCATAAGCCTCGTCTAAGACATCTAGCTCTACAGCCAGTATCTCAGTAAAATCTTCTGAGTACTGTTTTACTGGTGGGCAATAAATTTCTAGGTCGGTCCTATAGACCGTTTCCGCGCAGCCGCTCAGTGAGAGACTTGCGGTCAGTAATATTATCTTCTTCATGTTCGGAAATAGCCTTGTAAAAATTAGTTTTCTTCTTTGAGGCTTGCAGGTCATCTTTGAGAATTTTATTCTTCTCTTTATTAGCCCCCACGACTTTTCCCATTACGTAAATAATAGGAATAGCCAGAGCCAATGCACCAATGATGTAAGTTTTAATTTTACTAAAGATAAACACTAGTGGATGCCTTCTTTGTTATCTTTCCATCTTGCGTATGCTGCTAGGGCAATGCCGCCAATTGCACATACTAAGAAGATGGTTTTTAGACTATCTGCGTAGGCAACTAGCCCCTGTAGTTGACCTGCCATCTCATTCATCGCTGTAGCCGTACCTGCAATGCCTACACCTGCCATAGTTTTTGATTTAGCTAAGGACTTGGGTGCTTCTGCAGTAGGCTTTTGCACCATGTCAGGACCACCTTCATCAGATGGCATAGCAGCATCTCTAGAAAAGATTGCGGCTTCTGCAGCCCTACGTCGAGTTAAACCTTTTAGAGGAGTAAGCTTTCCATCTACTCGCGCTTTATTCCAACGCATGATTTGCTCAGGTACGTCATCATACAGACCCTTGTTTAGCTTTTTGAGTAGGGTAGAGCTGCGAAAGTTACCTTCACCTAAGTTGAATACAAAAGACGTAAGCGCATCGAATTGTCCTTGGGAGAGGGGTACTGATACATATTTCTTAACAGCTTTACCATGTTCGGCTAAGTCTTCGATAAGACGCATCTCACAGTATTCTTTAGTCCACTTAGTACCAGAACGGACACCCTTGGTCGCCCCCCATCCACAAGTGTATTTTCCTGCAGGGCAGCGATATGCGCTAACCATACCATCTGGCTGTACTCTATGAAGTCCTTCAAACTTCTTTACTAAATTAACACCATCATCTGAAATTTTTACAGGGTGCATTAAATGCTCCTTAATTTAATTTTGCTGAATGAATGGTTGGTTACTTTGGGCTGACATTAAGCCTAGACCGCTAGATGATAGACCGCCTGATTGACTACCTTGTTGTCGGTAGCCCATCGTATCTAGTGCAGCCATTAGTTGGTTTAAATCACTTTTCTTTTGATTAGCTAAAGCACCTTGGGAGTTGTAGGTATTAGTAATAAGCATATCAGCATTATCCATACCTCGCCTAACTTGATTGCCATTTTCATTAATTGATGCAGGAATTAGCGTACCATCATTATCAAAAGCATTAGCTATTGTTGCGTACTCTGCGCGAATACTAGCATCCAGATTATTACCTTGTGTCGATAGTATCTGCTTAATAGTAGCTAACCTATTTAAAAAATCTGTCTGTTGAGGAGTAGCGTCACCACTAGCAGCCTGACCACTGGCTAACTCTTTTGCCGTAGAAGCAAATGTAGCCAAGGACTGTGGTGCAGCTTGTTGTTGAATAGCTGATTGGTTAGCTATGGATATGTCTGCGTTTCTAGCTGCCTGATTTTGTTGTGACGCTTGGTTTTCGGTTACAGCATCAAATCCACCAGTAACTGTCTTAGCTAGTTCTGCCCTAGATTGATCTGCTAGAGTGTTTGCCTTTTGCTGATCAGTTCTTAAAGTATCCAGACCTGTCTGAACACCGCCTATGTTATCAGTTATGGTAGCCTGATTAGCTGCAAGATCTCCATACTGAGTAGTCTGTTCATCTCTCATCGCATTAAGGACATCAGTCATAGAAACCTGACCACTTAAAACCGCTTGCTGCATGTCGGCTACTTGTGTTTGGGCGGCTCCAAAGCCTTCACTTACGTCTGATCCTAAATTCATTAAATTAGTATTAGCTGTATCGACCCCTGTCTGTACGTTACCTACTGCAGATCCTAATCCTGTAAGCGCAGTATTAGCGGTGTCTATGCCTGTCTGCATACCTACCTGATTACCTAGTATATCGGTTTGAGTTTTTGCTAAACCTGTCTGCCCAGTGGCTAGTCCTGATTGGCCTTGTAATATGCCTGTTTGACCTTGTGCTAAATTACTTTGACCGTCTAATATGGAAGATTGATTAGCAGCGGAAGTAGCGAAGCCTTGGTTGACCTGATCTACTTTTGCTAGGTCACTTGTATCGATTTGGTTAGTAATATTAGTAGTAGACCCACCGCCACCAAAAGTATCAAATCTTTGGTTAATAAGATCCTGAGTTGTAGACTGCCCACCAATAATTTGTTCAGTATCACCTTTAACTGTACCAGTAACATCTACAGTCTTACCACCTGCAGTCATCTCCTCGCCACCAGTGGTTGTAACAGTTCCATCAGCGGCTGTATTCGTAATTACAGGAGTAGTAAAACCTACTGTGTTACCAGTGACTGTGCCACTCTCAGAGGCTGTACCTACAGTGTTATCTACAGCGGTTTGGACTTCTTCAGCCGAAGCTCCACCGCCCCCACCTTTGAACGCAATCAACCCACTATTTCTTGGGTTTAGAAACTTAAAAAATGGGTTGTACAGTGTCATTTTAGATCTCCATGTCGAAAACGTAGTATAATGGTTTGTATTTATTGCCTTGGCGTGAACTCAGGCTCTGCAATCTTCTCTGCCAACCTTTTCGACCCCAGACTTGCATGTGGCTGCAACTGTTTTGTTTAGCAAAATCTTCAAAAACTTGATGGTCATGTTCGACCTGTTTTAGAGGTATTCCGTTGGTGGTGTTTGTAATTATTTGGCATGTCTTAACGCTGCCATAATGTAAAAATCGTAGTGTAGTGGTGCAGACTATCTTGTTGTCTCTGTCCAATGTTATAAAAATGAAGATCTTGTTGCTGAGTGCTTGCTTGCACAGTTCCAAGATTGGTATTTCATTTATGCCGTGTTCAAGGGCTTTTTCTATGTCGGCTTCTATTAGATGCCAGACTTTGAGAACTTCGTTTGGAGAGAGCAAGACAGTTCGCCACTGAGGGGCTTCGACTGTCATAAGTACCTTGATTTTGTTTAATAAATCTTTAATTGAGTATAACAGTTATGACAATACTTTGCAAGTAGTTATGATGGTTTTGTGGGCCAATCTGCATCTTCTAAACTAGGCCAGTTTTCGTTTGTCGGTAGCGTTCTCAGCGAGGTTCTATAAGTAGCCCATGAAGTCTTAGCCTCGTCAGTCAATGGACTGTCAGGCATCTGTGTCCAATCGGATGTTGCGAGTAAGTCGTTGCGCTTCATACGATTGTTAGATGCTGTCATTGCATCTTGCTCTTCTTGTGTAGGCAAAGAAGAATACAGTGACCAAGCATTTGGGTAAGCTGCAACAAAACTTTTCACTTCTTCTACGTTTTGCCAAATTGCACCAGTTGAAGGGTCTTTATCTGTAAAGTTTATAAATGACAATTCATCTGCACTAACAACAGAATATGAACCATCATCATTAGCAGTGTATGTATCAGGCATCAGATTCTAATCCTTGCAAATGAGTATAATCACTTGTTGTTGGTGAGGAATTTACTACATCCCCTGCTGTAAGTTCTATTGACAACATGGGTTTTTGATAAGAAGTATGCCCATAAGGGTGTCGCATTTGTACACCATTAATAACTCCAAAATATGTATTAGCATTAGTCCACAAATGTCCTTTAAATTTTCTACCTGAAGGAACAGTATACATAACTGCACTAGCTGAACTGTTGACTTTTACGTTTATGCTTTTTGCTGCTGTTGCAGTTGATGAAGTTGCTGTTTCTAATATTGTTAAAGACATGACTATCTCCTAAGTACTTGTTACGCCTGTCATTCTTATCTTGAATGACGGACTTATGCTGTAAGTTCGATTAGAAATTTCTGTAGATGTTGGTGTGGTTTTATTAAGGTTTACACTGTAACCATAGTTACCCAAATTAGTTTGAAATGTTTGTCCTGTGTCAACAAATCTACTATCACCTGACAAATCAAAATCAATATATTCTAATCTCCCATTTGGCGTACCAGAACCAGAATCAGAAAAATAATACAATCTAGAACCTACAACTTGTTTACCTTGATTTTGAGTAGGAAAAAGTTGAGCAGAATTACTTCTATTTACGTTTACGTAACTTGGTGTATCTGAAGTAGTTGGATCAAAAGGATACTGACGAAGTGTATCATTACCTTGGGGATACAAAAAAATCATACTACCATCCGATTTCATAAGAAGATTATTTTCTCTTGTAGAATTTCCCAAAACATTTGCTACATTATTGGCAACCCAAGTACCAACTATATCATTATCAAAATCATAATAATACATATAACCACTATTATACTGAGGCCAGTAAACTAAATATTTAGTATTACCATTTGCATCATTTACTCCAAGCATCCTTGCGTAAGAAGAGTTACTTAAATTTGTAACATGTTGTTTCCAACTAGTGTCTAATGTGTTTGTGTAAGTATCAAGTCTTTGAATATAACCAGTTGAACCCTTGTAGCTATAAGCGTACTGCGTATCATCATACCACCAAGGATGGTAACCCTCGTTGAGATTTCTAAGTAATGTTCCATCACTCTGTCTTAATTGCAAAACTGTTTGATTATTTCCATTTGTGACAATAAACATAGTATAATTATTTGAACCAAGCTCAGTATAAATTGCTCTTTGGTCATAGTTTGTAGTAAACTGAGTATGCCCAATCGCATTATCATCAGTATTTAAAGTAGTTGTTTTTCCTTCAATACCATTAACTTTAGGAAATGTTATTGCATTAAATACGCCACTACCTTGCTGATGAACAAACTGTTGATCTTCATAAACTAATGGGAACGTAGTAGTTGTTAACTTAACGGCTGTACTTGGTCCAACAATTTCCGAACCAGTTGCGTTTCCTGTTAGTGTAGCTACATCCATACCACTAATATTTAATTTTGGAGTTACAACAAAACCTGTGTCTCCTTCTTTAATTTGAATATCTTTTATAACGTGTTTGGTACTACTGTTTGTAGTAAATAAAGTTGCTTCACCGCTTGAGTTAAAATCACTCGATTGCAATGTAGCGTTGTGAATTTCTGCGAGTGTGTCAGCCATTTAATAATCCCCAAATGCTAAAGTTGCGGCATAAGAAAATCCTTGTATGCCTGTTAAAGCAGAGCCATCTATAGCCCCTAGTTTTCCGTTGCTATCAAGCTGTGGAATGTTGTTAGCAGATGTGCCTACATTCAGCGCAGCCGCTGTTCCCAGACTTGGGGTTCCACTTACGTCTGAGTAAGCACCGCTAGTTGCTACTGCATGTAAGCCAGTTACGTCAGATGCTGCGCCACTAGTTGCTACAGCCGATAGACTAGAGGTAGCCGCCTTAGTATTTATCTGAGTTTGAACATCAGAACTAAGACCTGTTAATCGATTTATCTCAGTTGCCGAAACGGTTACGCCAGTTATCTCGCCTACAGCTATTGCACCGTCTGCGAGGATGCCACTGGGCGTATTACCAGTGGATATAAAATCTGCAAAGTCTCTTGCTCTGGACATTAGCTTGGGTCTCCTAATACTAATACAGTGTCACTGTCAGTTGCATGACCGACCCGATATGTTCCTGATGTTGCGAGGGCTGTACCTGATGGGTTTGCAAAGAGCTTTTGCCCTTTTTGAAAAGACGAACCAGTTATATCTACTGACCTGTTTAAGATACCAACAGACCCTGCTGCACCTGATGCAATAGCTTCTTTAGCTTCACCAAAATGTTTGTCCATGTTTTCTGAAACATAAGGCAGATCAAAGCGTGACATATTTAAATGGTTAGTTGTGTCCATATAAGAACCTGCACCACCACCGCCAACAACATGGTCATTGTTAAATATAATTCCCATACCGCCAGAACCATAAACAGGAAACGTCTGAGCAAATTGTAATTTTAAACTACTTAAATTTGGAGCGTTAGGAGCAAATTGTCCTGTTCCAGTTTCTGAAACTGCACCGTTACTTGCTAATTTCCAGTAAAATATTTCACCGCCAACGTGGTCTACAGCAACCCATAGTTTTATAAATGGATTCCAACCAAGACCAGAACCATATCCAGTAAAACCACTTGGTAAAGTTATTGCAGAATAAGTTGTTATATCTAAAGTATCTACATCTACACTAAATGGTAAATAATATGGTACGCCACTTACTTGTAAGCACCATACCCCAATATTAGTTTCTTCATCATATATTACTCTAGTACCATAAGCAGCCCCAAAAGTTAAACCAGTGTTTTTCTTAGTACCATATGTCGTACCAGTTGCCTCTACTTTGGCAGCTACCATTATAGCAACGTTTGCTTGTTCTCCGACCATAATATGAACATCATTTTTTATATGACATCCTGCAAAACTATTATTAGACCAGTTTGTTCCTTTAGTACCTGATGATGTATTAGAAGGTCTTTGAGTGTAGATAGCATCAGTTCCATGTGACATAACAGGTGTAGTGTTACTTCCATCCCAAGTACCATGTGCCATAGAAAATTCTCCATTTCCTAAAGCACAGCCCATAGCAAAACTACTGCTACCATCTCCACTTGCTGAAATATAACAACTAGTTGATGAGTTTGAAGAATTAGTAGCAGTTCCTTCAGATGTAGTTGACCAATTAGAGCCGTTCCATCTTTGCCCTCTTACATATTGATAACCATTAGTTGCTCTATATCCTAAGAGATACCCTTCACTTGGACTTCTTTTTTGGGATAGCCAACTTGCGTACATAGATGTTTGCAGTCGTTGAGAAGCATTAGTAAAATTTTCAGAACTAGAATCATAATCATAACTTTTTAAAGTTCCATAATTGCCAGAACTTTGTCTGTAAAAAATTAAATATTTATTGTGAGTTTGGTTATAATTACCAGAAAAAGGAAACATCCCATAACTTTGGTTAGTACTTCCAGCATATAATTTTATACCGTTGTTTGATTTAGCAAAGTCATCGGCTATAGCTGTAGAGGTAACTGGTGCAACCGTACCGTTGTCATTTAGAACAACTAAGTCACCGTTAGCGACAGTAGCACTTGCTTGGAATTTGCCAGAAGGGTCTCCGCCACCACCGCCAGAACTTCCGCCTGTTAAACTTGAAAGTGTAGCCATTTATGAAACTCTCCATTCTGTTCCGTTGTAGACGAGTGCAAGTTGTGCGTATGCTACGTCTACAACCAAAGTCGCATCGCCATTGATGTTATTGCCATTACCTGCAACGGTTAAGTTATTTACTGAAAAATCCCCTGCAATTTGTCGTACTTCAACGAAGTCTCCAGTATTTGCTGAAGAGGGTAATGTTAAAGTAAATGCAGAGCTTGATACGTCACAAGCGTTTCGAGTATTTTTGGTTACTGTGGCGTTAGTAGTAATAATACTAAAGCCAGTAAGTTTGTCTAATGCCGTACCATCCGTTGCTATGTCTCTACCATCTACTGTACCTGAGACAATAATGTTTCCAGTGACATCTAATGGCTTATTCATCGTCCACTTATCGCCAGTAGAGGCATAATTAAATGTGGCTGAAGCACCGTCTACGGTTAAACCTGCGCCATTGGCAGCGGCTGCGCTTGAAGCACCCTTGGCTACTGTAATATTTAAATCATCAACATCTAATGTTGTTGAATTGATAATAGTCTGAGTTCCGTTAACTGTAAGCCCCCCAGTTACTGTAAGGTCACCGCCAAGACTTACGTTCCCAGAAGTATCTTCATTAACTAGAGGTATCCAGTTTCCACCATGTGCGTAATAGCCTTTGCCAGTGCCATGCACATGAGCGAACATCCCATGATAGGTACTGGCACTTGGAAGATCACCAAGCGCAGAGTAGACATTTGAGTACAAGATTTTACCAGTAGTGGTAATATCATTCGCACCCATATTTATTGCACCACTAAACGTAGCCCCAGTTAGTTGAGCATATCGGGCATCTGATTGTGTCTGGGTATAATGGGTTGATAAGCTAAAAGTGCCGTAGCTAACAATAGCAAGGGTATCACCTGTATTTGCTGCACTTCCTAAAGTAACAGAAGTACCGTTTGTGGCAGTGAAGTCTGATGGGTCTAGACGCAAACCATTTAAAAATACGTCACAGAAAGTGGGGTCATATGTGGCAGGGAATACAGTTGTAGAACCGCCATATGATCCACTATTTGTACCTACTGTATAATCTTGTCTTTCAGCCGTACCATTTACTGATGAACCTGCCGCCTGGAAACCGCCAGAGCCATACACCTTCATCAGGTTATTAGCCGTATCGAACCATAGATCCCCAATCGTCAAATTTGAGCCAGATGGTGCAGTAGCTGATACAAAGTATGTATCTAAAAACTGTTGGGCTGTTGTAATGGAAGTCTGGGCTGTAGAGGCATGGGTAGCAGCATTTTGTTCTGAGGTAAGGGCTGCAGCCGCACTGTTTGCAGCCGCTGTAGCTGAACCTGCAGCCGCTGAAGCACTTCCTGCAACGGAGTCTACATACGCCTTGTTTGAAACATGGTCACTGGCAGTTGGGTTTGGAACACCGCTGACAGTATTATTGCCCATCGCAATAGCACCAGACATAGTGCCACCAGAGAGACTAAGTTTGAGAGCGTCTTGGGTATCTACATAAGATTTGTTTGTGAGATCTGGCGTATTGGTAGGTGCATAAGTAGTCGTAATCTTCTGGCTACCCATGTCGATAGCACCTGTCATAGTGCCGCCGCCAAGAGGTAGTTTTGCTGCTATAGATGCAGTTACGTTTGTAGAGAAATTTGCATCATCGCCTAGCGCAGCCGCTAACTCGTTGAGAGTATCTAAAGTAGCAGGGGCTGACGCTACTAGATTAGCTACGGCTGTATCAACATCGATTTTTCGGGCGGCATCATTATTATTTTGAGGTGCAGATAAATTCTGAATAGTACCTGTCGTACCTGCATCCATGTTAAGAGTGCCGTTGATGATCACATCATTAAAAGTAGATGATCCAGTGGTAGCTGTGACGTTACCAGTGATCCCACCAGTAAGATTACCTGTCAGAGTTCCATTTATAGCTAAGTTGTTAAAGGTAGATGTACCAGAAGAAGCCGTTACGTTACCTGCCACATTACCAGTGAGATCCCCAGTGAAACCACTTGAGGCAGCAACTGTTGTGCCAGATATAGCCGTTGGGTTTGTAGACCCGATTACGACACCGTTGATTGATCCGTTATTACCTGCACCGCCTACGGTTACTGAGCCTAGAGTAGAGGTAGTTGAGTTGAGTGAAGCGAGGGTACTAAGACCTGTTACTCCAAGTGTGCCACCTACAAGTGCGTTACCTGCAAGGTGTAGGTCTTTGTATTTTAGGGTACTGCTACCAATGTCTATAGTATTAGTGACTGAAGGAGTTAAACTCGTTCCAGTGTTAGCTACAATCTCATGCCATTCGGCTGCAGAAGATGTTGCAGACGCACAAATAAATATTCGCTTTGTAGTGGTATTTATCCAGAGAGATCCTACTGCATAGTTCTGTGAGCTATCGTTTGTAATAGTAGGATTGCTTGTAGCGAAGTTATTCTTACCACCGCTACCACCATTAGCGGCTTGTAGAAATCCAGATACGGAAGTCGCTAGAGGTATCTGTGGAGCATCTCCTGTAGCACCAGTATGACCATGACCTGTTGTTGCTTCAAACGCTGCTAATAGTTGGTTAAATTCAGCATTAAGTGGTGGAGCCGTGATATCCGCGCCATTAATAATTTGGCTTACAGATTGGCGAGTATATCCTGCCATGTTCTACCTTCTCCCCGAAATCGAAAATTCAAATACTAAACCTTGGATGGAGTAGGGTTCTGATTGACCCACTGTCACAAAGGTTGCTCTTGTTGAAAAACCTGATCCTTGAACGTCAGCCGTAAGAATTGGCTTTGAGTTGCCCCCATAGAGTGCGTTGGCATCTCCGTAATCTAAATTCAGTGCGTTATATCTAACTGGACCGCCTGTTGAAGCCTGAGTATATTCTGAGGGCTTACTGGTATTGTAGTCTCCCCAATCATAATCAAGTGATAAAAAGAAAGTTGCAGGACCTTCTGCGCGTACAAAGGTGTTTACCTTGCGAAGTGTCTTCCTGACTTCTGTATCGCCAAAGTCGAGGTAGGGGGTGCTATAGACTGCAACTATGTCATTTCCTGCAAAGCTTTGACCATTCTCTTGCTGATAAACTTTACCGTCATAATCTCCATGAACGACATACTCTTCTGAGCCAATATAACCAGACTCAGCAACCGAAGCTCTAATTCCATTTAGTTCCCCAAAAGACCAATTTATAGAACCTTGGGAGTCGTATAGCCCACCAATTATTCCGTAGCTATCGACTTGTGGGGTAGTGGCATCTCCGACAAAGAACCTGACCTGACTTTTACTTCTTATGACCACTGAGTTAACTGTGTCGGTAGAGTAGTTTTTTATTAGGTTAACCAGTGTGACCTGTATTGGCTTACTTACTGTTTCTAATTCTACGTCACCAATTTTAGATGTTGAGGAGACAGGTCTGAAACCGTCTGGTGCTAAGAAGAGTAGGTCACCTGCAATCTCGACTACGCTGTCTCGCGCTATGCAGCCTACGTTGTTAGTCACACTCTCAAGAGCAAAGGTAATTCCACCTGCAGAGTTCTTGGTTGTTCCTACTTTCTTTATAGAGTTTGTTCCAAATACGAAGAGGTCATCTCTAAAAGGTTTAATTTGGACTACATTAAAAGCAGGACTTAGAGATCCACCCCCTGCAGCCGATGTCCAAGTATAGGGATCATTAGGTGCAGAGTGTCTAATAGTGGCTCTCGATGTCAGATCACCACCTACCCAGAGATGGTTCTGATACTCTCCTACTATCGAAGGGGCATCTACAAGTTGGTTACCACCTGGACTGCTAGTACCGCCAGAATTAGCTTGTTGTAGTTCGTACCAGTTAGTTCCATCGAAGATTACTGCAGGATTGATCCCATCTACAAAACAAATGCTAGATCCAGTACCCCAATCGAATTGCACTTGTCGTATTTTACTTATGCTCAAGCTACCAGAAACTGTGTTTCTAGTGGGCTGATTAGCAATAAGCTGCCAACCAGAGTATGCAACAAATTTATAAAACTTATAAGTAGTCGCGCCTACATCTTTTCTTGCGGCTATAAAGTAGGGATTGCCTATATGCTCGTTCTTGTAGAGAGCTAATCCTAGTACTGCGCCCTCTGCACTTGATCCACCAACTGTAGTATCTAGACCGCCTAAGTGGTGATAGCCTTCGATGCGTCTGTAGCCGCCATAAAGACTTGGCTCAAAGTTGACCAATCTTGTAGCTGAACCAGACTTATTATCTGACAGATCTAAGTGGTTTTCATTACTATTCAGACCGCCACTACATATAAGTTTGAAGGACTCAATTTCATCTGCCATTAAAAGGCTACCCTTGTATCCCTGACATACTCAAAATTATTTATATAAAGTGTCTGTAAATCTTTTATTCCAAGCGTGAATGCTTGGTAGGCGGCATTAGCAGCTTCTATATTGTCCTTAAACATGTATAGATGATATAAAGCCCCATCCACTATTACAGTATCAAAGGCTTCTGGTATTCTGGTTACATCACTACTGTTTGTTAGATCTGTGTAATTTAAGTAATATCTAAATCGTACATTGTAAGCTGCATTGGGTGAGGGAGTTATACCAAAGCCACTTCCATGTGATGGAAAGACATTGTCTGGTATACTTCTACCTGCACTACCTGCAGAGTAGTCGGCATCTCGATGTCTGGCGTACCACTCATCTCTTTCCATAAAACCTAATGTTTTAAAAGATGCACGTAAACTGGAATCTTCTTGGATCTGAAAACTGTTCCAATCCACTTTCTTAAAAGCATTAGGCCAACTATATTCGGACTGACCTGCAGTTAAGGTTTGTGTAAATTCGGCTGCGTTAAAAGGCCACTCAAATTCTGCTTGGTTAATTTTACTTACTGCAGCTTTTACTGCGTCCTTGACTAAACTTTGTATGCCTCTAGTATTTGCAAATTCAGCCGTAGCTATTTCTACTTCATTAAGTCTGCGAAGAACCATATTACACAAGTTTATATAAGTAGAGGGCATTTAGCGTTGTCCTAATATGAGGATAAGGGGCCAGTACGCACTGACTAGCCCCCTAGAGTAGTTATTGTTTATGCAAGGTTGTAGTTTGCAGTGAACAATGTTTCTGGGCGTAGGATTTTCCTACCATATAAATTTAAGCCCCTATATATATCTGCGAAGGTTGTTGGTGAACGGAAAGTCTCTGTTTTAGCAATTTGCTGTGCAGTTGCTACTGCAGAGGCATGACCTGCTACCATTACACCGAAGTTGGCTTCAGAACCTGCAGTTGCTGCAGTACCTGGACCAGTACCTAGATATGGTAGATTGTTTGACTTGTAGATTGAGAAGCCTCGAATAGTACCTGGAAGTCTACCATTACGCATCTCATCACCGCCACCGAAGTCGCTGTTAATGAGTTTTGATGATTCATCCATTAGTACTTCTGCGAAGACAGGATCTACTACCAACCAACGTCCATCTGTATCCACATTTGCGGAATCCATTAGACGAGCCATGCGGTTCATAATAGCTAGTGGAGAAGTGATACCACCTGCACCACCACCTGCAGCGATTGGGATAGATGTTACTTCTGAAGTACCACCTACGTCTGAACCACCGAAGTCTGTGATGTCTAGCTTATTGGCTGCAAGCAATTCGTCATTACCTGCACTTGAGTCGGCTTTAGTACCGTTTATGTCACCTGAAGCTGAACGTCTTGCCCATGAAGAGGGTGTCTTCCAACCTGATAGATAACCTAGTACTTCAGCGTCCATAGTGTCACGCAGTTTATATCCTGCATGGTCACTAGCTAGGTCACCAAAAGAAATGTGCGCGTGAGCTTCTTCAATATCGTCCAATGCAAATTGAAAATAGTTTGCTTGATCGACAACCATCGTGAAGTCAGCGTCTGTTAGGTCTTGAGTTGCTAATGCCGTACCTCTTTCATAAGTTGTTACGTTTACGGTTGGCTCCTTTATAATTCTAATTGAGTCACCAAAGTTAGCTATCTCACCACTGTAATCAGTGTTGGTAACCGCGTCTACTACAGAAGCCTTTCTCAGGGCTAACTGTACTTTTTTGGAAAATATAATCGGGCTGAAATTACCGTTAGGTAAGTTACTGTAGCCTGATGCGCTTGGAAATGCCATTGTGTTTCTCCTATATGAAATGGCTTTTAATTAGCCTCAACGTGAGGCAGCTATATCAGATAAGTAAAACTCAGTGTCAGTAGTCATAGGAGTGTCATACTAGGTATGGTTCCCATCTCACTGGTGGACTTTGTTAGTAATTTATCTGGAAGGGTAAGGTGAGGGGTGTACCTAATTAGGTGTCCATCACACTTAGTAATTCAATAGTGTCATTATACCATAGACACCTATTTATATCAATAGTTAAGTGTTAACGTGCTGCGCCTGAAACATCATACTCAAATTTACCAGAGGCTAATGCTTCTTGTATAGCATCTTGGTTTTTCTCAAACTCTTTGTCAGACATTCTAGCTACTGCACTTTCTGAAAATACAGCCTTTGATTTGGCTGCAGGAGTAGAGGATGTAGCTCTACCTATGGATTGGGCGGCACTCTTAGAAGTTTTTGTTCCTGTTTGAGCTTTATACAAATCAATTGTACTAGCTGCCCAATCTGAGTCTGTATTATTTTTATAGACGCTATCTTGGATAGTAGGATGCTGTAATGCTACCCAATTATGAAACTTTCTATCCTGACGAATTTTTGCAAAGTCAGGATGTCTCTCAAGTAGACGTTGTTCGGCTGATTTCTTATGTATCTGCTTTTCAAATTGTTCTACTTTTTCAAGACGCTTTTCGCCTTCTCTGAGAGCTTCGTTAGCCCTTTTTTGGGCAATTGTATCAACAATCTTGGCAACGTCAGGGTAGCGTTTAGCCCAAGCTTCAACTTCTTGATCAGTTTTTGGAAACTTGATTTGGCTTCTTGTGGCTGCATCAAGCTGCTTTTGCATGTCTGAAACTTGTTGAGCAGATTGATCCCTAACCGTTTGAATATGCCGCTGAATGTCTTGATACCGTTTTTTATAAGATTCTTCTTCAGCATTTAATTGTTCCACTGGTTCTTGCCCTTCAGCCTGTTGCTTCAGTACTTCTTGACTGTAACTTAGCTCATCTTCTGCTTCTGGGGCGCGACTATATTTTTGCTTTTTTACCATATTAATCCTTCATGGGTCCGATTATCGGGTATCCATTTACTAGACTGCAAATGCGTATTTCTGTTTTTTTACAAATGCAGGGAGGGGTTTAGACACTGGAGATATTTCCATATCTTCATCGTCATTTAAATGATCGTCTACCTTCACAGTAGCGATCTCTACATCCATCTTTTCAGATGGAATTTCTTCTGATGCTTCGGCTTCCGCTTCGGCTTCTTCTTGTTCGGTATCGTCTGAGGCTTGTACTTCGGCTTCCTCAGTTCCCTCGCTATCGGATTTATCCGAATGATACCCTGTGTTTTCGCAATGGTCACAGCCTCTTCCTTTACACATTGGGCATTCAGTGACTTCTTCCTCGACATGCTGAATGAGGCCATCCATATGCATCGACATGAGACCCATTTCGGCCTCAGCTTGCATTTCCATAATATGTTTAAGGCCGTGATATTTAACTACGTGGGCAGGTAGGACATACTCGCCACTACTTAGATTAGCATCGATGTCATCTCGTACATTCTCTGCAGTTGATCCTAGAGGTATTGGATTACCCGACACTTCATCGTATGACATCACTCCTACAACTTCTTCATCATCAGAGCCGCAAGGCATCCCACCGTGGTATAAATCCATCTCATCCTCATCTACTAATTCATTTTTCTGCAATGCTAACTGTACTTCTCTCTCTGCAGGGGAAACAAAGCCATCTTCATCTTTGTCGGCTTCGGCAATATCAACCTGTTCCTTGTTGTCTGCTATTTCTTTGTCTTCCTCTGATCGACCTTTCATGCCATCGTCCTTTGTAATAAAACCGCCAGTATTAAAATTTTCTTTTAGATAGTTAAGATAAGGGAAGGGGCTTTCTATTAAACCTGCTCTTGTGGCAGTGCTTAGACCTAAAGCTACTCCTGTCTTAGCGAGATCCCTAAATGACATCTTGTCTTCGTCATCGTTTTGTAGGTAGTCATAATATTCATCTAGCTTTTCTTGAGCTTCTTCAGGTGTCCACTGATCTGACATCAGTTTTCTACCGTCATCGTCCTCGAATGTTTTTATTTCTTGCTCTATCTCTTGAAGTGTACTGACTGCACTATCACCGTAAGCCTTTTGCCAGTTCACGCCTGAATTGATTGCGTTATCTATGGCAGTTTGCCGATCCACCTCTTTACCATCCCAGATCGAAGGAATTAGGGTCTGTACTCCATTAATTTCTTCGATCCTGCCTCTTACTGTAGAGAGAGAACCGTCATCGTTCTCAACGGCTTTACCATTGGCAATGTTGTAGAAGTGATGTTCTAATAATGGGTCCATACTACTTGTTACCTGTAATAAATTGTTATAGCTTACACTTAGTTAGGGAGAAGTTATGAAAGAATTAATTTTAGACGAAATTGAAAACGCTATTAAAATGTGTTTACCCGAAGACCAAGATGCGCCTTTTGAGGTGGATGGTCAGTTAGAGAAGATATCTGAATTAATAGATGCCCTCATTAAGCAGACATCAGACCACCGCGATTAAATTTATATCTTACTTGATTTACAAGTTCCGTATCACCTTTTGCAGGTAGTGGATTAGGAGCCTCTGATTTTTTCCAGTAGGTTACCCCTTTGGCAAAAACTCTATCTCTGTAGACTGTAGCGATATCAAATCCTTTGACTGCCTGTCCTGTTGTCAGATCAATAAAGAGATGTTGCCCTCTAGGATTAATTCCTATCTGTACGACTGTATCATCCATTTCATTAAGAACATTTCTTTGAGAAGTAACCTTACCCTGAACAGACGCTGCAGGAGTTTTACTTCCTGTTTCAGCTATATTTCTTCTTTCGGTCTGATTTACATGAAATGTACCATCTGTTACTGTAACTGCAGGTAAATATGAGTCAGCCGCACCGTAATTAGGAGTTCCATTTGGTCTAATAGGATGGACAGTCTGTAGCCTATTAAATGGAGCAGGTGGACCATCTGGGTCTATTTTAGAGTTTAAATTTAATCTGATAGATTTCTCTTCACCTTCTTTTACGGCTGCTCCTATTTTAGCATTTGCTGAAGGTTTTCCTGCAGTGCTTTTACTTAAATCAATTGCCTCTAAATTATCTAAATCATAGTTTTTTAAGACAACATCTGGATTTTCAATATTAAATTGACTTGTGCCTATTTCTAATTCATCTGCAAAAGCGGCGTCCATTTGACTAGCTATAGGTGGATCATCTAAGGGTGGACCACCATTATCACCAAATTGATAAATTTTTCTATCGGGGGCTTCACCACCACCAGAGGGAAGACTTCGTAAGTACGCATCTCTGTCAGCTTCTTCCATAATATTAATATATGTGTTAACTTCTTCAACCATTTGATCATCAACAGATTGAAAGGTATTTGATCTAAATCCTAATGATCTTTGATCGTCTTGCCTTTTAAATCCACCTGCTCGACGTTGCTCAAAAAAGTCTCTCATAAGAAGTTGTAAGGGTGCGTCTTTAAGTTCCCCTCGATACTCTCCTGGAACCTCTCTACTATAGGTATTATGCCCTAGGCTTGGTCCATATAAATAGTCTCCTGTAGGATTAACTCTTCCTACACTAGAAGTCTGCAACTTAGGAGACATTAATAGTTCGTCTTCTGTAATGCCTATCCTAGAGAGACCAAGTTGAGGAAACCCTTCATCTTGATATTTTTTAGCGTCTAATTCTTGCCAAAGAAGTCTTCGTTTTGTTCCACCTATTCCTCCATCTTCTATTGGTAAACGTAGATACTCTTTTGCGTCTGGATCTAAGATTCCTACCCAATTAGGGTCTACATTTTCTTTTACCCATTTATCATATTTTTTTGCAGCTTTAGGACTTATATCTGACTCTTTAATCATCTCCATGACAGTATCACTCATCATAGTGCTAAAATCACCAGACTGACCTGCCATAGAAGCATACAAGATATTGGGATTACCACCCTTGTCAGCAATACGTTCTGCCAGACTTGTTATTTTACCTGCAACTTTTTCATCAGAAGCCCACAATCCAGTGTAAGGGTTACGCATAAAGCCCCTACCACCGTCTAAATCTACAGGGTTCTGGAAAGTAATATTTCCTACCCCAAGTAGGGTTTCGTCCGTAGCAGTACGATCCCCCTGAGCCATTTGGAAGACTGCACCTTCGCTCTGTAATTCATCAATAGTAACGTCTTTTTTAGGTATTAGATTACCCTTGGGTACAGAGTTTTTAGGTACTTCATCTGCATAAGTAGGTAGTCTGGTTTCACTTAGACCTGCAGGATCTAAGACCTCTTTATTTACTTTACTAGGATCTTTTCTACCTATGTTGCCAAGATTAGATCCCAATACATTAGGATCATATGTGGGCATTGCATCTACAATTTTGTTAGTTCTGTCGGCAAGCATTTTTGCGCCAGACATTATAGCTTTCTGTGCCGCATCTCCTGCACCTGGAACTAGACCTATAATTGTGCCTACAGCCCCAAGTCCACCCATAGCTCCTATAAGATACCAGTTAGGGTTTTCCTTCTCTATTTCTTCGCCAATCATGGCTACTGTCTCGTAGCCGCCCTTTATGTCACCTACGATGGGGGTGAAGTCTGCAACTACATTCCCTACGTCCTTCCACGTAATTTCAGAGGGAGTATATTCTTGGCTATACTTGTCAGCCTCGCCCTGCCAATCTTCCGCTGTACCGCCTAAAAAAGTGGGATTATCATCTTGATCTAATAGGTCTTGTAGAACACCCATAAAATATTCCTAATTATAATATATTTTTTTCGTAGATATTATTCTGCACCCATTATGGCTTCATCTCTGAGCGTAGATATTCTACGGAGTTCTGCTATCGCACCTTGCGTTTCTAAGATGCGGTTTTGATCCTTGCAGGTTTCTAAAAAATTACGTAGAAACTCTATCCGTTGATCAGCATAATGTTTTAAGGTTTCGTATTGTAGTTTGTCGTTTACTAAGGGTAATAACGACTGATAAAATGTTTTATCCATTACTATCTCTTCATGCACTTCTTTGCTTTTTTACAGGGAGCTTTTGAGTTGCAGGTTTTGCAGTATTTCATTGTATTATTCCTTGCTGTTGTTGTGGTGGATTACCGCCATTATCACCGCCACCTTGACCAGTGAATCCTGCAGCATCTGGTTCAGGAGCTTGTCCTTGAACTATTGTTCCACCGCCATTTCCTGTAGGATCAGACACTGGGGGTACTGCAGAGGCTGCAGCGTCTGGTGGTGGGGCAGGTTGTTGAGGCATCATCGCCTGTATCTCTGCCATCATTTTCTGTTGGATAGCTGCCTCTCTAGGATCGTTTAAGATTTTTTCTTCATCGAGATCCATCGATGCTGCAAGTTCTCTGAGTATGTAGTCATACTTAATAAACGGAGCCATCTGCTCATTGCCTGTCATCTGCATAAACTGTAGTAGACGTTGGCTTCGTACCTCGTTCCGCATCAAGCTTTCAGTACCTCTGGCTTTTACGTCCAAGTCTCCAAGCATTTCAGGATCAAAGTTAAACTGCATGTTGAAGGAAAATAGGCTTTTACCTAGTGGTCCTAGTAGGTAGTCATCGACATTTCTAACTACTGCTTTAATATTTTGTGCAGCCGCCCCCATCAACATCGACATACCTGACGCAGTTCGTCCTACACCGCCAACGGCTCCAGAACCATGTGAGTAGCTAGGTATACCAGTAGCTTCATCTGCTAACTGTCTAGCCTTGTCGAATAGGTACAAATTCTCTTGTGCGGTATTCTTCGGAGAGGTTGAATAGAT
>Ga0181379_1000493_pt1 | contig 19561 bp, 34 predicted proteins | sample 2SPOviralmetaG_FD_130115 | JGI IMG/M metagenome (GOLD analysis project Ga0181379, IMG submission 130115) | Marine viral communities from the oligotrophic San Pedro Time Series (SPOT) site, San Pedro Channel, CA, USA - 2 SPOT_SRF_2009-07-10 | ecosystem: Environmental > Aquatic > Marine > Strait... | reverse complement strand
TGGGGGTCGGTGGCAGAGCATGATCTGTCTGCAACATTATGCCATTCCGGCCGTAGCGTATGGCTCGGGTCTGGCTCACGCTGTCACATGGTAAGGATTGGTAGGCGTCGACACATGCAAGACCATTGGTGTGTTTGGTTTGGTCGGGTCAGGTGGTAATGTTTGGTAAAGGCACACAGTGGCCGGGTGGGAGCCACAATGGCTCGTGGTAAGGATTGGTAAGGGATTTTTAGCACAGCCGGCGTAATCACTTGGCGGTTTTGGTTTGGTCACACCGGTTGGTAAGTCTTGGTAGACCCCGACCATATAGTAGCACAGAACATTACCAAAGTCTACCAATCCCGTTCTGGGTTTGACCCGGCCGAGCCCCACCTTTACCAACCTCCGCCTCCGGCAAGTACACACAGACATAGACCCATATAGTGACACAGTGGCGGACGGGTTCACAGAGTATACAATGTGGCACAGCATGGCACAGCGTGGAGAACCGAAAGGACATTCAGATGTGGCACGAACGGCCCGGTCGGTATCGAAAAGATTTTCTGAAAAAATATTTCTTCGGTCGCATAGCATTTTATGAGCATGGTGGCAAAACTGGTAGGGCAATGATAAAATACCCCCATATAAGAAAAAATGCACATACTCAAAACACCCACGCTTACCCGGCCTCAAGACCGTGTCAAACGACGGTAAGTACTTGTATGCGTTCACAACTAGCATTTTGGCTAATAGTAATAGCAGTCAGCATCTACCTGGGCATATACGTATGGTAGTAGAGATCATTATAGTCACATACTACGCCCTGGCAATACCACTAGCAATATGGAGTCTAAGATAATGGATATTGTGTGGATCATCACAGGCATATTTGTCAGTGCAATAGCAATAGCCGTTGTATTAGGCAAGATACATGGAACACTGATCATATGATGGGCTTTATCATAGCACTTGTATACTTCGCACTTGTATTGCTTGCCATTGGCACTACTCTTGCTTTATTCACCAGTTGGCGTGACGGATGCTTGGGCAAGGATATTGCAAGTGTCAAAACGGGCCTGGCCTGGGTGTACCACAGATTGCAAAAATTTACACGCGGAAAAAAATAACGGTAGCAATACCACCTGGCATATCATATAATTACACAGTAACGATTACGTGGCATGTACAGGATTCGTGAAGCGAGAGGGGATCGGGTCCTGGCGCCATTGAACCACGTTCCGCACACCTGCTCCCCACCACCAATAACTACCACTATATGAACCTGACACAGATACTGTTTGCCCTGATAACATCTGCAATCATAGTGTGTGTCCTGTACACATGGATAGGGTGGGGCAAGATCATTGGCTGTTACAAGATGTGGTGCACACGGAAGTATTGGACCAACTACAACATAGTCGAAGCAGTGTCTTGGATAGCCAAAGCAGTGATAATAATTCCCGGACTCATATATGGATTACAGATATGGCAACTGTATTTCTTCAGCCTGTTGACCAGTGCGATGTTGATATGGGCCAGTTACAAAAAACTTCTACCGACACTGGTTGGATTCAACACTCTCTGGATATGGCTCAGCATGATGGTCCTGGCACAGCATCTGATACCCGCATAGCAGTCATGCACAACGAACACTAGACTTTTGCATCGAGATCAGATAAAATACTAAGAAACAAAGGAACACACACCCAAATGATATACACAGATCAAGAACACGAATGGCTGAGCAAGCCGGCCAAAAAGAAGAGAGTCAGCAACCAGACAGCGGACGGACAACCACCCAAGCAGAAGGACCTACGCAAACACGACTGGGCCATCAAGACCACTATAGAAGTGGACGGCAAACAGTACATAGTACCGGTGCAGGTCTAGTGAGCGACAAGGAACAGTACACCATGGTGGAGAAGTACAGGTTGGACACATGGGCGTTCATCATGTTCTTTGCCATCTGCGGTGCAGTGTCATATCTATAATAACCCTGGATAACTTATCCTAGCAGTTTAAAATAATAGTAGGTTATTAAATACCCACATGAAATGGGCAATGATCGTGAGCTTCTACCTGGCGGGTGAATGGCACACTGCCGAGCAACTGCACATGCGGGACTGGTACAAGACCATACACGACAACGCAGAACTGTGCATACAGGCACAGCACCAATTCACGGCGAGCAACCCCGACGTCACTGCCATACGTGCTAGTTGTGAGGAAATACCGGGTTAAAATAAATACTGGTGCGTACAAACTGGCAGGCATCAATGACAATCAGACAGAGACTCAGACATCGTTGGCAGAGGATCAGGGAATGGAACACCGTGGACCATTGGATAGATCTCATAGTGGACGTGGGATTGATCGCTTTCGACGTGCTGAGCAGTCCTGTGCTGATAGTGGTCCGATTCGTGCGTTATTTCTTCAACCGATTCGTGAACGGTCACATCAAGCGATTCCTCAAGTGGTTCGTCCACAAAGTTCTCCGCATACCATAAACCGCCCATAATTACGGGTATGTGCGGACACTACTATTCCACTGTCAACAGACCCCGGAACACAGAACAGCTACAACGCAGGGGACCGGATGCATGGCAAGAGGCCGTGATACCCGGCCTGGGCTACTTTGGTTCGGCCAGGCTGACCACCCGAGGCGCAGTGGTGGACCAACCAGTGATCCGACCCGAAGGCGTGTTGCAGTACAACGGCGCTACCTACAACAGCCTGCACATGTCCGACACAGAATGGATAGCCAATCACATAGCAGACACCGTGGACACCATCAGATCCATGGACGGAGAATATGCACTGATCTGGTGCACGGAACAGTCAGTGACCTTCTGTACCGATGTGTTTGGAATGAGACCATTGTACTACTATTCCACGGGCAAGGACCTAACAGTGAGCTCACTGCCCGGACCGGTACAGGAACTGCACAGCAGGTATTATCGTTGCCAGGCCAACAGCATCTACACGTGGGACAGGACCTCCGGCACAGTGACCCGCCAGGTCAACAGGCAATGGGATCTTTCACAGACCAACAGGTCCTACGACACGGTATGGCAGATGTGGGAGAAGAGCATCATAGACAGGTACACACCGAACACCAGCATAGCCATCAGCAGTGGATATGACTCAGGCATGGTGGCCTGCACAGCCAACAAGTTTTACTCGGACATAGACTGCTACACCATACACAACGAACACGAACAAAATGATGTGTTGCAACTGCGTGGTGACATACACAGCATAACCACCATAGACCTAAAAGGTCAACACGGAACACCAGAAATGCAGAACCAACTGGCAGAGGTGTTCCCGGACAACGAACACATAGAATACAACTGGTTCATGAACGCAGGCGACACGGCGATCTATCGCGATCACATGTTGCCCAAGAAAAAACGCATAATGCTCACCGGTGATGGAGGTGATGACATCTATTCCGACTATGGATTCCACGGACACCGCATGAGGAAACACAGCCGATTCGGAGGACACTTCCCGGACGTGCTGGCCAATGTGTGGCCATGGCATGAGAACAACGTGTTCCAGGACTTCCACAACAGGACAGAAGCAGTGGGCGGCCACTGGGGAATAGAGATGCGTTGCCCCATGATGAGTGTGGCACTGGTACAGGCATGGCTCAATACCACGGCCCAGTTGAAGAACCGCAAACACAAAGGCTGGATGGCCCAGTACATGCTGGACCACAAATATCCGTTCGCTGACATAGAAAAATTGGGACCAAGCATCAAGATGGGCAGTTACCATCCCGCGGACAGGTACAAGAACATTACCACCAACAAATAGTTGACAGTTCGGTCAAAGTGTCATACAATTAACACATGACACCAATAGTAATAGAACAGACAAGCAAGGGCGAGAGAAGTTACGACATATTCTCTAGATTATTAAAAGACAGAATTATCCTACTGGAAGGACCGATAGAGGAACACACAGCATCAGTGATGTGTGCCCAACTGTTGTTTCTCGAATCGCAGGACAGCAAGAAAGACATTACATTATACATAAACTCCCCTGGTGGTCTGGTGACTGCTGGTATGGCAATATATGATACCATGCAGTACATCAGCACCGACATACAGACCATAGTGATGGGACAGGCCTGTTCCATGGGATCACTACTGGCCTCGGCAGGTACCAAGGGCAAGAGATTCATGCTACCACATGCCAGACACATGATACACCAACCACTGGGCGGTGCTTCGGGACAAGCCACAGATGTTGAGATCAGAGCCAACGAACTGTTGAGATGGAAGAAAGAGCTGACAGAGATATACGAGAAGCACACAGGACAACCCCTGGACAAGTTGAAGGACGACATGGAACGGGACAAGTTCATGAACGCCGAAGAGGCTGTTGCTTATGGCTTGGTGGACAAGATAGTTTCCAGCAGAGAAGAAGACAACAAAGACAACTAATGCACATCACTCCTGTGGATGATAAAAAGGATTTGTTCTTGGTGGATCAGATACTCACTGATGAAATGATTCAACAATTATCCCATGAGGTGTTAGAAGAATTGCCATACACAAAACAGGAATGGCAGGAAACATGGAACAGGAAACGTCTGATGCCCATGCCTGGTAGCACACTACAATCTATTGCAGATCATTACAACAATAACAGAGAACAAATCAGCAAGGCAACTGGATTGGAAATCACACAGATTGACACAAGATTTTGGTTAGACTATCATGACTTTGATTGCCCAAAGCATTTGGACAATGACGGTATAGACTATGTGATGCAGATATTTTTGTCAGATGCACCAAAGGATTTAGGAACAGTATTTTACGAAGGCGACGAGATAAGGAAAGCATTTGATTTCAATAAAAACACAGGCTACATAATGTTCAACAATGATAAACAGATGCACGGCATGGAAAACAAAGTACCAGAAACTGTGCAAAGATTAACAAGTTATTCTTATTTCCAAACTAAACAAAGGTGACCAGCAGTTTCCATTTTTGGCCAGACATATTAAATCACACAGACAGAGAACAGATAAGTAACACTATGTTTTACATTTGGCACACACTGATCATAGCGACGTTCATAGTCGCGGCATACTGGATGGGATACAAGTATGGCAAACACAAACAAACCACAAGCAACAAAATTTTAGTAAATTCTAAAAAGGACTAGTTCAACTGTTCGACATAGACTGGGTGTATAGGCACAGCCATTTGAACATTTCTTTCTTCGGGGTAGGTGTATACCTCTGGTAGCAAATACGTTGTGTTTGTTTTGGCACACGATGCCACCAGCAGGCACAAAAAAATAATTCTCATTATTTCTTTTTAGATTTTTTCTTGGACTTCTTTTTCTTTTTTGGTTTGACTTCCATGGCTTTGGTAAGCACTAACGGTTGTTCTGTGCCGATAATTTTAGCCCACGTCAAACTCTTAATCCAGTTCAGCATAAAAATACTCCTTTACTTTTTGAATGGATTTAAATTCTTAACACCTTTGATTGCACCCTTGGTCTTGGAACCCATTTCGTCTTTGATTCCCTTACCAAGTGACTTTGCTTTACCAACAACGTCTGGCATTTTGATCTTTGGCATCTTTGGTATCTTAAATTTCATACTACTTCTCTCTTTTGTATAGAGTCCAGGCACCATATCCGATTGCTCCCCATGCCGCTAATTTGGCCAATGGTCCTGCAATCAACACGACAATACCACATAATATTAGTACTGCGCCATCCCATGATGTTCTTTCATCTAGTCTTGCTTTCACAAAATTAATTGGATTCATAATATATTCTCCTTATTAATATATCAGTATTTATGGCACTATTACCCCGTGTGTAGATACTTGCAAGTAGGTATTTGATAGTTGACAACTGCAATATGTGTGTTATTATAGTAGTATATTAAATAAATACACATATATGAAAAACATAGGAATACTATTAACAGCATTGATACTAGTTGGTTGTTCCGTACCAAAGAATCCAAAAGTTTCTTTTGGTAAGAAGTGTGCAGTTCAAGATGATCAAGTGGTTTGGTCATATGCATGGTTGTACAACAAGAACACCGGTCTAGAAGCCAATAAAGAAAACTGCAAACTTATTGCAGACTAATTTACAAATATATAATATTATGAAAAAAATATTGTTATCTATTTTACTTTTAACCTCGCTTAATGCGTGTTCTGTTCCACTTATCGGAAGTTTAACTTCAAGCGGTATAACAGGAGCAGTTACAGGTGAATACCAAAGAAGTTTGGTTAGTGGTGGTGTTGATATTTTGGTACACAAGTCTACAGGTAAAACTCCTGGACAACACTTGTACGCAATGGTCGATAACAAACACACAAAAGAAAAATTAGAAAAACATTTCCCGGACAAATCTATCACCTGGGGTAGTCTTTATGATGAATTTGCTTTTTCACCACACCAAGCATCATTTAAACACAGCATTCACTAATGTACAAAATTTTAATTCTCGCTTACATGATAGGACAATCTCCTATTGAAACTCAACAAACATTTCAAATGCAAAGAACATTTGATACAATGGAACAATGCAAACAAGAACTGTTGCTGAAAGATCCTGTTAGAGATACCTACGATGTGTTATGGGAATTTGTTAATGACGGAGACTTCAAATGGGATTGGCTCGTGGCAGGTTGCAAGAACGATCAAACAGGTGAAGAGTTCCGGATTGAGCCAACATATCCAAAAGGCAAACCCAAAGAGTTACAAGGGTTAAATTTTTCTGATAATAGATTAGAAGTTTAATACCCGGGTGGACCACCAAACACAGCAAGTAATCCCAACAAAACAAACAACAGTATTGTAAATCTAATGTTCATCCTGGCTACCTCCATGTGCTAATCCTTTTTATCCTTGGTACATTTACAAACACAATCAGGACAGTCTAAACATTCGAGGCATGATGATTTGCAGTGGCATTCGCAACTACACTTTTCGCATACGCATTCAATCATTTTTTCATTTCCTTTTCTTTTTGTTTTTGACACGGTGCAGGATCAAACATACATCCTAACACATTTGCAATAGCATCTAGTTTTGTAATAGTATCTAATGTAGTTGGTTGTTTAGGATGATCTGCTTCTATGTGTTTCTTCACACAGCCAGACATTCCTATCAATATCAACAATAGAAAAACAATAAGATACCTTTCGAATTCTTTATTCATGTGAATTATTTACTACCGGTTGTTGTGTTTATTTAACGTGTGTTTATGATTGGGTTTTTTGGAAGCCTTCTGCGATCTTCCCGGCATTGGTACCTGACTTTATTACATACTTTTGAGTTCCACTCGCACCCGTCTCTACTTCTTTACGCAGGTGTCTTTGCAGTTGCCTCTCTTTTTGTTCACGCATCTGTTTTGTGCGATATGTCTGTAATAGTTTTGTGTCTCTCATAATAATATTATACAAAATATTTATGCATTGTCAACATGGCTGACCTGCAAAATCTACATACTTTACTGGTAATTTCTTCAAATGTATAACTACTCCTGGATGTACTTTACCATGCGTGTACGTGCATCTATGTGCGTTTAAAAGGTAGACTACGACGGGTTTATCGTGTAATATAATTACTGTGACGCCGCTTTAGCTCAGTTGGTAGAGCAACTGATTTGTAATCAGTAGGTCCGCGGTTCGAATCCGTGAAGCGGCACCATATAACACGAAACGAACTACTCAACAAGTATTTTGGTAATGTTGGTGTTTTTGGTGATTTTGGTATCACAACAGTTGGTCCCTTCGTCTATCGGTTAGGACAGCGGGTTTTCATCTCGCAAAGAGGAGTTCGATTCTCCTAGGGACTACCAATCCAGCGATTAAGTATTGATATGAAGTTTGGCTTTTACACAGATACAGAACTACCAGAAGGTGATTACAGATGCCCCAGTTGGGTTCCTATGCCCGAGGGCAAAAAAAATGTTGTGGTGCTTGGGTGTTCTCACACATACGGCGAAGGCCTGGAAGACAACGAACACTGGGTACATTTCCTTTCACAACACAACACAGAAAGATTACGTTACTGGAATCTAGGACAGCCGGGAGCAAGTGCAGACAAAATGGTACGGATACTACACGGAAGTGAAAAAGTGCTGTTTCCGGAAATCATAATAGCATGTTGGCCAGCATGGAGCAGAAGAGAAAGATTAGATCTATACCCGCAGAGTCTTACCAGTGACAATTCAGAACTTGGAACCGAGACAGAAGACACCGACCGAAATAACTTTTTGAAAAATGTATTCTTTGTGGAAAAGTTTGCAGAGAAAACAGACGCAAAGGTGTTTCATTGTTTTGCACAAGATGTGTATGATCTGCCCCAAACATCAAATGTCTTCAACGAAACCACAATCAAGAGATGTTGGCCTGTGTGGGATCACTATCTAGGAGAAGGATCACAGAGGGAATCAATCACAAGACATAGTGTGGCCAAAGATGGAAAACATTATGGTGTGGAGCATCATAAACAGTTTGCTAGTATGTTTCTGGCCAAATTCAAACATCAATTAAAATAAATCTTCAGCAATTTTGCACCATTAAATACCAGTATGCCATGCACGTCATTTGATAAATTGAACTCCATAGAGCCGGCCTATCTGCCCGCCTCAAAATTGGGAATACTGATAGATTGGTTGGTGACCTTGAAGTGCAACTATGATTGTAGCTATTGCGACATCGGAATGCATGGTCACAACAACAGCATACCACACCCTGACTATGATAGATGTCTTGGTATGTTGAAGCAACTGTATGCATACACGGATGTAATGATGATGAAGAAGAAGGATCGTCTCAAAGATGCCATCATGAATATGTACGGAGGTGAGGCAGTGTTCCATCCGCAGTTTGTTCAGTTGGCGGAAGCGACAACCAGGGAGTTTGAGCAATACAAGGACCGTTGGCGATTGAGAAGGAGACTGACAACCAATGGCACAGCAACAGAAAAAAATTGGAAAACTATTGTCAGCCACATGGAAGGTGTGACAATGAGTTATCATACCCAAGGCCCGCAAAAACTAAAAAAATTATTCCGAGCCAACCTACAACATCTCGTTGACATAGACAAGGAGCATGATATTGTTGTGTTGATGTATCCACACAAAGACTACTGGCAAGAATGCCTGGAGTTCGCTAGATGGTGTAAGGAAAACAAACTGCGTTCCAGACCTAGGTTGCTGGATGGCAAACTGGGAACATACAGCGAAACACAGATACAAGAGCTGGCAGAGTTCTTCGGCAGTGATGAATTAGATTCTCTGAAGCCCGGAGAAAAACTCACAGTCAGTAAGATGAGAGCCTGCTGTGGTGCACGTCCGTTGTGTACAAACAGAGAGTTCAAGTCTCCTCAGACTCTTGTGCCACGTGGTCCGGAAGGTTACAAAGGTTGGACCTGTTCGGCCAATCAGTTTTTTATATTTGCAAACACAGTCGTTGGCACATATTACACAAACAAGGATTGCAGAGTGAGATTGGATGGAAAACTTGGTCCCATAGCAAACATACAAACAATGGATCAGTACACAGACAAAATACGAAAGCAGATACAGGAGACCAATACTGTGCCGGTGCTGACCTGTGCCCAGACACATTGCCACTGCGGCACCTGTGCGCCAAAGGCTCGTACACCGGAAGAGCTAGCCAAAATTATGAAGGTCTATAATACTATCAATTAAGTCTTGACCAAGTCACACTCAATGGATGTGAGTCCACTTGATCCAAGAGCTGTCTGACATCTGCTGTGTCAGGAACCCTGTGTTTGTTGAAATCGCCATAAGTCTGCCAGTTCTCTATCCTGTTGAGAACAACATGGTCCGCACCGATGCTGGATCCCAATTCACACATGTCCATCATCTCGTGCCAGTTGCTAGCCTGTACAACCATGTGCAGTTCCAATTTAAATCCGTGCCTGTGTTTGAGTCCTGCCACGAACTGCAGGTTATCGTTGATCTTTTTCCAACTGCCACCACGCCTCAGTGTCTCATAGGTGGATTTGCTGGCACCGTCGATGCTGATGTTGAGAGTGTGTAACTTCTCGAATATGTTTCGTACCCTGGGGTACATCTGTTTGATCAACAGTCCGTTGGTCTGAAAACTGTAGGATAGATTATCCAGATCCGGAACCTTCCTCATGAATCTCCTGTAGATCAGACTGGCGAACGGATCTCCATCACTGCCTATGTGTATCTTCAAAGGATCTGATCTCTGTTCGAGGAACTGTATCAATCTGTCCACCAGACGCATACGCATATCAAACATCTTGCCCGACTTGAGAAATATCTTACTCTGCCTGCAACTGGGACAACTGAGATTGCAACTGTCGTCTATGGCCAACCTGAGATGTTGTAGTGCCCTGCCCTGTGTGACAGGTCTTATGTCGCCTTTCTTGATGTACATGCACTGATGATTGTTGCAGTACCTGTAGGTGCCATCCGTGACGCTGTCCTGCATCTCACGTGTCATGGCACTGTTCAATATCTCCGGTATGGTGTTCCTGTGTAGGTTGCCTACGCTCTGCGGCAACCAGGCCTGGCACTCACACACAAAGCAACTGCCCCAACTGTCTATCAGCAGTGTGTCATAGGGCCTCGCACACGTGGTGGGTATGGCCAGGTCCTTGGCAGTGTCTATGTTGTAGTGTGTGAACAGTCGTTGATTAATCATTTGTGAGATTGGGATCTGTGATCATGTCCATGGTCAGCACCACGTCCTCGGGCACGGTGCTTGTGGGCTTGTCTACCTGTGCCTTCTTCTTGGCCAGTCTACGAGCTTCCTTTTCTGCCTGCTTACGCATCTTCCGGTCACCTCTGGTGCTTTTGTAGTCGTAGTGTATTCCCATCGTTGGTTCCTCATTGTTACTTGTAATTATCTGTTTCATGGGGTGTGCATTTTTTTTACCATCATTACAATTATAGGTTGCTATTACCAATAAATAAGTGCTACAATCCAGAGCGGTTGTCGGCCGGCAATCGCAATTCATTAAACATCACAAAAGGAGAAAAGTTAATGAAAATGACAAAGAAAAAAGTAGGCCTAGGTGTGGCTATTATTATAGCACTAGGAGTACTAGGGTGGGTGTTCAAACCTGCTCCAGCAGAGGCGGCAGATGTGGATTTCACGTTTGGTGCTGAGAAGAAACTAGAAGCAAATACTAACAAGATGTATTTGGATTCGTCAGTTGGTTTACCGTTAGGAATAACTGGTACATCAGGTGTAAACTACTCGGTAGACAATAGTCTAGACGCTACGTTTGATTCTTTTGAATTAGATTTCTCAAAAGGTTTAAACGAAAAAATTTCCATTTATAGTCAGTCAGACTTTGATGTGAATTTAGACCACACCGACACAACAGTTGGATTCAAATTTAAGTTCTAATCCGACAAACGTTTAGGCGGTCAGTTCAAAAGGGCAGGCCGTCTTTACGCATTTTTACGCTTCGCGTATTTCTTAATTAACGCATTTTTGGTAATTTACGCTTTACGCCTTTTGGTTATTGTTCTTCGTCTGAATGGAGTTCGTTTAAAAGTTGTCTCAGTTTTCCACCTTCTACTGTGGCCTTGACCTTGCCTATTGTGTCTCCTTTTGTAGGATCAGGGACACCCGGACCAGTATTTTTTGGCGTGCCATCTGATGCTGATACTTTAGACGTCTGCTTTAACGAATCGTATATTTTATTTTTGCTTTGCTGATTATAACTTTGTGATTCTTCCTCATCTAGGTCTCTTATTCTCAAACTGTCCACATCAAACTCCAAGTCTACTTTCTGTCCAACACCAGAACTACTTCTAGTCTTCATGAACTGTATCTGATATCTGCCACGTTCCTTCATTGCCCTACTCGTGAATATACCTATCACGTTGTCAGCAGTTTGTATCTTGGATAGTCCACCTGATATGTGAGAGTGATCAAACTCTATCTCTTCAACACTGGCCCTGTTCAACTGTGATGCTGTTGCCAGTATACATTGTTTTTCCACAACTAAATTTCTAAGTTCTTCAGAAACATACTTGTCTTTGATAAACAAATCTGCCGGGGATATTCTTTTTGATTTTGGCATCATGAGATCCAAATAGTCTATCAATATACAATCTATTTTCTTTTTTGTTTTCAGCTCTAATTCTTTAAGGTATGTTCTAATATCTAATACATTACTGCCACTTGGCAAGTATTTGATTTGTAAATTTCCTGCTTTCTTTGCCAGCATCTTAACTTTCATTTCTACAGTATCTATTTCCGGAAAAACTTTCTTGGTTGGAATGTTAGTCATCATGGCATCTAATCTCATGGCTGTAAGTTGTTCACTTAATTCAAACGATATGTAAACTGTATTCAAACCAGCCAGTGACCAATTAACTGCAAGATTCTGTAAGAATAAACTTTTGCCGGCACCTGATCCACCTGCAAATATGTTTAGTTCTCCTCGGTTAAATCCACCAAACAGTTTCTTATCTAAATTGGCCCACCCTGTGCTGATTTGCCCGTTGGAGTTTTTTAAAGCCTCCAACCTTGCTTTAGGATCATCAAAATAATCTGTTCCTAAATCTCTTGTAAGTCCAACGTTCACTGCTTCTTTGACCATGTCTTCCACGGGTGCATAGTCTCCTCGTTCTAACATATCTGCCGACGAAAGTATTGCACGTTCTAATGCCTTATGTCGACAAAATGTTTCAAACTCGTCTAGTAACCAATTGAAGTGTGCTGGATCTAAATCTTTTGCTGTTTTAAGTTTTATATCGTGTTCTGCATTTACTATTTCTACTTCTGGCATAACCTTATATTCGTCCATATACTCTTTGATAAACTTTGCAATTGGTTGCAGTTTTCTATCAAATGCTTTTGGTTCAAATATATTTTGTGCTCTTGCAAACGATTCGGCATCTGCTAACAGCATTTCCATATACAACTTTTGTACATCGAACGAATAGTTTTTTGCTTCAGGTTGTTGATCTTTATAATCAGCCATACATCTTTCTCTTTAAATCTATTTTTAGTTTACTTGATTCTGTACTTTTTAGTATAGATTGTATAGTAAATAGTCTTCCATATTTTAACACAGCATCGGCCACATCGTCAACTCCATCTTCCCATTCTGGAAAAGCAACAGACCATCCAAATTCTATAGCCTGGTTAATCAACTTTTCTCCTGGTGCATCTCTATCAGGAACAACTATCACTTGTCGATTTAAATTGTTAATCAATTCTCTTTGTACATCATTTATCTCTGAGCCAAGTATGCTGACTCCAGAAACGGTAATTGCATCAAATGGACCTTCTGTTACCAACACAAACTTTCTTGACCAATCTTGTACGTCCATATTGAACACATAGCCTGGTTGCACGTCGGTATAGTATTTTACTTTATCTGATCCGTCAAACAGTCTGCCTGTAAATCCAACAATATCACCTCTCCAATAAAATGGAATCAATAATCTTTTATCTACGTCCCAGGTTTGATCTGGGGAATACATGAAGTCATACCAATCCGGACCTATACCTCTGGTTCTGAGATAATCTAGTAATCCGTTTATCTTCTCCCATTGTGGTGCAGTTAAGTCCTTTGCAAAATACTTTTCCAACCAAACTTCTAGGTTGTGTGAATTTTTAGGAAGGTTCTTGTGTTTGAATGTTACAAATTTTTTCTTTTCGTATTTGAAGTCTGAGGCTTCTTCCCTCATGGCCTCTATTGCTAATTTTTTTATTGTGTCTTCTGGTATACCAAGCCAACCCATCAAGGTTCGCATTTTTTGTGTTAGCCTACGTCCAATTATGTATGATGTCTTGTATCCACAGTTGAAACAATGATAAGATAGGGCGCCGTCCACACCTGTCATGATTCCGCCACGTTTCTTTTTGTCCTGCGATTCGCCATTATGTATGCAACAAGGTGCATTGAAACTTATCCATCCACTTGGGGTTTTCTTTTTACCGCTAGGCAACGAAGTCAGAATTGTATTCTGTATCAGGTTCATATTCTACTATTTTACTGTCTATAAAGTATTTTGTCAACTGAACCAGTGTTACCAGATGAGTTACCCCAACTGAATCTTATTTGTTGGTAAACACCATTGAAGTTGTAATAGTTGACGGCAGATGAACTGCTGAAGTCTACGCCCGGTTTTGCTTGACCATCTAAGGTAATATCAAACCAATTGGTAGTGTTAGTGTCGCTTTCCATTGTGCCCTGCACTCTTAATGTGCCGGTAAAGTTTGTTGTGTAAACTTGGATTGTGTGTAATGCTTTGTTGTTGTTGATTCCTGGTCTTGCGTCTATCACAGAAGATGTTCTTGGCAGTGGACCAGTAGTAAGTGTGAATGTTGATGTTTCATGACTACCCACAAACTCCGGATATGCTCCATCTAGTACTTCGATAGTGCCGCCTGCAACATAACTTGTATCTGTATAAGTCACTATCGTACTTCCGTCTTCTTTGATTTCTTTTATAGAATAGTTGTAAAACTTGGCATCTAACCCTAATAAATCACCATCAGATATCTCGCATACTGCCTGGCCTTTTTTTGATACTGTGCTTCCATCGTCGATTGGTTTTAGTGTTTTTGTGATTACTGCTTTCTTTGATTGAGTATCTATAATATCTAATTGATAGTAATTACCCGTGTCTACAGTTTTTGCAGATACGTCCTGCTTCTTCTGATCTTCGTTTTTGAACGTAAATGTAAGGGGATTAGTAACTCCTCTATGTAGTGTTAGTCGTCTATCGTACACTTTTGAATTCCTTCCGTGATAACCACTTTGGTAAACAATTACCATCTGTTTTATTAAATACCTTTGTATTGTTTGCATAGTACATATTTAACAATATTTATGGACAGAGAATGAATGAAGTTTTTAACACACTGAGGGACAAATTCCCATTTTTAAGCCTTATAAGAAAGGGTGACATGGAGTTTGTGGGCATCGTACAAAATGAAGACGCAAATGTGATCAGCTTTTACGATTACGGCAGTCTAATGAACCCGCAGGACAAAATGAGATATTTGAAGTGTGGTGAAATTTGGTGGTACGAGTCAAATAGAAAAATACCAATTAATATCTTCCTCAAAGGTGATTTTAGGTATTTTAGAAATACTCTTAAAACATTAAACTCAAAAGATGTAGAAATAGCACATGGGCCAACAGTGAAGCTGGCTGAAATTTCAAAGAAGCGAGTAAAAAGAAGAACTATTCAGTTAGTAAGACGTCCGATCTAATCTAATTTCTTTTCAGGAAGTATAGCACCAGTTGTAAGATAGTGTTGTGTTAACGGACTATCTGGCTGATAACCATATGGATCCTTTTTAGAAGCGGAGTATTTTTTAGAACGTTTTTTTTGGATTTTCTTTTTAGGTTTTTGATGTTGCATCAAAGCTATATTTATCACGTGCAATCAAATTCATCTGTACAACGATAGCCTGGGCATATGCAATGGCATGGGATTTTTTAAAGAAGTATGAGCCATCTGCAGGTTTAGTCCAGACTTCTTTCATTATATCTTTCCAGTCCTTGTACATAAGTCCTCTTTTTGCAGGACGTATAATTGCCAATACAGCCGCAAGTTGTTCTATCGTTTTAGGTTCAAGTTTGTTAACAATATTAAAGTGTCCATTCAAATGGAAAAGGGTTTCAACAGTTTTTGCATCTTTGAGCATGTCCCAATCAGGTTCTTGTATCATTAATTCTACAAGCTCTTGCTCGGACTTGACATCTTTGTATATGTTCACATTCAAGCAATCAATTTTGAAGTATCCTCTATCTTCCGCTTTCTTGTGATCCAATGTGGCTTGGCCATCTATAGGATCAGTTGGTACCGCATGAAAGTAAACACCGGTTTTATGTTTTTCTATTTTATCATCTTTTATAATAGATGCAGGCGAATGTTTGAATAATTTCAGTACACCGTCTCTATCAAAAAAGTCTATGTCTACATCAGGCATTTTTCTTTTTGTAATCCTTTATTGTTTTCTTTAATTCTCCACCTTCAAAGTTTGGTAGATTCATTAATGTGTTTAACACTTGATTGTTTGGATCAAGTTTGTAAACTTCTATACCTAGTGAGTTTATAAATCTATCATCCATTGCTGTCTTAATATATTTTCCCATTAGTGATATTTTCCTTTGTTATAACTTATAAAATGATTGCGAGCCCCGGGGTGCAAGAATTCTAATACGTCTAATAATTTTTTATAGCCGGGCGTAACAAGAGTTTGGTGATCCATTTTTGGCATTACCACTCTACCAACTGATCCATCTCTCTTTATTATCACACACGAGTCACCATCCTCAAATTGCAAATCGTCGGATATTTCTAAATCTATTTTACTCAACTTTTGCCTCCTTGGCTGTTTCCCTGACAAACATTTTGTCTGCTGGGTATTGTTTAAATTTGTTAGACCAAAATTCTGCATTAATAAATCTCTGTGTCATCTGTAATTGTTCGTCGCTAAACGATTGTAACATTTTTTTTCCTGCAGAGCAACCTAGCAACATCCATGGACTTATCTTGCCTTGTTGAATATGTTGCACAGCTCTGTTTGTGTTTACTAGTCTAAAGTAGTCTGACCATTGTGCATTCTGCTCCTCAGCCCAGTCCATCATTGTAGCAATGGTTCTCTGAAGTGCGGCCTCAACTGGTTCTGATTTCATAGTTGCTATTAGGTATGTTTCGTACAAATCATCACGTGACCAATAATCAAGTTTTACTTTAGAAGTGATCACAAAGTCTATGTACTTCTCTGGGTACAACGGGTTGATGTGCATGATGTATCTGCCAAATTTTACAAATGCATTGTAGTAAGGTGAGTTACAAAAATCGTCATAAGTTTTTTGTTTCATGTTGTGCTGATGTATTTGATAGAATCTTTGGAAAACCATGAACGCATTCACGACCCACTTTTCATCTCTTTGCAGATATCTTCTTTTGGGCTCGCACAGATGTACTTGCAGTGTTCGTTCCTTAGCAAACTCCTTGCCACAGTATGTGCATTTATATTTTTTCGATTCCATGTTCCTCTAATAATTGTTCAAGCTCTCGGTCAGTGATTACTGCATCTAATGTTTCTAGATCTGTTTCTTTAGCATTTGGATACAACTGTTGCAACTGTTTCAGCGACTTATTAGGTACACGTTTCATTGGTTTTATCCATGGATGGAACTGTGGTTGTAACGCACCACACATAGCAGTAAGTATCCAACATAATTTTTTGTGTTTACTCGATAGAGTGAACAGATGCTTATTCACACATTCATTGACCATTTCTACATAATGCTCTATATAAAATTTATCTTTGGACGACACACTAGATGCATATCTCATCAACATATAGGGCGAGTACAATGATTTTTCATGATCATCTATTCTATCATAATAGTCTTTGTTCCTGTAATCCACTGCTTTAAGGCCATTACGTAATTCAAAAAATTTTCTTTTACTTTTTTGTTTTTCCGGCATATTTTAATCCAAATGTTGTGCAATCTTTTGGCGACACAAAAGTTAATTTTATTTTATTATGTAAATGTTGTAAACCTGAAAGTTTATCATTTAATTTAGATTTGGACAGCCAATCAAAAAAATCCATTGCCCATTTACCATCATCCATCCATACAGGTGTGCCGTCTGTAGTCACTATGATTGGCGCTTCTATTTTAATTGTTTTTCTACCAGACTGAGCCATAATCTAACTGTTCACATTGTCTTGATATGTCCTTAACGAAATAAGCACACATCGGTTTAGGACCATTGGTTAAAGGAACTGCAAGTAACTGTCCCGATTTAACTTTTGGAAAGTACCATTTCACTTCGGTGTAGATATCTACAACATCAATGGGATAAAAGTCTGGTTTAGCACTCGACAAGGGATTGAAAGTAAAAGCGTCAAACCCTCTATCGTTTAAACTTGTTATAGGTAATACATGCATTTCAGGTTGTCCTTGCTCGCCTATCAACATCTTCCAATCCAACGGCATCTTAATCTTGTGTTTGCCAATTTGTAACACAGCCGCCGGGGCATTAAAACTTTCTAAAAATATTAATGGTATGTAAAAGAAATCTGGTTCGTTTGGATCCGAATTGTCCAACACAGCGAAACGTAAATGTTCATCTACATATTCTGGTATTTTTTCTAGTGTATAACTTTTATTATCTAGTGTAAGGATTTTCATAATTTATCTTTTCTATATTATACGGATAATTTGCCTCTTTGTAAAACTTTTTCCTTGCACCGAGATGTCTTTTTGCAAATTTGCAACTGCTGGTAATATCCCATATCTGTACATTGTCTTTGTCTTCTGCTTTACGAATGCCTCTGCCTATACTCTGTATAACTCTCACGAATGATTTACCAGGTTCAATAAGAACAAGATTAAATATCCTAGGAATATTAATTCCAACGGATGCGACCCCGTAAGTTGCAATAATGATTTTATTTTGTGTTGTAGACACTTCATCGTAGTGTTCTTTCCTTTCTAAATTTTTTGTTGACCCTGATATAAACACAGAATCTTTTAAGTTTTTTTGTAGTATTTCGCCCGCGGAAATTCTGTCTACTAATATTAAAGTGTTTCCCGAAGTTGAAATATCATTTATTGTTTTGGCTACCCAGGTCATCCTGGTAGTATCCGTAGTTAGCCATTTTAATTCTTCGGCATAGGTTTTGAACTGTGGATGGTCTTGTGTTTGCAAAACATTCACGTGACAGTTTGCAAGTACACCTTTGTCCTGCAATTCACTTGCTTGTATTCTATGTGTCACATCACCTATGCTACATTTCAAACCCATAAATTCGTATTCTGCTTTAGGGACAGTACCTGTCAGCCCCCAACGTATTCCGCAGTGTGCAAAAGGCCCAGTCAGTAATCTTTTCAGTACATCTGCCTTGGCCATGTGCACCTCATCTATAATTACTGTGTTGATTCCTTTTATGGCCTCTGCAAATGCTTCGGAATGTTCGTCTTTACTTTTCTTTTCTAATACATTCAATGACTGCCATGTTGCTATTGTGTTGAATCTACCTAACTCTTTTCGGTCTCCATAGTACACACCTACATCTAGATTACAAGCAAGGAAGTCTTCCTCTGTTTGTGTTACTAGGCTTTTGTTTGGCACTATTGTTAGTGTACGTCCATATGGTTCTACTAGTTGACACAATGCCGCAGTAATAATTGTCTTACCTGCTCCTGTGGCTATCTCTTGGATACACTGTGGATTTTCTATAAATTTGTTTATTGTTTCTACTTGATAATCTCTTAATTCTATAGGTTGTCCTGCCATTGGGTGTGTATCAGGCCACTTAATGTCTGACAAATAATTTTTATCAATAGCCTTAAACTCAAAGTTGTGAGGTGTTCTACGGTCTTCGAAATCTACATACACTCCTCCGTCTTCTAGGATTGGTAATATTTCTTCTACTAGACTCAAGTAAGTAGAGCCACCCAGACCAAAAAAAGAAACCTTTCCGTCCCAACGTCCCAACTTGAATGCTGGAAGATGTCTGGCATATGGTATTTCGTATTTGAATTTGTTGGTAAGTTTTTTTCTCCACTCTAGAGATAAGTTTTC
>Ga0181379_1000490_pt1 | contig 19591 bp, 14 predicted proteins | sample 2SPOviralmetaG_FD_130115 | JGI IMG/M metagenome (GOLD analysis project Ga0181379, IMG submission 130115) | Marine viral communities from the oligotrophic San Pedro Time Series (SPOT) site, San Pedro Channel, CA, USA - 2 SPOT_SRF_2009-07-10 | ecosystem: Environmental > Aquatic > Marine > Strait... | reverse complement strand
GAGTGAAAATAATGAATTAATTGATTCAATTAAACAAGAATTAAAGTCTATTCATAATTTTAATAAAGATAATAAAGATAAAATTGAAAAATTAACTTTATTATTAGAATATAATAAGTCTAAAAAGTATATTAGAGAAGTTTATTCTAAAGATACTTATAATAATTATTTGCATTGTCAAATGAATCATAAAGATTATAAAGAATTTTATAAACATTCTAAAGAACCATCAAGAAATTATATTGTAGATCAATCAGTAAAGGTAAATGAGCCAAAAAATATTAATCGTCTTTTATATGGTCTTTATTAAATAAATCATTTGTTAATTTATATGTTAAAATATGTTGAATAGTTAGATTATATCCATCATTAATTAAACTTTGTTTAGCTTGTAAAGATAATTTAAAATTAGTGAAATGAACATTAGAGGGTATATAAATGTGTTTTTTATCTATTATGGATGAATCACGACAAGCCATACATAATCCAGATATAATATATTTAATAACAGGTATTTCATCTATCAAAGTTTGTTTTTTATCAGTATTCCAAGGACCTTTTAAGTTGATACCAATATAATTATCTCCGGCAATTTCAATAGCAAATCCACCGGCATATCCACCGTCGGCATATAGACAATCTTTATATTCAAAGGGTCTAAAAAAAAGAGGTATAGCAGTAGTCATTTGTAATAATGATGTAATTAATAATTCTGGTTCATTTTCATGAGATATATATTCAATACATGATTTTGTATTATTACATACTTTTACAGTTAATTTAATATTAGTTAATTCATATAATTCTTTCATAGTCATATTTTTTTTTGAATATTTTTCTCTTAAAATTGTATAGATAATAGTAGATACATTACTATTATCAAATAATCCTAATTTAAATAATAAATCATTAATATTTAGATTATCTATATCAAGTAATTTACTGAAATCTAAATTTAACATAGTTTTTTCAATAACTTTATCATTAACTTTTAATAATATCATTAATGCATATAACATACCAACTGAACATGATATTATATGATTTATACCATCTAAATTATCATTTATTATATTTTTTTCACGTAAGGCTCTAAATACACCTATATAAGCAGGAACTTTTGTTGATCCACCTGATAAAACCAATGTATCTATTTTCATTATAATATGTTAATTATGATAATTTTAAATATTGATAAACATATATATATAATGTCTTCTCAATTAGATATAAAATCTTTATTTGAAGAAACAAATAAAAAAACTTTAAAACGATTAGAAATATATGATAATATTTTAAAAAAATGTCATTCAAGAATTAAATATTATTCTAAATACGAAAAAACTACATGTTTTTTTGCTATTCCAGAATTTATTATTGGTGTCCCCTTATTCAATGTAGTTGAATTAAGAACATATATAATTAATAGTTTAGAAAGAAATGGATTTAAATTAATGTATATTCATCCCAATTGGTTAATGATTGATTGGAGTGATAAAAAAAATAAATTAAATACTATTCAAGCTTCTGAAATCGCAAAACAATCTAGTAAAAAAAAACAAACTAATTATAAACCTATTGAAGAATATAAACCATCTGGATCATTTGTGTATGATCAATCAGCTATGAGTTCATTAGAAGAAAAAACTAAAAAAATATTACAAATTAATTCATTAAATATTTAATATGATTTTTTACCTAATTGATACATCATATCTAACAATAATAAATAAAAGATACCAGCAAATATATAAAGAATTAATTGATTGAATTGATTATCTACATTATTAGTAAATCCTTCTACATGATTCATTAATTCATAATATTTTTTTTCTGGTATAGTTATCATTTTTTCTATTTCTTCTTTAGCATTTTCTTCTAAATTACTAACTAATTTTGGTTTATTATAAGTTTGTTCCAATAGTTTATTATTTTTAAGAATATCTTTAACTTGAATATTATTATTTGTCTCTGAATTATAAGGTACACCATAACCATCTGAATATTTATCATATGCTGTTATATTTGATAAATCAGGATTATTAATTATTTCTTGATTATAAGATCTACGTTTATCTGCCATTTTAGGTATTATTATATTTGAATCAATTAATTCTTTTCTTTTAATTTCTTCTAATTCTATTTTTTTTTCTTTTCTTGATTTTTTCTTTTTTTTAAAATCTGGTCCCCACGCCTCTTCTAATGTACAATATGACATAACTTATATATTATTTAGAAAATAATTTAAATTAAAATATTATTCTTAATTATGAATATATCTAATTCTATTGAACATTTACAAATTAGATTAGAACAATTAAGTGAAAATAAATTATTTATCGGTTTTGTTATGATTCTTGTTAATGTTGGAGCCAGATTTATTATTGAAGAATTAAGTGATGAACATAGAACTATTGTTAAAGGACCTATATTTAGAAAAATAATTATATTTTGTTCCGTATTTATGGCTACAAGAGATATTATTATCGCATTAATAGTCACAGGTGTATTTACTGTTATAATGAATGAAATCCTTAAAACTAACGATGAAAATAAAGATATAAAACAAGGATCATCTGCTAAACAAGAACTTGATAAACAAATAGATCAATTAAAATTAATTAAAGATTCTTTATAATAAAATTTATCTATTTTATATTATAAATGTTTAATAAAAAAAAACATATTAAAAGACATCATACGAATAAAAGAAATCGTACAAATAAAATAAATCGTACGAATAAAAGAAACCATACAAATAAAAGAAATCGTATTAAAAAGGGTCGGACTAAAAGAAATCGTACGAATAAAATAAATCGTACGAATAAAAGAAACCGTACTAAAAGAAATCTTACTAAAAGAAATCGTACGAATAAAAAAAAAATCAATAATATATGGAGAGGGGGACAACCTTTATATATAAAATACTGTGAAATTTTTAATGAAATTATACGTGGATTTATACGTGGATTTGATAAGAGTAACACTACTCCTCAATTGAATAATATCGTATCTGAATACCTGAATAGCATCTCCACAGGGGATTTCGCGGGTGGTAATGGTGGTAGTGGTGAGGGTAGTGTGTCTGAACTTACAAAGTTTTATGAGGATGCTATTAAAAACCAGCAACAACCGTCTACATCAAATGCAGTGCGCCCCACTCCTATGCCTTCCCCAGTGTCTTCGCCAGTGCCTTCCCCAGTGTCTTCACCACCTTCACCACCTTCACCACGGAGTTCTGTATTAAGGTCTTATCAGAACCAACCTCCTTCGGTTGCGTCAACGCAGTCACCGGAACCAGCGTCGACCTCGGCATCGACCCCGACGAAAGCGTTGACCAGCCCGCCTGCGTGGATATTTTCAAGTCTGGTGGGCGGGAGAAAACCTGGACAAGATAAATATTTAAGTGGCCTTTTCGAGTGGTTGGTGGAGACATTGGGACTTTATGATATAGGAGTAATAGGAACAAATATAATAGATGTAATCAGAGAATATTTATATACGGTTATTCAATCATTTGATCAATCATTTGATCAATCATTTGATATAGAAGTAAATCCAGATGGGATGGAAATACTTAAAAAGTTATTAGAATCATGTATTAGACAACGTATATTTTCTAATCCTGAAATAATAGTAAAAGCTGAAGAAGCAAGTAAGGGACAAATACCATTATATATAAGGAAACAAGATGCTATATTTGATAATGGTATATTTGATATGATTGCCGAATTATCCCCATTATTGTACAATGCCGCGAATTATTTAAATAATCAATTATTAGCGAATTTTTCTCATAGAGTTATCGATGAATTATAGGTCGTGATCTTGAACAAGTGTCTCATCGAAAATGTTGTGCTAAATTTCCCCAAAAATGTATCTTCTGGTGGCTGATTTAAATATAAATTATTAGAGTTTCTCTATTATATAAAACTACTTAAACCATTATAAATTCAATGTAATCCCACTTTTTCTATCTGTATCCCCACTTATTAATGATATATTATCTAAATCAGGTAATTTATCTGTATCTAAATTCATTGTTTTAATTATATCATCTAAACCATCTGGACCATCCATATCTGGTCTCTGGGGTGATGGTGGTCTCCTATTTGTTTGTCTGGACTGACTTGGAGGCATCATCCCCATACCTCTCATCATCCCCTCCATACCTGGTGGCACACCACCTCCTCCTGGAGCACCCATTGATCCCACGGCAGCTGATGCAAATTGTTTCATTAATTCGGGATTTTGTTTTAAAATATCATCCATACCAGGCAATGATGACTTAAACATTGTATTTTGTAAATGAAACATAAACGCTGAACTACCTAAAGCAAATAATAACCTTATTTCAGGAGCGACTTCTGTATCATCACCACCATATTTTGCATATAATTCTTCAAATATTTCATCAAAATCAAATATATTATCATTCACCGATTCTGACCAACCATCTAAATTTACAGAAAAAGGATCAAATTTATTATTTAAAAATTCTAATCCAGTTACACCCGCCATCAAAATCTTTCTTTGAAATTTTACTGAATTATCTATCTCCCTCTGTTTCTTTAATTTTAAATATTCATTTCTCATCTCATCTAACGATGAATTCATATTATAATTCATCGTTGTACGGATTCCCTGTTCACCTAATTTTTTAAACTTATAAATATAATCTATTTTTTCATTCTTTATCTCGGTTGCCGACATACGATGAAGTGGTTTAAATTCATTATCAGGTTTATTAACTATTACATCATTATTTGAAATATCTTCTGGTAATTGAGGGTTTTGTTCAACCTCTTTTGGTTTTGGATCTAATAAATTTATTCCCATCGCATCACTCACCGATAATTTAGGCTCAACCGCTTTAGGTGAATTTAAAGGAGTTATTATAGATTTTTCTGAATTATTATCAGATAAAAAATCTACCATACCTGTAATACCACTACTTTCATTGCTTATTCCTACCTTTTTTGTTTCACTATTATCTATATTTAATATTTGATCCATTGATAATTACTAGAAAGATTTATGGAAATATATACGCGAAATCTTTTAAATACTTTATGCTGAAATTATATCTCCAATATTTTGAGGCATCTCCTCTATTTTTGTATTATAAAATGTTTGTAATTCATTTAAATCTGATAAATCTCTTTCTGTTACAAAATTTATCGCTACACCCTTACGACCATACCTACCCGATCTACCTATACGATGAATATATGTTTCTTTTTGTAAAGGTAAATCATAGTTAATCACTAATGATAATTGTTGAATATCTATCCCACGTGATAATAAATCTGTTGATAGTAATATACGAATATCACCTTGCCTAAATTGATTCATAACATATTCTCTGTCTTTTGTTGATAAATCACCATTTATCATCCCCACGGGAAATTTATTATCTATTAATTCATGATATATTTGTGTTAACCTATTCTTTGAATTTATATAAATTATACATTGCGCTATATTTATTGAATTATAAATATCTGTTAAAACATCATATTTCCAATTATTATGTTTCACATTTATATAATATTGTGATATTCCCTCTAATGTTAATTGTTCTTTTTTTACCAATATTCTTTCTGGATTATTCATAAATTTATCTGTTATTTCTAATAATTCATTCGGAAATGTTGCACTAAATAATCCCACTTGCGTTTCTTTTGATATATATTGAAATATATTATAAATCATTTCCTGAAATCCATAACTTAACATTTCATCTGCCTCATCTATAATCACCATTTTCAATTTATCTGTGTATATATGCGATTTATTTAACATATCTACTATTCTTCCAGGTGTTCCCACTATAATTTGTGGATCTTTTTTCAAATCACTTATACATTCATTTACTCTTGTACCACCTATCACTTTACATAATGATATTTCTGTATATTTTATTAATTCTTTAATTACTTTATATGTCTGTTCTGCTAATTCTCTCGTAGGTGATAAAATTATTATCTGATTCTGTTTTAAAGATTCATCCACATTATTTATAGATCCTATTGAAAATGCTCCCGTTTTACCTGTTCCCGATTGAGCTTGGGCTATTACATCTTTTCCTAACATTAATAATGGTATTGATTTATATTGAATCACTGATGGCTTCTCAAAACCATAAGAATATATACCTCGTAAAATATTTTCTTTGATATTTAATTCATCAAATGATAATTCAGATAATTCTAATTGCTCTTCTTCACTCATTTTATAATAGGATGAATTATTCTTTATATAATCTTAATTATAAAATTAATTATAAGATTAATCTACCCGATGGATTCATTTCATCTGTCCATCTCGGTAACCACTGATAAGGTACTATATATTCTCTTCCTCCATAATATTTCTTAAATACACATTGATAATATTCATCTTCACTTATATAATATTTAAAATGAGTATAATCATTGATTATTTTATACCATGGTCTATCATTTTTAGATACACCATCACTAAATCCATCCTTACGTCTCCATACCACTTCATTAGGTAACATATCCTTAAAACTATATCTTAATAAATATTTCTCAAATCCATTACGAACTATCTTTAATTGGGGATCAATTGACATATATTCATTCACAAATTCTTTATCAAAAAAAGGAACTCTTATTTCTAATCCATTACCTGCCGTTGTTTTATCTCCTCGTAAAATATCAAAATGCTGTACATCTTTTATTAATCGTATACATTCTTTTTGAAACTCATGTGGAGAAGGCGCTTTATGAAAATATAAATATGATCCCGATAATTCATCAGCACCCTCACCCGATAATATTACTTTGATATCTGTTGTTTCTTTTATTTTCTTTGATAATAAATACATTGGTACCGATGCTCTCACAGTTGTTGTATCATAACTTTCTATTTGTTTTATCGTAGGATCTATCGCTTTTAACATCTCATCTTCTGATACTATAAATGACTTATGATTTGTTCCTAAATATAATGCAACCTTTTCTGCATATAAAATATCTGGAGAATTCTCTAATCCTATTGAAAAAGTATTCACTTTATATGATGGATCTTTCTCTTTCATTATTCTATTCACTAAACCACATATTATTGATGAATCTATACCACCTGATAATAAACATCCTATCGGCTGATCACTCATTAATCGTTTCTTCACTGATTTATATAATATATTTTGAATCATCGCTATACTATCTTCATCTTTAAGATATTTTTTTGAAAACAATAAATCATAATAATTAATTGTTTGATATATTCCTGTATTTAAATTATATTCTATATATGATCCCGGTTTTATCATCTCTATTTTTTCTTCACTAAACTCCGCCAATGATTTCATTTCAGATGATACTATTAATTCACCATCATTTTGTATCATATATCCAGAACGTATACCTATCGGATCATGACCAACATAAATTAAACCATTTGTTTCATCAAATAATAAAAACGTAAAGACACCATCTAATAATTTTATACATTCAATCCCTATTAATTTATATAAATGAACTATTATTTCACAATCACTATTCGTTTGTAAACATATATTATATTCTTTTGCTAATTTTTTATAATTATATATCTCTCCGTTACAAATAACTATCGTATTATCTATCTTTATAGGCTGATTACTTATTTCATCTAATCCATTTATCGCTAAACGGTGAAATACAAAATATAAATCATAATCTTTATAACTTAAAAAAAGATCACTTGTATTATCTGGACCACGATGCTTCATCTTATTTGCCTTATCAAAGATATCTTTTTTTTGATACTTATTTTTATTTTTTGTATTTACTTTTTTAATTTGACCAAAGATACCACACATTTTTATTTAATATATATATATTTTACTTTTAAATGTTAACAATAAGGTTTAATTAATTCTGCCACAGGTACTATATTTGCTCCTTTACATTGTCCTATTTCTTTTTTATCCTTAAATAAAATAAATGTAGGCACACTTGTTATATTACATTTTTCACATAAATCATCATTTTCATCTATATCAATCATATAAAATTTTATTTTATTTGTTTCTAATCCTTCTTTCAATTTTATAATCATCGGTTTAATCTTTTGACAAGGACCACACCACTTTGCCGTAAAATAAAAAAGTAAATATTCGGGTTGATTTATTATTTCTCTTATTGTATCTTCTGTTATTGATTCCATTTATAATTAATATCTTTATTTTTTTTTAAATATATTAATAATCATCACTATTTACTATATCATCTTCTGAATAATAATCATATGTCTCCATTAATGATTGTTTTTTTTCTTCTTGTAAATATTCCTGATATAATATCCATTCATTCGGATTAAATAAATGATTATCATGAAAGTCTTCTTTATATTTACGATATTCTTCATTTGATAATGAATTTATTTCTGTTTCTGTGAGAATTTTAAATTGATTATCTGATTCTGGTTTATGAGTTAACGGTCTTGGATGATTAAAATCTTCTTTATTTACTATCAAATCAAAATGATCTTTCGGTAATACATATTTCCTACAATGATTATAACATAAGTATGAACAAGCATTAAATATATTTTCAGGAAAATTTATTGTTATCCATGCTTTCCCTTCAAAATTATTATTACATTTATTACAAATATAACTCATTCTTAAAGTATTATATTTTTAATTCTTATAAATTTTTTTATAAAAATAAATCAAATTTAAATATTATGATTATATTATGGGTACAGATAATATTGCTAATGAATTAGAAGAAATAGCTTCATCTATATCTGATAATAAACCTCCTAAAGGAACTAAAAAAAAAGTTATGTCTATTTTATCTGTGTTTGTTAGACTTGGATTTATTTTCCCTATAGTATTTTTATTAATTTGTTTATCACTTTATATTCTATATATAAGTTCTAAACCTCATGTTCATGATATAACTTTTAATTTAAATCCTAAAAAACTATTTTGTGATATACAAACAAATATATTATCTTCTACTAATTCTGATAATACTGTAACTTGTCAAAATACAGAAGTTAGACATTATTGTGGTAATCGTCCTACTATATCATCTAATCAACCTCCTTTAGATCCTACAAATGTTTATCATTCACTTGATAATGATGTTTGTCCTGATAGTAAAAAATTACAAGAAGATAATATATGGTGTGGTGATAGAAATATACCTCCCACTGTAAGTGGTTCTACTATTCCTACTATAGTCACAGATAACTGTTGTGTCAATCAAACATTGCAAGATAATATAAATTATTTTGGATTATTTATTTTTACAATAATTATAATTGTTTTATTGTGGATCATGATAAAAAAAATATTTGATATTATTTATGAAAAAAAAGATACCGGTATTTATGGATTTTCTAAAAAATATGAAGATATATTTTTTAAAATCGTAAATGAAATTACTGAAGCGGTTGATGAAGATGGCAATAAAACTGAATCTTCTGAAGAAAAAAAAGTACAAACTAAAATAGGTAAAATAATTATATGGACACTAACTATATATTTATTTTCTCATTTTATATTATTACCTTTATTTAGATTCTTTTTTGTTTCTTATAAATGTGATTCACAACACAGTTCAATTCAAGGTAGCGGTGATCCATCTTTTACTGATGTATCCGATATACACCATCAAAGTGAACCTATACAAATAAGTGTATGTGGTATTAATAGTATTCTAAATAGTAGTACCGCCTTAACTGATGATGAAATAAATGAATTATATAATCAACATATAACTTTATCATCTGGTACAGCTCCTGCCACTACAAGAGCATCACAACTTTCAGCTTTACAAAGTTATTTTACAAGCAATCCAACTAAAGCTAAATCTGCCACAATTCAATATTATAAATTTTTACCCAGACAAAATATTCATATTAATGATACAGTTTCACCTTTCACTACAAGTATTTCTGTTCCTGATAATATCCCTGGTTATAATCCATTATTTAATAATTTTGTTAATTTAGAAGAATATCCTATTACAGCTTGTAGTGGCGGAAATCAATCTATATGTAATAAAAATCATAATTGTAAATGGGACGGGAGCAATTGTATAAATGATCATTGTCCATCATCTGGTACAAGATACTCATTACCCGAAGTTCGTGGATTAAACACACGTCAAGAATTAGATATACTTGATGTACATAATAAAATGTTTCGTAATGGTCGTGATTTTGATGCATCTAATCAATCTTATATTGATAATACTTATCCGTGTAATAATGTTGCTATAGATATTCTTAAAAAAGAACTCGCAAAAAATAATATTTCAGGCGCCTCTACCGATAAATCATGGGTCAATGATTTTGAATTAAAAAGAATTGAATGTTCTGGTAACAATGGAAAATGCTATATGGATAATTATATTTGCCAAACCGACAACGGTACACCTATTCCTTTGAAATCTATTGATATTAATGATAATAATAAATATACTATTCCCACTTTTAATAATATTGATGATAATGTTTGTAGTAATTCTATGTATCCCTGTGGTGATGTCGATCCGGTTGATTCTTCATGTAAATCACTTGAAATAGACTCTAATAATTATTTAGTTGAAAATGATAATGGAGGTAAATGTAAAATGGTCGCCTGGAATGATTCTAATTCTACTTGGGATTTATCATCTAATTCTCCTAATAGTATCAAAATGTGTGTCCCAAATTCTAAATTGACTGGTGCTATACCCAATCAAACATTGGTATCTGGCGCAACTTTACCTGGTTCTAAAAACGCTTCATGGATCAATAAATTATCACAAAATTCATTCAATTTAGCCGATATTAATACACATTGTAAATCTGTTAAACGATTACCAAGAACCAATATACCTAATTCTGTATTAAGAGCTCCCGCAACAGGAACATCTAACGGTACTCCCTATTTTAGATGGAGCAATAATAATCCATTATGTAGTCAACATCCTAATCATAATAGTATGTGTGTATCACCAACTGAATTACAATCCAATAATACTTATAGCGCCGGTGATGATGTAAATACTATTGTATCTAAATGTTGTCATCAACCATCTGTTACTGATGATCAAAACACCAGTCTATATGTCAGTGGGACAGGAACACCTGTTGCTGTAAATTCTATCACACCTACACAAATTTCTACCACATCCTGATTATTTTTATATTTTCTATAATAACGTATATTAATGATAAATAAATTTCAAATTATATTATTTATTATTGTATTAATTTTTATCTTATATGATAATAGTCTTGTTATTGAACCAAATCTATTTAAATATAACCCGTTTACACTACCTGGTCCTGCATCTACTACCGATCCAACCCCTGCTATTTGCGCCAGCACAGGATTAACATCTATTGATCAATGTAAAGTTCAACATGATGACTGTTATAATAAACTTACCGGATCAACTTGTAATATAAGTAATGGCTCTCAAGGAATATGTACCGAACATAATCATTCAATTATTTGTAGTGTTAATGACAATAGTTTAACTACACAAATTAATGATGATAATACAAGATATAATAATAATATATATAATCCTACACCATCTACAAATGTATATGTTATACAAAAAAATGGTGAAACAAAAACTCATTCACCCGCATGTACCGAAAATATTAATCCTGTATGCGATAATTTATTAACATCAGCTGGTACAAATATAACATGTAATACTGATTCTAATTCATGTTGTTTATGTAATGATAACTTATGGGATAAAATATATACCTCTAAAATAAATGATGATTTAGCTGGAATATCTAAATCTTTTACTAATTTAATATCCGCTACAAATTCTACGCAAACTACTATTTTTAATAATATTAGTACAACTGGTACACCTAATAAAAATAATTTTAATATCGTTAAATTAGCTGATAATAATAAAGGATATATATCTAATCAAACAGTTAATGATAACACAAGAAGAACTTATTCTATAAATGATCTACCTAATATTACTAATTATTCTGGTACTGCTAAATTTTCTCCGTCTAAAGGATATTTTTTCAATGATACTGCTGAAACTATCTATCCATTTGATACATTTCCAAATTTTATTAAAAGTCAACCTACTAATTCTCAATTAGATGATAATTTTTATTATGAAGAATGTTTATATCAAAAAAATACCTCTACACCAGACCCTGGATCATGTAGATGTAATAATGGAGATTTACCTAAATCAACTGATACTGCAACCAGAAATCCACAATGTAATTCCTGTTCTCCTGGACAAATTAGTGATGGAACAACATGTACACCTTGTCAGGAAAATAATAAAATACTTGATAGTTCTACCTCCAGTTGTACACCTTGTCTTACAATTGGAGCCAATTTAAATAGAATATATAGAGAAAATAATAATATCGGACAATGCTTTAATGTTGGAAATAAAACCGTTAGAAGTGATTGTGTACCTAAAGATCCCACTATTTCTAATAATACATGTTTTGTTTCATATAATTCATCTACCATGACAAGCGGAGGAGGACCATATAATTATCATTTAAATACTGATACTGACCATACATTAGAACAATTTTATGAGGCATGTCAACCACACGCATCTTGTAAAGTTGTTCAAAATATTATAGATTCAAATGAGGGTTATATTAATTATAATTCATCTTCTCCACCTCCTGGTATTAATACGATTATATCAGGTTCTACTATACCTTCCTCAATTGATTCTCATCATAATATGTTGACCAATGAATTATGTAAACAAAATGTTACTAATTGTGAAAAATTTAAACAATGTTCTTTAAAAACAATTAATAATAATAATATTATTACAAATAAATGTCTTGTTGATGTAAATCCTAATAGTTATGATAATACTTCTTTGGGTATTCAATATCATTATATACCTATTCCTGCTACTTATCAAAATGATTTAACTACTGATTGTTCTGGTAGATCACAAAATGATTGTAATGATGATTGTCAATATTTAAATTCATCTTGCGTAAGTATATGTAGTAATAAATTAGAAAATGAATGTATATCTCATCCTTTATGTGATTGGAATTCAAGTGATTCAACATGTTCTAAAAAAACTGAAATGACATGTCAATTACCTGTATTATCTTCTAAATATCAAAAAAATCCTCCAACGCAGACTCTTTCAAATAATATATCTACTACTTTATTTGATCAATATATTGAATGTAAAGGAATTACTGATACAGGTAATCATAATGATTATATAGGAGAAGTTAAAAGTTTTTGTTTTCCTACCAGTAGTTTACAAGGTTCACCGGTTATTTTACAACCTACCGGATGTATTGAGTCTGAAAAGGTTAATAATATTATGCTATTTAAAAGAGATTTAACATCTATTGATAATTATTCTACTATCGCGAATAACAATAATTTAGATACAGCCAATAATTTAATTATTCCTCAATATACATCATCAACAACTACTCCAACTACCAATGTTATTTCAACATTACCTGTTCCTCATTTAATAAATAGTTGCCGAGAATTATGTATCGAAAATCAAGATATTTGTGATGATTATGGTGTTAAATTTCCTATATCACCTGTTATATCACCAACTATACCACAAGATAATGGTTGCTATTTATTAAAAAAAATTTAATTTAAATAATTTTTAGATAAATTATCTAATATAAATTCACCATCTTTCTTTTTAATATGAATTAAAGTATTATCTGTTTGATAAAATACTATCATTATTTCATCTGACATTTTACGATAATGAGTTACAATTATATCATGTTGAAATTTTTTAGTTATATCCTTTGCTATTAAACATATACTTATTTTAAAATGATTTGATAAATTTTGTAAATCATCTTTCATTAATTTATCATTTTCTATCATAGAATTTATTAAATCAAATGATATTTCTTCATCACTGAATAATTCATTTAATACTAAATATATTACTTGTTTTTCTGAATATAAATCATTTTTATAAGTCATTAAATTTAATTTGCGACCAAATAATTTATGAATTATTTGAGGATATTGTTTAGTAAATTCTCCTTTTATTGATTGTTTTACTTTTTCTTTTAATTTATTTATTTGTCTTAATTTCGCAACCGGGATACTATGCCCATAAATCGCGTAATTACGAATATATTTACTATGACGAATAAAATATTCTAAATAATTATCATTAATTATATCTATATATGAAAATAATAACTCATTTTCAGATAATAATGATTTTAAATTAACTAAACTTATATCTAATTGAAGAAATCTAATATAATCTTTCTGACTATAATTTATAAAACATTCTATAAATAATTTTAATAATTTATAATAAATTATATTTACATCTTTATCATCTATGGAATGAATTAATATTTTATTATCTTGTTCAATTTTATCATAAAATAAGATATCTTTTTTATTGATTATAACGATATCTTTTTTTATTAAAGGATCTAATATTGAATATATCATAGATGATTTATGAACTCGTAATATTATATCATGATATTTTATATGATGTAATTGATTTAGTAAATTTGAATTATGTTTAATTAATAAATAAACTTTCTGGAAAAATAAATTTTGAATTTTTTTCATATATTCATTTTTTTTAAGATAATCGCTTCGTTTATCTATAAAATTATCAAATAATCCTATATATTTATCTATTAATGTATAACTTTCATTGGTTATTATATTAATTTTATGTTTTTTATAATCATATAATTCATCTTTTATAGGTATATAATAATTATTTTCAAATATTATTTCTTTTATTACTAAATTTACATTGGTGCTTGATGTATTTATTACTGATATAGAATAATCTGTTAAATATTTATGATTCGGTATTTTTGTATCTATTTGTTTTAAAATATTAATAACATTATCATAGGTTGGATAATTTTTCTTTTCTATTATTGGAAAAAATATTAAATTCATAGTATCTTTAATACCTGTTGGTGATATAGGTATTAATACATTATTGTTTGTTTCTATATATACAACTTTACAATATATATCATAAACATAATTTATGATAGGTAATTCATGTTCAATTAATACTAATTTTAATTCATCTAATGATAATAAATTATCTTTTATTGTTAATGTATTATTGTATTCATTTAATTTCGTATGTATAGTTTCTAATATTGACATAAATGCATTATTTTGATCATAATAAAAATTATGTTTATCTTTAATATTTATTATACTTTCATGATCTGAATATTTACGATAAAATATAGGTTCATACATATTTCTTCTTTCTTTGTATAATAAAATTAAATTATCTGATATATCATATTTATATTTTAAAGGAGCTATTATTATATCTTCATTTATTTTTTCAAAGACTACTATTGATATATTTATAGGTTTTCCTATTGTATTGGATGGATATTTACTAATAGTTGTTATTACAGGTATAATATATTCATCTAATATAATTTCATTTAAATCATTGATATATCTTTTAAAATTAATGATAGATGTATAAATATTTAATTCATTATAAATAATTAATCGTTCTTTTGTTGACCCACCTTTTAAAAATATTTTAAATAATTCATTAGGTGATAATGTTTGTATTCCTTTCTTTTTTTTATTTATTTGTATTCTTTTGATATTTCTTTCAACAAATGAATAGTTAGATTTAACTATTTTTAAAAAACGTAATTTTTCAGTTTTAGTTAAATTTATATCTGTCATTTTAAATTTATTTATAAATGATCCTTCTCCTATAGATAAAATTATAGATTTATTTTGTTTATAAAGATTATTTAAATCATCTATTATATTTTTTCTTAATTCTGTTGATGATGAATTATTTGTTGAAAATTGTTCAGTCAATGATTCTAACAATGAATGATCACCTATATTAGAATTTCTAAAAATACCTTTTCTTACTAATCCTATATTATTATTCGGAACTTCTGGATAATTTATATTTTGATGAACTAATTGTTTTATTATTGGATCTATATGACCATATGTATCTATATCTAATGGAAAATTATTTGTTAATGTTTTACTACTTTTATGTCTTCTAACATCAGCTATATCATATGTTTTAATTGTACCACCTTGTCTTACTACTACTGTTTTTTTCGTTGATGAAACAACTGTTCCTTTTTTCCATTGAAATCTACCATTCATATTTATCAATACATCTACATCCCATCCTTTAGAAAATTTATTTGCTCCTTTTCTCGGTGCCTTACAACAAGGTAAATCATATCCTTCAGGATGACTCCCTTTTATTATATCTATTTTATAACGTTCTATATCATTACCTGCTTCCTCCCAGTATCCACCTTCATCTCTAACTAATATATAATTATCTGTATTTTTCTTTTGACTCGTTGTCATTTTATTATCTACTATATGATCTCTAAATTCATCAATTCTTGTTGGATCACGAGGTTTTTCATCTTTTATATCCCAGTATTTAGGACATATATAATATATATCTGGATTACGTCCCTTAATATTTATTGCTTCAGCAAAAGATACTCCTATTCCTTCATCTGATTGATTATATCTTTCTAAATCTTTTTTCATTACTGGTATCGGTTGTCGTCCAATCGTTGCACCACATTTGACAGCATATTGATTCTTACGAGGTAAATCTTTGAAATTTTTAAATAATTCATTATCATATTTCTGAAGACGTCCTAAATAATATCTATTTACATTATATCCTCCTCTATATATCTTTTGTAATGCTCCACCCGATGATCCAGATGATTCATCTAATGGCCCCATACTAAAATCATCGTCACTTTCAGATACAGATTCCTCTTTTTTAACAGGTTCCTCTTTTTTAATAGGTTCCTCTTTTTTAATAGGTTCCTCTTTTTTAACTGGTTTAACAGATTCCTCTTTTTTAACTGGTTTAACTGGTTTAACAGGTTTAACAGATTCCTCTTTTTTAACAGGTTTAACAGGTTCCTCTTTTTTAACAGGTTTAACAGATTCCTCTTTTTTAACTGGTTTAACTGGTTTAACAGGTTCAATAGATTTATCTGATTCAATAGATTTATCTGATTCAATAGATTTATCTGATTCGTCTTTAGTTTGCTCAATTAATTTTCTATTTATTTCTTCTTCTTTTGTTTCTTGATCACTTACTATAGATTCTTCTAATATTTCTTCTTCTATTTTAATTTGTTGTGCTATATCTTGTTCTGTTTTTAATTCATCTTCAGTTAATTTATCAATTATAGCTATATTTGTTGTTATTTTTATTAAATTTTCTGGATCTTTTTTAGTATCTAAATATGTTTTATAATAGGTTAATAAGAAATTTATAAATTTATAAATACGTTCCATTGTCTGATAATTATCTACACTTAATACATCTACTTTTATATTAGTTCCTATTATATCAAAGATTATATCTATTCCATCTTTACCACTTTTAAATGGTGAATTATCATCTGAATCCCAATTATCATATTCTTCATTTGCTTCATCATCGCTAATTAAAAATATACGTTTTAATTCATTTATAATTTGTTCTCTTGTTAAATTTCGCTTGGATTTATATAATGATGTTAATACACTATAAATAGATTGACCATAATTATTTATTTTTTTAAATGATGCTATTATTTTTGTATCAGATTGTTTATTAAAACGAATAAATGATGTCATATTTTTAATTAATTTTATTAAAATATCTTGTTTATAATTTTTTATAGGATAAATTAATTCACATGTCATATAATTAAATTGTTCTTCTAAACTATTTTTTATTAATTGTAACGGTTTTTCACTAAAAATATTTTTTTTATTTAAATTATTTATAAAATTATTTCCCAAAGATATCATTTCATGTATATATTCACGAGTTAAAACTTTTGAATGAACATCATTAAATAAATATTTCGTTAATCCATTAGAATATATAATAATTGACATATATTGATTATTTTTGAATAATTTAAATATTACTGAATTTATTTCATCCATGGATGTTAATGATGATCCTGAAAAAGATGTTATTTGACTTTTAAACCATTTGAGTACATTTTTTTGAGTTATATATTTTTTATCATGAGTATTAGTTATTGTTATATTATCTTTTAAAACTTTACAATAACGATTAGTATAATCATCTAATGTTATTTTTGAAAATGGAATTAATATATCTTTAAAAATACCTAATTTTATATCCGAAAAAAGTTTTACTAAATATACAATATTTGTTTCATCATTATTAGTTACTGAAAACAATTGAGTTTCAAATTCTTTGGGTGTGATATATTTTTTTTCAGAATAAACTAATTCAGATTGTTTATTCATTATTGATACTGCCATATTTTCATTTTTTAATTTTGCTATATCTGTTTGTTTTTTAAATATTTTATCAGGATTTAATAAGGGCCAATATTTTACTATTTTTCCATTATATAAATCTTTACAATTATATTTTGTCTTTTCTAAACAAATTTTATCAGTTATTTCTCGTTTATTATCTAAATTTAAATATTTTAAATAATCATTTATTGTCGTGTAAAATAATGTATCTATAGAAAAATTTTCTATTAGTAAATGAAGAGGTTGTTTATCTATTATTATTAATATTCTATTACCATCTGTATCTATAAATCTATTATCTAATATATTCTTATTTTTATAAGGATAATCTAATTCAATTGTTTCATAAGAAAATCCAAACGGATATATTTTTCCATTTAATTTAAACCATGCAAATATATCATCACTTATAACATTTGAATTTAATGATGCTAATTTAAGTAATACTTCCTTACATGTATCATCAGTATATATTGAAATTTTTTTTTCAGATGGTTTATTTTGATAATTTACATATTTTACTCTTATTTTTGATAGTCGCAAAGAAGAACTATCAAAAAAATTATTATCTTCCATATAAAATACTTTATAAAATAAAAAATTAATTTAAATCTTTAAAGGGGTTGAATTAATTTCCATACCACAATACATTTTTGGATTTATATCATAATTTTCTATTGTATAAATACCTATATTACTTGCCTCTTTTAATAAAAATTTCATATTATCCCAAAATTTAGGTGTATGTCCTATTTCATCTGTCATAACATGCGATAATTCATGTATCGATACAAATATAATTAAATTTAAATCAATAAATTCATTTGTATTTATATCTCTTAAACATAAGGCTAATTGTTCTCCTTTGTTTACCGAATAGGCTGTATATTTACCTCCGGGTGTATTTTCAATTATATTATTACTTTTAAAATTAGTTTTTAATTGATTTACACCTTCTCTTGTTTTATAATTCTTATAAACATGTTCAACTAAATCATGTAATCGTTTACTGATTATTGCTAATTTATCAGCTGCTTTTTGTCTATCATCTAATTTACGAACCTTATATTCACGATTATCTATCGTAGATTTAACACTATCCATTTTCATATTTTTATATATATAGTTGAATACATAACCAACTATTATGACACCTAATAATAAATTTGTTAATTCTTCCATAGTATTCTTTATATAAAAAATTTGATTTAAATATTATAAGTATTATTATTATTATTATTATTATGAAAATACAAATTATTGATATTTTAGCCG
>Ga0181379_1000489_pt1 | contig 19594 bp, 13 predicted proteins | sample 2SPOviralmetaG_FD_130115 | JGI IMG/M metagenome (GOLD analysis project Ga0181379, IMG submission 130115) | Marine viral communities from the oligotrophic San Pedro Time Series (SPOT) site, San Pedro Channel, CA, USA - 2 SPOT_SRF_2009-07-10 | ecosystem: Environmental > Aquatic > Marine > Strait... | reverse complement strand
TAACACTATTTCTAGTGGTAATATGGCTAATAACAGTATTTACACAGCCGCTATTGCGGATGGACAAGTAACTACAGCAAAACTTGCAGACTCTTACCTTACTAGTATAGCTGCAGGATCGGTAGGAACATCTGAACTAGCTAATGGTGCAGTTACTAATACGAAGATAGCAAGTGGTGCTGTGTCAAACTCTCAATTAGCAGGAAGCATAAGTGGAAATAAAATACTAACATCCACTTCTATAGAGCTTGAGAATGCCACAACTCCTCCATTTGTTTCAGGAAGCACTGCTTACTCTGGTGCTTCAATACTTTATAAAGTAGAAAAATCTAATTATTCTGGAACTATGTACGACCACGGTGGTATAGGTACAACACAAAGGGGATATGCAGACTCTAGATATACATATATGTCTCAAGGAGATATAGCTGTAGGCGTGTTTGGTATTTTTAGCGGCACAGGCACAGGGCATTCATATTTTCAACCTCTAACAACCTCTGGTGGGAACCATCAGGGTAAGATGTACTTAGGGACTAGTAATGCTAAGTGGAACACTGTATATGCGTCAACATCTAGTATTAACACCTCAGACAGAACTACAAAGCAACAAATAGAAGTTATATCTGATGCTGAGGCAAGAGTAGCTACAGCTGCAAAAGGGTTAATGCGTAAATTTAAGTTTAATGATTCTGTTGAAGAGAAAGGTGAAGATGCTCGAATACATTTTGGAATCATTGCACAAGACTTACAAGATGCTTTTAGTGCAGAAGGCTTAGATGCTTCTAAATACGCTATGTTTTGTTCCGACACTTGGTGGGAGCATGAAGGTAAAACTTATAATTTTCAAGAGGACGCTCCTGAAGATGCTGTAGAAATTACACAGCTAGGTGTACGTTACTCTGAACTACTAGCATTTATTATCGCTACATTATAACTACTGTCATAAGGAGACACTCCCTATGGCAGATCTAAAGTTAAGAGCAAGCGTTAGTTACCTTGAGCAAGCTATTGAGTCCTTGATAGCCCAGGGCGAAGCAGAAGATGCTGTTGATCAAACAGAGCTAGAGCATTTTTTTACACCTAAAATAGAAGATTTTGACGCTTGCCTGTACGCCAGGCAGCTATCAGTACCTGCCGGATTAACTTTTACTGGTAAATTACACAGGCACCACCACATCGTGTCTTTAATAAAAGGCAAAATGGCCATTGTTTCAGAAGATGGCAAAAAGGTAGTTTCAGCTCCTCATACCTGGGCAGCACCTGCCGGATCAAAGAGAGCATTTCATGCGTTAGAAGACTCAGTCTTACTCAACGTGCACATCACAGCAATAGAAGACGAAGATATAGACAAACTAGAAGAAGAGGTTATTGCCCCTTCATACACGTCTTTAGGCTTAGAAGAGCCAAATTATAAACTTTTGGAGTAATACTATGGGATTTTTAGCAGCAGCTGTTATAGGCAGTGCAGTTATAGGAGGAGCGGCAGCTAATAGTGCATCAAAAAGAGCATCCGCAGCTCAAGACAGAGCAACTGAAGCCTCTATGGAAGCGTTTAGGTTTTCAAAACCATACATCGAGCGTTCATATAATAGTGCAGAAGACTACCTAGACAGAGTACAAAATACAGGTGCTTACAGTGGTAACACTTTGGCTGCAATGAACCCTTATGAGTTAGCAGGTAATAACTATATAGGTAACATGGGTATGGCAGGAGCAGGCCAGGCATTTGGTGTAACTAACCAGGGTGCTAATTTTGCCAACAACTATGCCGACCTTTATGGAATGTCTCAACAGGACCGAATGGCTGACGCTCAGAACTACGCAATAAATAACTCTCAAGGCCTGGTCAATGCTGCCATGCGTGATGACTACAGAACACTTACCGAACAGACTATGCCTGGTATTAATCAGTCAGCATCTGCTAGTGGAAACATGAACTCATCTAGGGCAGGTATTGCTGATGCAGTAGCTCAACGTGGATTTAACGATAGACAAGCAGATATGACTGCTACTATCCAAGACCGTTTGATGGGCAGACGCATCGACCAACAAGAGCAGCAGTTCCAGGATGCTATGAAAGCCAACTATGGTCTTAAAGGTGCCTATACCGATGGTATTAATGCTATGGGTTCTATGGGTGACTTTATGACTGGTGCAGGCGGTAACTTGAGAAATTATGACCAGTTGGCTCTTGATGATGCTAAAGCTGCTTTTGAAAGAGAAAGAGACTTTGGTCTTGATCAACAGATTAAGTTCCAAGGCGGTGTTCTTAATAACGCTGTCTATGACAATAAGGATGTTGCTCCCAACTACCATAATACAGGTGCTGCTACGTTTGGGGGTGCTATGCAAGGTGCCGGAACAGGTCTTGATTTGGTCAAAACCTTTAAAGAAGTCAAGGCAATGGGCTAGGAGCTGACTATGTATATGTATAACCCTTATTCTCCAATGGTTCCTCAGCAAATGTATGACCCAGGTAAGAGACGTGACAAAACAGAGACTGGTGAAAAAATAAAGCCATCATTCAAAACTCAAATGACAATGGCTAATCCCTACAGAAGAACGCATTACGTTAATTCAACATTGCCTGTATTGATGGGTCAGCAGCAAAACCCAAACACCCAGGATATCGATACGTCTGCCTTAGCTCCGCATATTGGTAACGCACCTGCAGTACTTATGCAGCAAGGTCAACAACAGCAGCCAGATCCAGTGTTGAACCAACCGTTCTATCCTACGCCTACTGGTAACATGCCTGCCCCTATTGAAGACAGAAGTGTACACACTAATGATCTTCCACCAGTTGTTCAGGAAGATCCTCAGAAAAAGCTAGGTTTCGGTGACAAGCTAATGCGTTATATGTCTGCCCAGGAAGCACGTGGTGAGACTCCATTAAGCCAGAAACTGATTGCAGCAGGTGCTGCCATGCAAGGCAATAGTCATCTTGGTGGTAACGCTGCTATGGCTGCAGCAGGAAATGCTTACAACGAAATAAATCAGTCAGATATGACTAGAAAAGATGCCTACAGGTCAGCCCAGGCAGAGAAAATGCAAGAAAACATGGATCTACTGAATCAGTACGATGCACAAGATCAAAGCTACTCAGACATTCTACAGAAGTTTGATAAGTTTGATGATACATTTGTTGATCCCACTGGACTTTGGGATGGGACAGTAGGATCCATGATTGACAAGTACACCCCGTTGGGTGATCCAGAAAGAGAAGCCTTCCGTTATGAGCTACGTCAAACAATCGTAGACAACACATTGCTCAATACTGCCCAGACTAAAGGTGCTATCTCTGATAGAGAAATGGCATTGTTCCAGTCTGGTGTTCCTAGTCTCAAAGATAGCCCAGATACCTGGAGAGCTTGGATCAAAGCACGTCAAGCAAACCTAAAACAAATAAGATACCGATTAGCTAACAACATTAAAGTTAGCCAGGGTGCTGATGTGGGCTTTGATAATACTTACACAGCACAAAGTAATAACCAAAGCTCACAATCTAGTCAGCCACCACAGCGGACATATACCCAAGAAGAAGACGATGCATTGTTTGAATAATAACTAGGGCTACTCTTATGCAGCAAAGAACACCTGAAGAATACAAGGCAGCTTATCAACGCCATAAGCAAGCAGGTAATACAGATAAGGCTGCACGAGTAGCTCAGTTATATAGGGACCATTTGTCAAACCAAACACAAGTTGCACCTGAAGACAGAGATAGTGCTTTTGAGTACTCGATTGACCAGGCACAGAAAATGTATGGTGGTGCTGTACAAGATGTTGGACGCATAGTAGGCAGCCCAAGTGTAGAGAAGTATGGTAAACAGGTCTCTGACAAACAAGACAAAGACATAGAAAAAGGCGGTTACCAAAGCCAATACAGCACAGCTAGAGACTCATATGCTAAAGAAGGTTTACCTGGTGTTTTTAAATGGGCAGCTGAGGGTGTACAAGAAAATGCTGTTTCTGGGGGTGCTTCTCTAGTCGGTGCAGCAGGTACAGCTGCAGCAGCTTATCTTGGAGCCCCTGTATGGGCAGTTGGTGCGTTAGGTACACTCACTTTAGGTAATAGTATTGCCCTTAACACAGGTGACAGTGTCCTAGAGCAGCAAGAAAAGACTGGTGACTTTGATGCAAGGGTAGCTACTGGTGTAGGTGTCATTGCAGGTATTCTAGACCGCATAGGTGCAGGACGTGCAATACCAAAACCAGACCTAGCTAAGATGACAACCGAAGAAGTCATTGGCGAACTAATGAAGCAGGGTAAGAAAAAAGCTGCAGTTGAGTTTGCTAAAAGAATAGGTGCTGAAGGCGTTACTGAAACTGCACAGGAAGCCCTTAACATGGGTGGGACTGCATTAGTTGGTGGCCAATACACATCTGAAGAAGTTGCAGACAGATTAACTGACAGCTTCTTACTTGGTAGTGCTCAGTCAGGCGTTATGAACACAGGCATTAAAGCTGTTCAAGGAACTGCAAATATTGCCAGTAAGTTTTCTCCAAAGTCTGGAGCATCTGCTGCAAAAATGGTGCGTACAAACAGTGATAACATTCGTACATCTGATGATATGGAAGCAGCTGCATCACTTGCTCAAAGATTAGCTTCTATCTCAGATGCAAATGAATATGACCTAGAAGATATTGAAAAAATGTCTACTACAGGTGCTAGAGAGACTGTTGATAAAGCACACGTTCAATACACCGAAGAGTTAAAACAGTTATTTAAAGATCTTAAAGATCGAGTAAAGGTTAATGATCAAGATAGCCTACAAGAAATAGTTGATAAGATTCTGGCAGAAGCTGCCTATAGAGAAGGACGCAACAAAACAAAGAATACTGTAGGCCGTCAAGAAATGGATGCGCTAAAAAGATTAGCAGGCGATACTTTTGAAGGTCAGCAAGCACTTAATATACTAAAACAGCTTAATCAACTAACTCAGATTCATAATAATGGCTACCAGGGTGGTGTATCCCAGATAACAGATCAGTTCTCTCCATTAGGTTCATCTGTCGGATATGATCGTGGAGCAGTTGCTACTGAACGTCTTTTACGTCCAATAGTTTCAGGTAGTGCAGCACTTTCTACTGGCGGTGCATCACTGTTAGGACAGTTAGCTGCCCAGGGAACTGGCAGGATGATTGATAAAGTAACAGGTAACCGCTCTAAAGTACGTAAGTATGTTGAAGAAAACCAGGGAGGTCAGCCTTTAGCTGCTCCTAATGCACCAAGTCTTAGAATGCAAAAAATAGCAGAAGCCCAGGCTGCACAAGAAGCAGAACTAGCAGCCCAGGCAGCAGCAGAACAACGTGCTGCAGAGAAACGTGAATCTAATCTAAAGTCGGTTAAGAATAATGACCCGGCAAACCCTGGATCACCACAAGGTATTGTCGAACTGGGTACAGCTCTAGATCGTAACGGTGTTGCACAAGTGCTTCGCATTATGAAAGGTAACCCTAACACTACCGCATATGAAAGAAAAATGATCGAAGACTATGAGACTAGTGTAGCAACTGGTGGCTACATAGATTACGACATAGTAAGAAAGATAAACGGAATCGTAGACAACAACCCACAGCTTAAACCTTTGATGGGTAATCGTGTACGCAACCAGGGTGCAGTCACTGAAGCTGCACAGCAGCAGTTTAGTCAGCAAGATGCTAACTATCAGCGTGGAATGGAGAACAACAAAGCATTTGCACAGCAGCTGCAAGATGCTCTAGCACAAGACAAAAGTGTATTACCTATACACAAAGCTCACCTGGGAGAAGCATTGAATCAAATGCAGCTTGACCTGGGTGCTGCTCCTGTTAAACGTCTAAAAGCAATAGAAGACCGTCTAGCAGAGAAAGGTGTACCTACAGAAGCTGCAGCCAAATACTTTGGTCCTTATGTAGAGCGAGTAGTTGCACAGCAAGAAGCAAAAGCTGACCGTGATGCTACAGCTGCTGCCCTGGATGAAGACCCAATCAATGATGCAAGAGTATTGCCTATACCAGGAACTAACTCACGTCTAGTTGGCATGGCTACCCAAGGCCAGGCTATGTTTACTGGTAAACAGGTTGACTCAAAAGCATTCGATATGGAGAAGTCTGGTAATCTAGGTGCTTACATTGATTTAGACACTGGTGAAAACCACACTGGTAAAACATTTACATCTGCTACTGTGAAAGTAGACCCTCAGTCAGGCCGTCCATCTATGGAAACCTCCGACACTGAGACATCTTTACCTAACTATGGTAACAGAGCTAAGGATGCCGGGCGTGTATACCACACTAACCTGGTACAGAATAAATCACCTCAGTCATTATGGTCCTGGACAGAAAAGCCTGATGGTATTGACCATGAGGCAGTTGTAGTTACTACTCAAGGCAAGTTCGATGACACACCAGAAACACACGTCTATGCATTAAGTTATCAGTCTGACGTACCTGTAGAACTATTCAGTAAAAAGTTTAATCCTGCTAAAGATAAACAAGCAGACAACCCAGTACTGCGCCCAAAAACAAAAGGCACTGCAGTACTAGGCAACAAAGTGGGCTCTATATACATAAAGAGCAGCCGTAAAGTACACCCTGTATATGACCAGGTTACTATTGTTGACAAGCGTGGACAGGAAGATCCTGTAGTAGATTCTAGAGGTCCTGCTCTAAGTAACATCAGCAGTCCTAATGTCATTGATATTATGGACGGTGTAGAAGACGTACCTAAGCTAAAAGGAAAAACTGAAGTTGCTACTTTCCTACAAGAAAGAGCTCTTGAAAAGCTAGGTGGTCAACCACGTGATCTTGCTAGTGAAGCTGATCGTGATGCTATTGCTGATGACATGGTTTCTGAAGCTGTTCATGAGATGGAAAACCAAGATGATGCAATGGAGTGGTATGACAGTACTATTGCTAAAACATTGTCTATGATGTCTATGAAGCACCCGGAGCTAGACACAGATCCTGATGCTAAGACTGCTTTCCTAATTTCTTTAGCTATAACTTCACAAAACCTAGCAGTGCCTGAGAACCTAAAGTACGGTGAAGAGGTGTATCAACACTTTAGCCAGAACGGTAGATTCTTAGAGAAGAAGTTTGGCTCTAAAGGTGGTGCTGTAAAGCTAAACCTAGAAAAAGCTAACATGCTGTTAGATAGACTAGGGTCTATGGAAGAACTACGTAGTTTTCTTGAGCGAAAGTTTACTGTACGTGAATTGGACAAGATACTAAAACAGCATTTAGATACTGACAGCAAACAAGTAAGTGGCGAAAACGTAGATACTGAAGTCTATGGTGCACAAGTATTTGGACCAAAGATTGGTAATGGTTTTTACACTAATCTTCGTGGTGATTTTTCTCCAGTAACCATTGATATGTGGTTCATGAGAACTGTTGGTCGTTTACAGGGCAAAGTATTGTCTTTTGATGAAAAACGATTTAACAATCAGTTGCAGCGTTTAAAAACAGCTCTTGGCAAAAAGCGAATGTCTAAAGACACATTGATTGCCAAAGCTCAACAGTTAAAGTCTAAGCACGAAAGTGACTTCAAAAAGTTTAGATCTGAGTATGACTCAGGTAAGCGTAAAAAGTCTGACGCTACTAAAGCTGCAGAACAAATAGTTATATCTTTAAAAGGAACACGTGACGTACCTGCAAACGGTACAGAAAGAAACCAACTTAGAGACATAGTTAACCGAGCTGTTGTTAAGTTTAAAGATCAAACAGGTATTGATATTCCACCTGCATCTTTCCAGGCATTAATATGGTACCCTGAGCAAGACTTGTACAAGAGTTTAGGTGTAAACTTAAAATCTACTCGACAAGATTATGCGTCTAGTACAAAAAGATTTTTAATACAGGAAGGTTACAATGAAGAAGACCTCAACAGAGCAGCAGACAGGGTTCGGATCAGCTCCCAACAAGGAGCAGGATCTGCACAACCAGGAACAAGCCAAGCTAACCAAGAAGCAGTTGGAGCAGCAGGTAGACGCACTGGTAGCCCTTTACAAGAAGAAAAAGGCCCAGTCCTAGCTACAGAAGACCCAGTCAACAACAGTGCATCTATTGGAAGTATAGTCAGTTCTTACCTAGAGCCTACACCTGCAGAAGTAAAAAAGAGCCTTCCTAAAGCTGAAAGACTTGTACAGTTTACTATCGGTAAAAAAGACACGCCTTATGAACAGGGAGTGACTAATGAAGCTGACATAGAACGTATTGCAGATCTATTAAATATCACTATATCCATTATTAATGAAAAAGGTGGTGTCCGAGGAGTAATAGGTAAAGATTCTCGTGGAAACTATAGAAACACTGGTCGAGGTACAAGTGGCGAAATCAATGTTAGAAGTCCTGATAGTATGGGTAAGACCCAGTACTTAGTAACACTTCTTCATGAAGTAAGTCACGGTCTTGAAGCGCAAACTTTGGATGGTGAAGAAGCAGGTTATAACTTTGCTCCGTCTCCGCACCCTAAAGGAAGTAAAAAGTTTGATGCTGACCATTTCAGACACGGCAGCTTTAGAGAGCATATGCATTACGTCCTAAAGCTAGCAAAGGGTGATGATATTTATGGTGAGTATGAACCTGACGTTTCCCACTTAACACTGCCTGATTATGACGAAGCAAAAGAAATCAGAAAGGAAATAGATGCAATACAGAAAGACACTGCAGTGCGCTTCCCAGGATTTGCACCTGGTTCAGTAGATACTGAAGGTCAAAAAATACGTCCTTCAATGGATAAACTGATAGAAAAGGAATCACGCAGAGAAGCTGAAATCCTAGTAGGTACAGAAGATACTGATGCTTTTGAAGCACAACGCTTGAAATCAGAAAAAAGAATGCAGAAAGATAATGGTAGACCTTACACTAGATACATAAAAAAGACACCAGAGTTCACTGTTGATGCATTAATACTTTATCTACAAGACCCTCAAATGATGAAGCTAGTAGCACCTACTACTTCTAAATACATTCAGAAAGTCTATAACAAAGCAAATATGCCAGTAAAGTTCTACTCTAGCCCACTAGTAGCCATCATGGCAATATTACTAGCAGGCCTTGCAAAAGGCATGGGTGGCGAAGAGGAAGAACAACAGCCAGGAGCACTATCTATGCAGCCTGGTCCCTTAACTACCTAGGTAATCCCTATGACAACGAGAGCGAATGAACTGGTTGATATCCTCAGCCAGGTGGACTTTATTAAGCAGACAAAACTACTAACACCAGGACAAAAGGAAACGGCTTATACGACCCTCCTTAGCAACCTCCCGGCAGAACTTTTGTGTGGACCAGTTGCAAGTTTAAGAGCTGTCACTAAAGAAGTACTAATAAAGGAGATAGAAAACAATGTCCAAAAAGAAAGTAGTCAGAAAAAAATCACCTCCAAAGCCAAAGACACATCCGGAAAGAGCACCGAAGAAAAACTACTTCGCAACTCTGATGGAAACTCCGGAGGGAAGAGCGTTAAGAAAAGAGTGGTCAACAAAGCCACGCAAAAACGGAGGAAGGCCAAAGGGAGTTCCTGATGGCCATACTGCGGAAACAATCAAACCTATTAGAAAACAAGCCAAACAAGATGCAATCAAGGTGGTCAAGATTATGACTGATAAGTACAACATCGAAGATGAGTACCAAAAAGAAGCCCTAACTACTGCAGTAGAAGTGATGCGTTGTGATGGTCAAACCAGAGAACGTCTTGCAGCTGCAAGGTTGGTCCTGGACTTCACCAAGAGCAAGCCTGCGTCAAAATCTAATGTAACTATTGGTAAAGCGGAAGATTTTCTAGCGTCATTGCTAGATGATGAAGGGAGCAAAGATGAAACAGAAGCTGAAGGAAGTACGCAAACGCCTACTGAATGAGTTTAATTTTTACTCGAAGTCTGCATTAAAGATCAGGACCAAAGAAGGTCAAATCAAACCTCTAGAACTTAACCCGGCACAAGAAATACTAGACAAGGCAGTCACAGATCAAATGGCTACCGAAGGAAAGGTCCGGGTAATCATTTTAAAAGCACGTCAGCAGGGTCTTAGCACTTACACTGGCGGTTACTTATATTATTCAGTAAGTCAAAAGCAAGCCTGTAAAGCGATGGTTATTACACACCATGCCGACTCTACCAGGGCATTGTTTGATATGACCAAAAGGTTTCATGAGCACTGTCCAGACATATTGAAACCCCATACAAAGTATTCATCAAGAAGGGAGATTACATTCGATGTTCTCGACTCTAGTTTCGTGGTTGCAACAGCAGGTGGTGAAAGTATTGGGCGTGGTGAGACTCTTACGCACGTACATGCTTCTGAACTTGCGTTCTGGCAAAAGAGCACTGCTCTCGATAATTGGAATGGTCTCACTCAAGCCGTTCCTAACACTCCAGGCACCGCAATATTTGTTGAAAGCACTGCAAATGGTGTTAATGGCATTTTTTATGACCTCTGGAGGGGTGCTGTTGATGGTACTAACGGTTATGTGCCTGTTTTTATCCCTTGGTTTACAGACCCTAACTACCGTGAATCAGTTCCTGAAAACTTTGAGCGAACGCCTGAAGAAGAAGAGTTAGCTGAAAAGTTTGACCTGGATAATGAGCAGCTTGTATTTAGAAGAAGAAAGATTGCTCAAAATGGTATTGACCTGTTTCGCCAGGAGTACCCAAGCGAACCTGACGAGGCTTTCCTAACAACTGGTAGACCAGTCTTTAACCCTGAGCAGCTAGCTAAACGTCTAGATGATACCAGGGACCTTGAGCAGCGTATGGCTCTTGAAGGTGAAGAGTGGCTAAACAATCCTCGAGGTGAACTCTTTACCTGGAGACCTCATACACCAGGAGAACAGTATGTCATTGGTGCTGATGTCGCTATGGGTGTACGTGGTGGTGACTATTCAGTTGCCCAGGTACTAGATTCAAAGAAACGCCAGGTAGCAACTTGGAGAGGACATGCTCATCCCGATTACTTTGCCCAGGTACTTTATAACCTAGGTGAGTATTACAACCAGGCCTACATATGTGTTGAAAACAATAGCCACGGCATATTGACATGTACCAGGCTAGGTAAAGACATGGCATATCCTAACTTCTATACAGAAGTACAACACGACAAAATAACAGATAGAGAGACTGTCAAACTTGGTTTCTCCACCACTGTAAAAACTAAACACCTAATCATTGACCAGTTAAGAGCAGCCATGCGTGAAGGTGAGCTAGAGCTCAATGACAAGGTGACTATAAGAGAAATGCTTACATACATAGTTACTGAGTCAGGAGCAATGCAAGCCGAATCAGGTTGTTTTGATGACTGTGTTATGTCCCTGGCATTAGCAAACTATGTTCACCAGGGAGCATGGGACCCAATTGAAAGTTCAGACTCTTACTACATAGAGATGGTATAACATGGCAAAACGTAAAGACTATAAGAAACTGTCAGACAACAACATTGTCGCACTCGTTGATGACCAGGTAGGTTTATCTGTCGGATACGCAGATTCTGAGTTGAGTACAGAAAGAGCAAAGATCATTGATTACTACAATGGTACGCTGCCTAAACCTGTGCACGATGGTAACTCAAAGTATGTATCACTTGATGTGTATGATGCAGTCGAGAGCCTTAAAGCTGCACTACTCGAAACTTTCTCAAGCGGTAACAAAACAGTACGCTTCGCCCCACAAAATGCAGATGATGTAGAGAAAGCTAATATCTGCACAGAGTACACAGATTATGTAGTTAATCGTCAAAATGACAACTACACAGTTATGTCTAACGCTATACACGATGGTCTTATAGCTCGTGCAGGCGTTGTAAAAGTTTTCTGGGAAGAGTCAGTTGATTACGACTACGAAGACTTTGAAGATATTACTGAAGGTGAGCTAGACATGTTGTTAGCTCAAGACAATGTAGAGCTAGTAGAAAGTACAACAGATAGCCTGGGATTGATCTCAGGAACTATTAGTATCGAGCAAGACACAAGTCGTGTAGTTATAGAAAACATTGCACCTGAAGAGTTCTTGATCGAGTGCCAGGCAAAAAGTTTAGATGACATAAACTTCTGTGCACATAGAACCAAGAAAACAATATCTGAGCTACGCCTGGAAGGATACTCTGAGAAACTAATCAACAAGATTGGTGAACACTCAGATGTTGATATGGAAACTGAGCCTGAGCTGCTAGCCAGGTTCGATAACGTAGGTAACTTCAGAAATACTAAAGGCGATGGCTACCAGGACCAGGTACGCAGCGTTATGGTCTATGAAGCCTACATAATGCTAGATGTTGAAGCTACTGGTGTAGCTGAGTTATACCGTGTGGTCAAAGCAGGTAACGTCTTACTTGAGAAAGAGAAAGTAGACCGTAAGCCATTTATAACCTTTGTACCACTCCCGGTACCACACTCATTCTATGGTAATAACTTTGCTGACAAAGTAACTGCTACACAGAATGCTAGAACAGTATTAACCAGGTCTATCCTGGACCATGCAATGGTTACTAATAACCCACGTTATACAGTAGTTAAAGGTGGTCTTACCAACCCACGTGAGCTTATTGATAACCGTGTGGGAGGCATTGTAAACACTACAAGACCTGATGCCATTTCACCCATGCTACAAGCCCCTCTAAACCCTTTTATCTTCCAAACTATACAAATGCTAGACGAAGACAAAGAGGACACTACAGGCGTTTCTAAGCTGTCTCAGGGCCTTAATAAAGATGCCCTTAGCAAGCAAAACTCGGCAGCTATGGTTGAGCAGCTAGCGACCATGTCACAGCAGCGACAAAAGATCATTGCTAGAAACTTTGCGACACAGTTTGTTAAGCCTCTGTACCAGGAAGTTTATCAGCTTGTATGTGAGAACGAAGAGCAAGAACGCATTGTAGAACTAAGCGGTAAATATGTTGCCTGTGATCCCCGGTCCTGGAAAGAAAAGCGTGATGTAGTTATCGAGCTTAACCTTGGATACGGTGAGCAGGAGCGTGAGTCACAAAAGTATATGGCAATGCATCAGCATTTTGCTAATGACCCTACGCTATCAAAAATGTATCAACCACAAAACCAATACCAACTTATGGCAAAAGTCATGGAACTCTCAGGTATCAAAGATGTTGCCTCTTACCTGACTAATCCAGAACAAATGCCACCTGAGCAGCCAGATCCTGCACAGCAGCTAGAGATGCAAATGGCTCAGAAACAAATTGAGCTGCAAGAGCGTCAAACAGCAGTTGCTGAGATGAAGGCCAAGCTTGATGCCCAGGTACAACAAATGAAGCTAGCTCTAGAGAAAGCTAAGACTGAGAACCAACATGCTATTCAGTCTGACAACATGGATCTGAAAGAAGAGCAACTAGCTCATAAGAAACGCATTGATGAAGCTGAGTTAGCCCTGGCTGCACAAGCGGAAGAGATAACTGCCATTGCATCACCGAATGGTTAAACAAAAGTAGTAAGGAGAGAGAGTAAATGACACAAGAAGAGCAATTGATCGAGTTAGGCAACCAATCTGAGCAGCTACTGCAAAGTGAAGTGTTTACATCGATAGTAAACCATTTGATAGACCAGTCGTTCCAGGGTTTTGTTATGTCCAAACCAGAGGACGGAGAATCCCGGACGGCTGTTTACTATCAGTACCATGCATTACGTGAAATTGTGGACACTATGAAACAACGTGTTCATGTACGTGATGAAATCAAAAACCGTAACGAAAGCGAAAACCGCTCAAAAGAAGAGGAATAGACCATGTCATTAGATGATAACGTCAACCAACCTTCCAACTCTGATGGTGCAGCTAGTCTAACAATAGATGATGCTGCAGACGCAATTCTTGGGAATTGGGAAGACGCTGAAGAGCTATCTGACGAAGAAAACCAAGAGGCAACAGAAGAAACTACCGCTGAGACTGAGGTAGAAGATTCTGTCGAAACTGAAGATGAAACTGAAGACCTTGAATCCGATGAGGACGATGAGGACCCTGAAGAAGAAGTCGTAGAAGATGAAGAAGATGACCAGGAAACTGACGAGGACGAAGAAGACGAGCAAGAAGAAGAAGCTGTCAACCTCGATGACGATACCCTGGTAGAAATCTCTGTCGATGGCGATGTAAAACAGGCATCCATCAAAGACCTTAAAAGACTCTATGGACAAGAAGCATCTTTGACTAGAAAGTCTCAAGAAATGGCATCACAACGCAAGTCAGCAGATGAACAACTGCAAAAAGCCGATGCATCATTACAAGCAATGCTCAACAGAGCTCAAGAAAGATATAAGCCTTACTCAGAAGTAGACATGCTAGTAGCGTCTAAAAACATGAGTGCCGAAGACTTTACTGCCTTGAGAGCTGAAGCAAAGCAAGCCGAAGACGATCTAAAGTTCCTGTCTGAAGAAGCTGATCAATTCTATGGATACGTTAAAGAACAGCAGCAAGCTGCGAAAGCAGAAGAAGCTAAAGAGTGTATAAAGGTCCTACAAAAAGAAGTCCCGGACTGGAGTAATGCTCTCTATAACGATATCCGACAGTACGCCATATCTCAGGGTCTCCCTGAAGAGTCTGTTAATCAATACGCTGATCCTAATGTGATTATGCTGCTTAATAAAGCACGTATGTTTGACCAGACTAAGAAGGTGGCAACTGTGAAGAAAGCTAAAGCAGCCAAGAAAGTCCTTAGATCTAAAAAAGCCCCTCCTACTAAATCTGACATCAAACGTCAGAAGCAGCAGAAAAACATAGAGAGGCTACAGGCTAACGGTAATGATCTCGACAACATAGCAGATGTTCTTATGTCTAACTGGGACTGATGTCGTTAGTTTTCAATCTCAATTTTTATTTATAAGGAATAATCCTAATGGCTACATTAAAAACCTTTGAAACCGTTGGTATGGCGGAAGACGTATCGGCTAGTATCTCAAATATTAGCCCCAGTTCATGTCCGTTCCAAACTCTTATCAAGAGTGAAAAAGTATCTGCTCGTAACTTTGAGTGGCTCGAGGATGATATTAGATCTGCCGGTGTGAACGCTTTAGTCGAGGGAGCTGATGCCTCTACTACTGCTATCGATCAGCCTACTTTACGCAGCAATAACACACAAATCATCGGTGAAGCATTTAAAGTTGCTGCCACTGTTGATGCTGTGAAGACTCATGGTCGTGCAAAAGAAACTGCATACGCTCTAGCTAAGACACTAAAAGCTCTAAAGCTTGACGTTGAAAGAGCTATGGTTGGTGTTGACCAGGCTAAAGTTGCTGATGCAAATGGTTCTACAGCTCGTAAGATGGCTTCTGTTTCACAACAGATTTCAACTTCTGTAGACGCAGGTGCTAACGCTACTGACGCTCTTACTGAAGCTAAAGTACTGGATCTACACCAGACTTGCTACAGCAACGGTTCTGATCCTTCAGTACTAATGATCAAACCTGCTGATGCTACAGTTGTTGCAGGCTTTGCTTCTGGTTCAAGTAAAACTCGTGACTTTGGTCAAGACAAAACTCTAACTAACGCTATTGAAGTTCTTGTGACTCCTTTTGGCACAATCCGAGTTTTAATAAATCGCAACCAATTGTCAACTCACGCCTTCTTAATCGATCCTTCGATGTTCAAGCAGGCTGTTTTACGTCCGTTCACTCGTACTTTGCTTGCTAAGAATGGCGATGCTGACACTCACTTTGTTGTGGGTGAAGTATCTGTTAAGCACAGCAACTTCGGTGACAGCGGTATGATCACTGGTCTTTCATAAGAAGACTAGTTAACTGATTGTGGGCAGGAGAGTGGCGATTAGATTCCGCTCTCCTTGCTAATCAAAGCTCTTCTGCCTACATCTTTTATTCTTATTAAGGAGAAACTAATGCCTAAAGGTTTATACGCAAATATCCACGCTAAACGTAAGCGCATCAAATCAGGTTCTAATGAATCAATGAGAAAGCCAGGGACCAAAGGTGCACCTACTGCAAAATCATTTAAGAAAGCTGCTAAGACAGCTAAGAAGAAGAAATAATGAGTAAAGTAGATGATGTTAATGCCAGGTTTATCCTGGATTCCGACACCCGGAACTTTAACTTTGAAAAAACACAGCACATATCTAGCGACTTTATGGACAGCCTCAAAGCACAGAGAGAAAACTCTTTGGGTTTAGCTGAAGGTGACATCATGAGTGTAGCTAAGGTACCTGCCATTGTTTATGAGAAATGGTTAACAGAAGGCTTTGACATTATGAAAGAGCCTGCCCATGCCATTGTGGCACGTCTTAAACAAGAGAGCCTCGATGGGTTCCTAACGACTAAGAAAAAGGTATAGCAAATGAACTATGGAAGTATAAGGTCTCACTTTAAAGCATTGTTAAACCGCAGTGATATCACAGATGCCCTGGCTGATACTTTCCTGGACCAGGGTATTGCCAGGATACAACGGTCTCTCAGAATCCCTGCGATGGAAAAGATGTATAACTTTAATGTTACAGCGTCTACACCACATATCCTGGTACCTAATGATTTTCTTGAAGTCATATCTATTTACTATGACAACAATCAGCTCGTGCGTCTTCCTATGTCAGAGATGCTTGAGCATAAGAAGGCTGCAGTATCTGGTGCACCTTATTACTTTACCAGGGAAGGAGGACGCTTCCTTCTAGCCCCTGAGCCTACTTCAGGCACTGTTACTGTGACCTACTATGGTCAATTTGCTGAGATGACTACAGATAGCTCTGAGAACATCCTGGCTAAGGTAGCTAGTGACCTAATAATTTATGCAGCATTAACTTATGCAGCAGACTACTTCTTGGATGAACGCTCTGCTCTTTATGAGCAAAAGTATGTTCAGTTTATGACTGAGATCCAGGAACAAGCCAATGACGCTGAGACAACTGGCACATTGCAAAAAATACGCCCCTCCTACAACTTATAATCAGCGGAGAAATATATGTCTTCTAGTTCCTTTTATTCTGACTCAGGCATCACTACAGCGGAAGCCGATGCAGTTGAAAGTTCAAAGAATGCTGCTGCCAACTCAGCAACTGCTGCTGCAGACTCAGCAACCACAGCTTCAACAAAAGCAAGTGAAGCATCTAGTAGTGCTGCAGCAGCTGCTAATAGTGCTACCACAGCAAACAACTCTAATGTGGCAGCCGTAGCTTCTAACCTGGGTGGAACTAATACCATTGGTACAGTAGCCGGGAACATAGCAGACGTTAACACTGTTGCAGCAATGCAGTCAGATGTAGACACTGTGGCTAACGCTACTTATAAAGCCAACGTAGAGACAGTAGCTGATTATTCTTACAAGAGCGATGTAGAGACTGTTGCAGCTTCTAGTTACAAGAGTGACGTAGAGACTGTAGCCGATGCTACCTACAAAGGTAAAGTAGAGACAGTAGCTGACAGCACTTATAAAACTAAAGTAGAAGCAGTCGCAGCTGACCTGGCAGGTAGTAACACTATTGGTGGTGCAGTACAAAGCGCAACCAATGCAGCCACCAGTGCAACCAATGCCTCTACCAGTGAAACTAATGCTGCCAGTAGTGCAGCAACAGCATCTACCCAGGCAAGCAATGCGTCTACCCATGCAACCACTGCTTCTGGACATAAAGATTCTGCAGAGTCTGCCAAGACTTATGCACAGGCTGCACGTGATGCTGCCCAGGGCCATAGAACACAAACAGGCCAGGATGCTACAGCTGCTGCAGCGAGTGCTACATCGGCATCAAACAGTGCCACAGCTGCTGCAAGCAGCGAATCTAATGTTGCTGTTGATGCCCTGGCTGCAAGTACTGCAGCCACTAATGCTTCTCTTTCTTATACTAATGCATCTAATGCTGCAACCTCAGCCGCTACGTCAGCTACTAACGCACAGACAGCGGCAAATGCTTGGAGTGGTTATTTTAATACTTACTTAGGTTCATACTCAGCACCCCCTACTGTTGATTCTCAAGGTAATGCTTTACAGACTGGTGCGTTCTACTATGACACAGGTACTGGTAGTAACACTGTAGGTCTGTATGTATACAATGGTTCGTCATGGGTATACTCTACTAACTACAACAACGTAACTGCTCCTTATAGCCTTGCTCAACACTTAGCGACTAACAACTATGACATCAGCTTTGGTGACAATTCTCTGGCTAAGTTTGGTGCTAGTAATGACTTACAGATTAGTCATAACTCTACTAACAATAGAAACCTAATACGAACAAATACTGACTCTGAACTAATGTTCCATCACAACAGTTCTAATGTGGGCAGTACAGACGAAGTTGTTGTTGGACAGTTTGTTGCTAATACCGAAGCAAACAATCAAGGTTTCCGTTCAATCTTATCGTTACAACACAGCACATCTAATGCCAACAAAGCAGGGCGTATTGTAGTTGAGTCTAACTCTAGTTTTTCCAACAACGTAAATATGTACCTACAGACAGGGTATTCAACTAATGTTGCACCTAGAGACAGGATAAAGATTGCTAATAATGGTGACATTAGTTTCTTTGAAGACACAGGCACAACGCCTAAGTTCTTCTGGGATGCCAGTACAGAAAGATTAGGCATAGGTACTACTACTCCTTCATACCCCTTACATATTAAAGCAACTACAAACACAGCTTTAGATTTAGAAACTACACACGCAGGTGGTAACTCTCGTTTAGCGTTTTCAAATGAAAACTATCGTAAAAACATGGGTGTTAACAATGATGGGCAATTTACTTTATATGACATTACTAACGGTAAAACACCAGTCACTATTGCTAATAATGTAAATAGTCATACTTTATTTCTAAATGGAGAGTCAAGGGTAGGTATAGGGACTAATGCTCCTAATGCTAAACTTCATGTTCAGTCTGGTGGTAAAGCTGTACAAGTAAACAATGTCAATGAAGACACCTACATGACCTTTGGTGGCGATAGGGCTATGTTTGGTTACGGTAGTATTGGCACTGCTGATATGGCGGTTGTTCAAGGAGCGTCAGGCAAAGGTGTTGCCTTTTGTATAAATAACAGTACATTTGGTGCGGGCGAAGCCATGCGTATCAACTCATCAGGAAACGTAGGTATAGGTACTGCTACTCCTGCATATCCGCTTCAAGTGAATGGTGATAGTCGTTCACATAGAATGCTCACTAATGACGGCACTGCATCACTTCCCTCTTTCACATTTGGTGGTGACGCAAACACAGGAATGTTTACCCCTTCGGATGATGCTCTTGCTTGGTCTACAAGCGGCTCTGAACGTATGCGTATTAACTCATCAGGAAACGTAGGTATAGGTGAAACTAATCCTGCACAAAAATTAGACGTTGCGGGTCAAATAAAAGCCGATGATGCTGTCCACATACAAGGTACTGGATATGCTCGATTAGAAGTTGGCGGTGGCACAGGCGCATACATTGACCTTAAAACACCTGACAGTGATGACTATGACTTAAGAATGATGCACGATAGTGAGGGAAGTAAATTTATTTCCCCTAATGCTGACTTAAAATTTGATGTAGGCGGTCAGCTTAGAACAATAATTAAGGCAGGGGGCAACGTAGGTATAGGTACTTCTAGTCCTGATGATGTAGGCTCGTCAAAAACACTACACATCAATGACGACACACATGGTGGTGCTATACGATTATCAGAAGGTGGAACTAACAACGCCTT
>Ga0181379_1000487_pt1 | contig 19622 bp, 11 predicted proteins | sample 2SPOviralmetaG_FD_130115 | JGI IMG/M metagenome (GOLD analysis project Ga0181379, IMG submission 130115) | Marine viral communities from the oligotrophic San Pedro Time Series (SPOT) site, San Pedro Channel, CA, USA - 2 SPOT_SRF_2009-07-10 | ecosystem: Environmental > Aquatic > Marine > Strait... | reverse complement strand
GACATGTTTGATCCTTTTAGTAATGGGTCCTTTGGAGTAAGATCTCTCTTAGCTCACTTAGTTATTATATCATGGGAAAGACGTCATGTCAACCCCACAACTCTCTTTAATCTAGTTTCTCTAGGTCGTAGAGGTAGGTCTTAGCCTCTAGCTTAATAGAATATAGTTGTTGAGATACAGGATTAAGAGGGCAAAGAGGAGGGATATAAAGCACAAGAATCTCTCCCATCCAGAACTGACGTTCAAACGGGCATTTGTCGGGGATCTGGTTTACCCACTCGTACGCGAGCTTTTTTGTCCATGTCTTAGGGCGAAGAAAGGGCAGGGAAAACTTAGGGAGGGCCTCCCCAAACTTCCCCCACCACTTGGGAGCTCTTGCCCTTCTCCCGCTGGCAGATTTAGTTGTAAACATGTTTTTAAATTCCTAGTTCACCCGGGGTCTTTGCTCCTGAGTAACCAATGAAGTCCTTGAAGCATAGCATCTCTGGGATGGAAATTGATTTACGATCTGTGGGATCGCGGAATCTCTTTGGCTCGGAGTGATTTTTGTATTCAGAGAAGCACTTACCATCAGCAGAAGCATTTCCGACGTCCTCTGCCCAAACGTAGGTTTGAAGCCCGCCATCCAAGCATATATCAGCACTACTACCAGGAGGTAATACGTTGCGGGTTGAAACTACTTCAACAGTAACATCTTGGTCGCAGTAAGTGCCACCACCGCCATCTTCATAGCACCAAGAAACTTGGTCACCACCGTTCTTCTTAATAGCGAGCTCTGGTCCGCAATTGGGCCATGGCTCGTAGTATTCTACACCGACTTTGACACATGAACAGCTTTGCGATCCGTCTTCTTCATCAACACAAACCTGTTCAAAGAGGTCACGCTTGGGCTGTTCTCCTGGCACGGAAGAGTGAATGAAGTCAAAGTCGTAGTTACCCCCATCTAGGTTACAAATATAGTAGGTTTTTGTTCCACCCATTTGTCCGCTAAACGCCGCGCGATTGTAAATACTACCACCTAGAGCTCCGCCAGGTTGTGCAATTATATCAGAAGCCTCAGGGATATTAAACCCGAAGTTATTGATCCACACTGCAGTACTTAAGAAGTTTGTTACTTTTAGAGTAACTAACTTACCGGCGTAATTAGCCAAGTTAAGAGTTACTTTGTTTTCTCCGTTAGTTGTGATTTGAAGCCCACCGGACTGACTCTGAGTGGACGGTGGTGAAGCACAAGTGGGAAGAGAAGGAGACCATGGCCCTGGTGGACAGCCTCCAGGGACCGGGCCTGTGCCTATTGGATCTGGATCTGGATCTGGTTCAGGATCTGCTGGCAAAGGCTCCAGATACTCAATGACAAAAGCCATACCCATAGGGTTATCCAACCACTCTTCGGTCCGAACCCCATCGGCAGTATTCTTAATGGCAATGTTAAAGGTGTAATTACCAGCTGAGGGAATTCTAAAGTAGGTAATTTTGCCGTTGGATGATATTAAAGACGCACATCTTTTCGATTTGCCAACGCTTGCCCCATCACCGCTTTTCGTCTTGGGGAGGGTACCCCGCCATCTATTAGCACCAACAATATCAAACGTGGTTTGTTGTTCCTGTGCGTTATCAGCAGAAGCTCTAACGCGATAGAAACCCGACTGCTCGAAGTTAAAGCTCGCGCTACTTGTACTGAGCCTATCGTCTAGGTCACCGCTCCCAACCACAATTGAGGTATCAAATGCAATGCCATAGCTCTGTAAAAGGCTACCCCAGTTACCAGGAAGAAGAGCACCTGTGGTATTGATTGCGCCAGGAAAACCGATGTTCCTAGAGTGAACAACGGTCTGGTTTGGTGAGTATGCCATAGTAGATTACTTTTCTTCTAGCTTTTTAACTCTATCAGAGAGTTCTTTGATTGCCTCAATAAGAACGGGGACCATAGACTGGTAAGAGACAGTCATCAGTCCGGCTCCATCTATGTCCACAGACTCAGGTAGAACTTCTTTAACCTCTTGTGCAATAAGACCAATGCGTTTACGCTCTGGAGCAGATTTAAGGTTATAAGAAACACCTCTGAGCTTTTCGACTTTCTCAAGAGCTTTGTCGTATCGAATCACGTTGTCCTTGAGACGAAGGTCAGAAGAAACGCAGATATCCTCGGTTGCAGTAACTTTCTTAAAGGTTACTTCAGCAGTAGTAGAAACATCCTGTCCGATGCTGATGGCGAAAGCATTAAAATCGTCTTCGGTTCCAGACTGCCCATCTTCGCCAGGCTGAGTGGTGACCTGAACAGCAACACCCGTACCAGCGGTAATAAACCCACCAAGTCTGGTCTCAAGTTCCTGAGCAAGCTGTAAGGCACTAACTACGAGGTAACCAGAGGTACCATTGGAGCCAACGTCCCCATCCTTATTTCTTGCGCCTTCAATATCGGACTTAGTGGCAAACTGTACAAGTCCGGCTTTGGATTCTGTTCCATATACGCCAGGAGGATTGTTGGAGGCTGTGATGTCACCAGTAGTCAGACTCTTAAGTTGAGTATCTTGGCTGAAGAATATATTCGTGTCAGAGCCAAAGATCATTGCAGAGCCATCGCTCATGAGTAACCTCTGGCGGATGGCTACAGTGTTAAGAACTTGATTGGTTACGTTGCCAGGCTCGTTGTCCGCCTTGAGCGGAATAGAGAACTGCTCACCTGATCTTAGGTCAAAGACCGTTGTGCCAATGTAGTAATTGCCTTCCTCGTTCATACCAGTGGCATAGACCCTACCACCGTTTTCTTCAACAATAATCTTACCCAGAGCAGTATCAGCGTCTAGAGGCTCACCCTGATAGGTTGGGAAAGCAGTATCGTAGTTGAGGTAGCCGGTCCATTCCCATGTATGACCAGAAGCTCTAATAACAGAAGGTCTACGGAGAGAAGTTAAGAAACCAACCTGAGAAGAAGAAGAAGAAGTCTTAATAAAGATTGGGTTAATGCTGGGAGCAATAGATTCCGTAAGAGCAATGCCTGGTCTAGCGGAGAGCTTCTCGACAGCGATCTTAGTAATCGAGTTAGAGGGGTCTTCAGTGAGCTCAGGCTCATCAGCATCTTGGACAGGGAAGACGTTACCAGAGAATACGTCTCTAGCGTCTGAGGATTGAGTAACGTATACAAGATACTTACCAGGATACTTAACGTCTACAGCAGATGGTCTCTCGTAAGAGTCATAAGTTTGGACCTGAGTGATGGCTAAGGGGTTGTCTGTCAGCGCTCCTCCATTGAGAGGGAATCCGACTACACCGGCCTGCTTCTCAATAATGTAGTAGGCTTGGGGTCTTCTTAGACCAGCCTCAGCGATGTGACCTTCAACAACAGTTTTATAGATTCTTTCTTGCGAAGTCCTTCTATCAACACCTCTAACGATCTTAATAGGAGATTTATTGAAGATAAAATCAATAAGCTTGAAGAGGTTTGTAGTGGTGTCGGTTGAAGTGGAGACCTTATACTTGAAAGCGTAGGTAAGCTTCTTGGCAAGATATCCGTCTGCGTCTTCGTCTCCTTTATTACTTTTAGATTCATCAAAAGTCTCTTCTACGATACCATTAACATTAGTTTCAATATACCAGCGGTTAACGTTAGAGTCCCAAGCAAAGACTTTGGAGCGTTCATCTAGCTTGTCGAAGCCAGGAGACTCAGGTCCTTGAAGGGCGATGTTAGCCTGGAAGCTGATAGAGTTACCGTTTTCATCGAAACCAGTGATGTAGATTCGTTTTCTGTTTGCATAGGCATCACCTCCAGCGTGGGTGTAACGTCCATCAGATTGCTTCTTAGTGAAGGAATACTGGCCAAAGGCAACATCCGAAGCCGAGGGAGGATTCTCTAAGTTTAGGGGATTTGCCTGGTCAGAATTGAAAATGTAAACTCTTAGAGTATCTGGCTGAACGGAATTAACAGAGTTAGCAGTGATGTAGTTAAGAGTGTTAGTATAGTCAAGAACAAAACCTGTAGAGATGGTCGTATCTTCTAGGGTGGGTCCCCTAACATCAGAAAGGGAACTGTAAGATAGAGGGAGCGGAGGAATGATCTCAGTGACCTTAGTACCGAGGTATGTGCCCTGAGGAATCCCTTCATCTTGAGAGAATGCTCTGTCTTTGTACCCAAGAGCTCTTAGCGAAATATCACCAAAGTCGGAACAAGAGTTTGTGATAGAAAGGTCGGCGCCCGATTCAGAAATGAAGTGATCAGCGTTACCAATAACAAAGCAAGAAACTAACTGGATGGTGGCGTCGTAGCTTCCTCTGAAACCCCAGTGACGATACTTGAAGGGATCAGCTCCGCACTCTCTGTACTTCTTACCTTGCCCAGTTAACTTATTAGTTGGTGGATCAGAGTAGTAATCAACAGCGGGGTTTTCATAGCAGTTAGGGTCGGTTTGTAGCGAAACCTGCGTGTAGTTTGCAGTAACCATAGACCTGAAACCAGCAACTCTAGAGCCATCAACCCACATACCGTTGAGACCAAAAATAGATCTAACAGAGCAGTTGAATACATAAGGAGAAGAGGATCTTGTGGAGTTAACATCAGGGAGCTTGAAGTAAGAAGTACTTCCGGCCTCGTTAACTTTAAGAATAGCTTGACCAGGAATAGAAGCTGGGGTCTGAAGGTCAAGGTCAGGGCTCTGCAAACCAGTCTGGTTCTGCTCTAAGTCTTGGGAACGATCAAACTTAGAGTTGGCAAGAGGAGCAACAATAGTGGTTTCTCCAGTTACAGGAGAAACGGAATCATCGCCCCATCCATCAATACCAGCAAACAAGGAAGCGATCTTTCTGTAGTAAGAAGTTTCGGTATCTGATCCTTTAATTTCTTCTTCAGAAGCAAAACCAACGGCAGTAACCGTGTTGTGAGTTCTGGAAAACTGCTGGTTGTCAGTGAAGGTGAGCAGCGAGATGTACGTACCACCGGTTACTTTGAAGATATAAGTTCTCTTATCCTGAGCAACACTTTGTCCTGGGGTTAGACCAGGAACGTACATAGGACGAACTCTAACTTTTCTCAGGTCAACGCCATTAATGGAAATACCTCTTGGTACAACCACACCACCATCGGTAGGGTTGAAGTCGGAGAGGCGGTTGTAGAGTAGTCTGTCTCCTGTGGAGAATGAACCTTGAACAGACTGAAGATAAATCTTCCAGCGAGAAGAAGTCGAGCTTATTCTCTCGAGTTTGTAGATAGTACCTAAGCCACCGGATGGGGTGTAGAGGGTACGGCCAAGGTTGAGGGAGATAGGAGGTTGATTGGAGCTAGCATCGGCAGTATCGACAATAATGTAAGGTCTCTCTCTGCTCCAGTTCTCTGTTGCGACAAAGCCGGTCTCAACTTGCTTGATGAACTGCTCAGCACCTTGACCGGAAGCTACACCGTTAACACCAGGAGAGTTATCAACATAGTAATCACCAGGAGCGAGTTCGATAACCGTAGTGTCGTATGCATCTAGGCCCTCGATTCTTCTAGAGGCTCTAGCGGCTTCAAGTAGGGCTCTTTCAATTGTTCTGAAAGGGGTATCAACATCGGTACCAGAGTTGTCAATGGAGTCGTTGCCGGTCGATGGGGAGACATAGATAATGCTCTTAGAAGCCGTGGAGACTGTGAAACCATCGGCACTCTTGATACAACGAGGAGCATTGAATACCTTGATCAGGCCGCCTTCGCCGTTAGAGTATACAGCTGAAGTAGAGGTAACTTCTTTATAACATTTCTGAGAAGAAGCCTCGTAACGGTAGACTCCTTCAGAAGGCTCGGGATAGTTTGCTGGGATCGCCTGGCCATCAGGACACTCAGCAGCAGTACGAGTCCCAATGAATTCTTTACCGCCACAGCTAATAAACGAACCTAAGACGGGATTACAATCAGAACCTGGGGTTTCTTCAAACTTCCACTCTCCGGTTTCTTTAAAGTAGAAGAGCTCAAGATGAGCGTCGCGGATATTAATAATCCAGTCATCCACAGAGCCATTTATCTTAGTTCCAGCAGCAGGGCGGAGAACAACAGGGTAGCGGTCAAACGAACCTTCTAGGTCAACAACAGCAACTCTAGCACCATCGGAGTCACCCGGATCTGGTAATGAGATGATAACCGAACCGTTTCTTGTATCGATAACAGCTCTGTCGCCAGGGTTGATGGTCTGGGAGGTGTTGATGATAGATGTGTTCTTAAGAACAGCAGAGGAGAAGTTAGATAGGTTACCAACAAAGACGTTAGGACGCAGGTCAATAACGCCGGTTCCCATTACCTTACCATCGCTTCCGGTCTCGAATTCAAACGCATTAAAGTTAAGCTCTGCGAGAGGAACATGAGGGATGGAGGCAATATCAGGACGGCTGCTGGAGATAACGATCTCAGACTGGGAGCCATCGTTCTGATTCTCTTTAACGTAGAGGTAGTTAGGACCTGCAGAGGAGTTGCCGCCTACACCAATAAGCTGCTTCAGGGTGCGGGGCCAACTAAAGATGCCGCCATCAGAAAGCTTGATGCTTCCAGCTTCAATAATCACACCTCTGGTACCGGCTGGGCTGGAAGATCCGTCAATGACGGGGATTTGATCCTGACCAACTATTGTAGGTATAGTCTTAGGCTCAGTAAAGGTGGCTTCAGAGATAGAAGTGATTGTACCTTCGTATCCTAGGATAACACCATCGTGCGCCAACCTACCAATGGCTGTTTCCTTTTCTTCTCTAGGGTTAGCTAGTTCATAGTCCTTAAGACCATCTCTTTGAGAAATTTGCCACTTGTTATTGTCAGTAGCAGAGAGGCCGTAGAAGTCGTCTCTAGTTGTAGTAGCATCGAAACTCGTTCCTTTCTGTACCTCATTGAGGTATTCTTTTGAAACAATTGTTCCGTTCGCGAACGTAATCTTGTCAAGCATTGGAATTTAATTATTAGATATTATTTATCCAAAGGAGTCTGCCCATCCATGAGTCATTAGGGCCAAAAGAGCTAAGCTCTACCATCATTTGTCTACCTATTCCTCTGTATGTGTCGATTGGATTGTCCGCATTTTCATCTGCAGCAATGAGCCCGATACCCCAGGTTATACCACTGGATCTGATAAACCAAGCATCTTTCTGTCCCCAATCAACAGGGTAATCAAAGTAGACCACATTTGACACGGGGTCTTGTGGGAAGGTGATTAAAACTCTCATCTCTCTATAGTATCCTTCCGGTATTAACAAAGGATTAGTATTTGAAATAGGTAGATTTGATGGGTTGCTTACGTCTACTTTAAGAAAATTTGAAAATCTTAAAGCGCCCATAGGCGAGTTTTTTACCGCACCACCTAGTTCAATCGGAGATCCTATAGAATCTCCTACCCAAACTCTACCATCGGCGTTATTTACAAAGAGCTCACCCTCATCCAAGTCCCCGATGAAAGGCTCTTCTCCTACGACGTTACTAGATAAAATTTGAATAGATGCTTGACTCATTACAATTCTATTGTCTATAGTCTATACTTCCTTTAAACTGCTTTCCGCGGTTTAAAGCTATAATAGATAAATTTAAAATGTGGCTAAGAATAATTTTCTTACAGACAAATTTTCAACTACCGGAAGCCTTGCAGCCGTAGCTTATGGGTCTTCTGAGCTATTCTACACTGTAGCGGACCAAATTAGAAATAACTCTATATCAAGAAGTCTTGATGATCAATTGCCTTCTCACCTAGTATTAGACTTTATAAATACAGGGAAGTTATTGAAAGATGTTTTATTTAATGCTTTAAATAAACGCTATGAAGAAGATGAGATATTTACGGATTTTATAGATATATTTTGCAAAACCGATTTAAATAAGTATTCTTTACATGCCTCCGAAAGCTTACTATCTCTTATAAATAGGATCTCTGATTATAACTCTACACTGTTATCTATACTGGAAGATTGCTTAGAAGAAGCCGCTAGATTTTTTGGCTACGAATCAGAGTTAGATCTAGATTTTTTAAGCTTAGCAAAAGATGTAGTGGCCAGGTTTAAAACTGAAAACTATTTAACAGAGGATCTTGATCTGATACTATTAGTAGCTGCTAATAACCCACTAACCAAGGTCTCTAGCGCTCCAGCTGATATCTTACTCCCTCTTTCTGAACAAGGAAGGCTGGGAAAAAACTATAAAGGAATTGATATAAATGTGGGTACGACGTCTTACTCCGAGTACTTTTCTAACAATTCTGCTTACGAATCTAATAACAAATATATCGGAAATGTTGTAGCTCAGGGCTATGTGGGGTATCCTTTGGCAGCTTTACTAGGTGAAAGTTTATTAGACAATGATAGCGTAGAATATTATTCTGTTAGCTCTGGAGTTTCTTCCAATACGACAGAAGACCCGCTCTATAATATAAATCTTGCTACAATAAACTTAAGCAGTTAATGTAATGCCCGATATTTACGGACCTATACTACCTCTCCAACTCGATCCTAGAAATACTTCTGCATTAGTAAGAGACACTCAAACAAAGATATTTCTAGAGTCAGAGGGCTCTCTGAATGATTTCAGCTCAGCTTCTCCCCTCTCTGCAATTGTAGAAGGGCAGGCTTATGCTCAGAACGAGCTATTGTATTATTTAAACTCTCTACCTGAAGCTTATACGCTCCAGTGGTTAAGACAGTTAGGTATACAAAGATCTATTGGTGCTAAGGCAATAGCCGAAGTTACTTTTATTAAAACACAAGGGTTCACTAGATCAGTAGTTATTCCCAAGGGAACTATTGTTTCTACTGGCTCACAGCTTAAGTTTATCTTGAAATCACAAGTAATAATCTCTGATAGTCAAACCAGCGGAATAGGTCTTGCTGAATCGGAGAGATGGGGAACAGTTTATAACGTGCCGATTGGAAGTATAGAGAGAGCAAATATAAATATCTTAGGTTTAGAAGGAGTAACAAACTTTTTAACAGCAAAAGGAGGAAAAGATCTAGAGTCTGTAGATAATATGAAAGCTAAAGCATTTTCTCTTCTAAGAAGAAGAGGGCTCATATCTGCAGAAGACTACTTTAATGAAGTCCAATCATTAGCTCCAGGCGGCTCTATAATTAAAGTGCTAACTTACGAAGATAGGTTTAACCTAGATACAGATTTGTCAGGAAATATTGTGATTTGCATCGGGAACGAAGACGGAGAGCCTATATCAGACTCTATAAAAGCAAATATTTTAAGTTCTATACGCAAAAAGTCTCCTATCGGGGTCTCTGCTTCAATTATAGGTCCAATTATATCTCCTGTAGAGACTTCTGTTTCTATAGAATATGATCCAGAGAAGTTCTCTGGCAATATAGATTTCTACGCTTCAAAGATTGATTCGATAATAAGTGAAGCTATTTCACCTTCTGCAATAGAGTTGGGAGATAAATTTAGCTACCAAGAACTGTTTAATGAAATCTATTCCACGGGATTTGTTGAAGCTATAACCTCAATGGTAATTAAAGTGCTGCAGATAGAAGACGAAGAAAATGTAGGAAACTATTGCAACTCTCCTTTTGTATCAGAAAAAGTAAACGAAGTTTGTATAGATACTCCAGAAGCAATTATTGATAGCACAACAGCAACATACAATAACACAAATCCTATAAGATCCTACAGGTATTGTAAAAATATAGTTACTTTAATCTCTACTAGTACTCAGTCACCAATCACGTACACGTTTACAAACCAAGAATACAAGCGCTATCTTGAGGAGTAAAATGGAATATTTATCAGTATGGGATCAGAGAAACCGTGGGTTTATTAAGAATGGCTATAAGGCTGCAAAGATAACTGTAGAGTTTGATAGAACAAAACAACAGAAGCTGATAGAGCATTCTCTAGGTGAAATTGTTTTTAACAACAGGCTAGAAAGAAACGCTGAAAGAAATAAGGTAATAGAAAGAGACATTAAGTTATTAACTACCTCTGGATTTAGATACGAAACAGTAGGCAATGTGTTCTCTCCTGAGCCCAATGAATTACCTAAGGACAATAATGACGAGTATACAATCTTGGCTCACGGCTCTCCTCTAGAAGGCGATTTAAGTGGGGGTAAAGAAAGTTGTGCTGCTGAAGGACTCACTTGTCAAAACGGACAAGGAACAAGTACTATGTGCAACCCTGGTAAATGTGTTATTGGAAAAATTGGCAAAGTATCTTCTTATAAGTGGAAATATACTTCAGCAGCTACTTTTGGGCAAGCTAACACCCCAGCGAGTTACTACTTAGGGGGCAAAGAAGTACTAGAGTTAAAGACTATCATAAGGGGCAAGTTCAAAGAGACAGGTGGAACGGAGTTGAATATAAATAAATCTGCAAGTAAATCCACATTAATCTATCTACCACCAGAGAATTACCTAGACAGGATATTTAAGGACAGTTATTTTAAAGTATTTAACTACACTTTAGCGTTGAGTGGTGATGACACACTAGATGGTATCATTGCCTCAGAAGAGGAGTTTATCTTTAACGTACTAAATACTGCTTACGAGAAAAACACTAGAATTCACAAAGGATCTACTATTGCCTCACTGGGTGATTTTGATGTAGAAGAAATAATTAAAGATGTTATAAATGATATTTTATTTAATTTAGATAAAGTCTGGAAAGATAAGATAAAAGTAGTAATGGACGATAGGTGGGATAATAGATTTGCGAATCATGATACAAATAGGACTTTTATTACGTTTATATTTAGGTCTGTAAAAGAGTTATTTAAAAGGTGTCTTCAAGTAACTAAGAGCAATTTAAAGCATGGAAACATTAAAGAAATCTCAGATAAAAATGTAAGGCCAACTTATCTAAGGCTACCAGGTGCCTCGTTATCATATAGGCCCGCAGAGGATGAAACATTAGTAATAGCCTCTGAAGAAGATAGATTCACTATACCTATCTCTTCTCTAGATATAGGGACGATTGTAGTGTTAAGTAGTAGATCTAAAGCGTTTCAGTTCCTTCCTAGATCAATATACGGTAAAGAGCTAAGGGCCACTTATGGCATGTCTCCTATATACTCTTCTAGGACTAAAGAAGAGCTATACTCTCCAAAAGACAAGCAATCTTGGAAGGAGTTGTCTAAAGATAAAATTCCCGCCCCTCCTGTTGCTAAATGGATGCTCGCCGGTGTAGACGAGTTCCTAAGGGAGAAGAAGCACGATATAGAATCTTTCTATTATCAGTATCTAGATCCTACAGAATGTAGTGTAAAGAACTTAGACTGGCTCGCTCAGCACGTTGGACTAACAGAACCCTTTTGGAACACTGAATGGAACCAAAAATATAAGAGAGCCTTGATTAAAAATGCTTTGGGTTGGTTTGAAGAATCCCTTACCCAAGAAGTAGGAGGAGTAGAGTACGATACTACAAAGGGTGAGGTATTATTAGAATATCCTTTTACAGAAGGTCTATGGAGAACAGCAGAAGCCGTGGCTACAAACGGCGTAGACTTCTCTGAGATAGACCTTTCTAAGATCCCAAAAATATTATATAGCAGCTATGACAAATCTATCAGTAACGAGAGCTATGTCACAAAAAATAATGGGAGCAAAGCAGACGAGTTCTCTGTTCACAAGCAAGATTGGAAGGGGTTAATAGAGTCAAAGGGGAGTGTGATGTCCCTACTGTTCTTATTTAGTTTATTTCAAGTAAAAGCTCATACTGCGAATGAGCTGAGTTTTGAACAGATAAGGAAGAGAGCAGAAGTTGATGTGGTCTTCTCTATACCTTCAGATGCTTCTAGCGGAGTGACCATACCTTCAGATACGGTTTTAGTAACAGACGTTTCCCTATCTCAATATGATACTGCTTTGCAATTTAAGGTAGTAGATAATGTAGTCTTAACTCCAGAAAACAGGGTCGTGAGAGTAAAAGCTATTGCAACAGACATCGGAGAGGAGTATAATGTCATAGAGGACTCTCTTGTGCTTCAAACTCCGGTCTCTGGAGTCATTATTACGAATAAAGCTGGGCGTAAAGGCGAGAACATAGGCGGCATTTTAAAAGTCAAGTCAGGGCTCAGAGGACAAGAGAACAGCGCGCCTGTCTTGCTACCGACAAAATATACCTTACCTCAAGTAGGTACCGTGGCTGATAAAGCAATACAAGCGTATGAAAATCAAATGATTGCTGGGGTAACGTCTATTACAACACCTGAAGAAGCAAACAATATCTTCTTTAGGCTTCCGTTCTATTACAATAGGGACGGTACAACGTGGAGTCTGGTAGAATCTATTGCGAAGTATTGGTTAAGTGGGTCTTTAAATGCTAGGCCTCAGTACGCCTTCCTTGCCGCGGACCTTTGGCAACAGGGTGATGCATTTTTTGAACCAGAAATAATAGATGAAAGTATAGATACAACAACTCAGATATTTACTCTAGATGCTAATTTCCACCTAGAGGCCGAAGACTCCACCGACATTCTTTACAACTAAAACCATGACTACAGGGAAGAAAATATCAGAATTTACTCAGTTAAGCAGCATAGCGGATCAAGATGTTTTGTTAACTGTTGATGTCAGTGATACCACATCTTCATCCTCTGGTACTACAAAGAAGGCTCTGTTCTCTACTTTCAAGAGCGATATAACCAGCGGATTAAATATATCTAATTGGGACGCGGCCTTTGGGTGGGGTAACCACGCCACGGCAGGATACCAGACGGACTTTACAGAGACAGACCCGGTGTTCTCTGCACATATAGCAAGTGATATTACTTCTACAGATATTGGGCAGTGGAACGCCGCTTATGGCTGGGGCAATCATGCGGTTCAAGGCTATCTTCAGTCAATTGCGGCTATAAGCATAGATGCATTAAATGATGTCGCCATCAACTCGAGCACTCTTGCGGAAGATCAAGTTATTAAATGGAACGGAACTTCTTGGGTTAATGGAACCGGCGGAAGTGGTACCACAATTAACGGACTAAATGATGTTGGCGATGTTACTATTACATTAAATACTCTTGCAGATAACCAGATTCTTAAATATGATTCTGATTCAAATAAGTGGAGAAATGAAGATTTTGCAGATATTACACTATCAAGTTTTTCTGTGACAACTGCTAGTGCATCTTCTACTCCGAGCCTATCTTATGACGATGAGCTTGGGGTGTTTACTTACACTCCTCCAGTAATATCTAGCTTTGAAGTAGTTAATGACACATCTCCTCAACTCGGAGGTAACTTAGGTCTTAATAATAAGAATATCTCGGGTACGGGTGACATTAACATCAACGGCGACCTAAAAGGAGACGCAGTTAGGCTCACAAATAATGCTACGGCTCCTGGCTCGGGTCTTAGGAGAGAGATAAAAGTAATTGGTCAGCTTCCCCACTTCTATGACGGGACCGACTGGAGGCCTTTCTTCTTAATAAACGCGCCTGATCAGATCCCCGCAGATACTAACTGGGATGACGTGATGATTAGGTCGACTTTTGATCTTAATATCGATGACGTTAAATATAATGTAACTCCGACTAAATCTAATAATGCAAATGTCCAGATTGTTGGCAGTCCTACGATAGTAGGTAATAGCTCTCTGAGTCTTAACGGGGCGTATCTAAAATATGACGTAAGTGATAATGGCCCAGGTAGACCCTATAATTTCAATGGCGCGTTTACGATGGAGGCCTGGATTTACTTTAATAGTAACATAGTTACAAGTGAATACACTCCTATGGTTGTTTTTGGGGGGTATGGCGCCGGCAACTCTTTGGATAACTGGGCTCTAACAGTTTGGCAGAATAGTAATTCTCTAAGATTTAGTTGGTTTAACCCAAATAACCCCAATCACAACACTCTGCCTGGCACCTTTATGCTGAGCAGAGGCAATGCAACTGAGGAATGGCACCATGTAGCTCTTGTCAGAGAGAAAGTTAGCGGTGACATAGTGCTTTACTGGGATGGTAACCAAAGTAACAGCACTGACCTAGTCGATAACAATATCCTGAACCCCAGCGAGTTTCGTTTAGGAGGACAAAACGACTACGGCGCAGTGAGCATCGACGCGGTTTACGATGATCTTAGGATATCTAGTAGCGATCGGTACTCGTCAAATTTCACTGCGTCATTTTCTCAGCTACCTATATCTGGAACGACTACTCAGATCCTTCCTCCTAAGGCTGATAAGAAAGGCGAGATTGAGTTAGATTCCACTTCACCAGCGTTTAAAGGCTCTCCTGGCCTAACGATGACTCGGACAGGAGCCGGTGCATATAGATTAACATTTGCTAGTTCATATTCAGCTACCGACGACTACTACGTTATGGCACAAGGTATGGATCATCCAGGCGGGGCCGCGAGCTATATCACGATCACAAGATCAACAGCTCACGTAGACATATCGGTAAAAAAACAATCTGATGATAGTGCTTTGGATGACGGAAATGTTGGAGTCCAGATCATCAACCATACTTAATTTATGACATCATTTATTGAAGCTCTTTGTGGTGTTGAAAAAAGAAGCGAGCGGCTAGGTAAGAAGTTAGGCGGATACGAGATTGAGCTCTTTCTCCAAGCCGCTACTATTAGTAATGTAGCAGATCCAGAAAACCTCTCTAGGGTAAAGGTGCTTTACGGAGAGAGCGGTGATGCAGAATCCGACTGGATGCCCGTGCTTAATCAAGGCAAAGGTAAGCTATCCGCTCAGTACTTAAATACTAAGGCTATTGTAGGTACGGTCTCTGGTAGTACTGATAACCCCTTTGTAATTGGGTTGTTCGGAGACACCCCTGAAGGCATAGGAGGATCAGGGCCCGTTACTGTGCCAATTATCGACAAATCTGATGCAGCTAATGCAAAAGATCCCGGAGCTGAATGCAATAAAGAAAACGAGGGAAGACTATACATATTCACATCAAATGTTTCTCAGGATCTAAAGATCTGCATGAGGAGAAACAACAGACAGACTGGCCCTGATAACGATGTCTGGGAATGGAAGAACATGACAAGGGGTCTGGTTGTAGAAAAGTCCACCGACCCCAAGCAGATAAATGAAGTATTAGTTAGAGGACAGGAGAAGCCGGTACCTGATTGTACTCAAGAGCTAGAGGGAGAGCTAATAACTTTCTCAGAGGACAGAGACTTTAGACAAGCCACTATGGTTTGTAAGAAGGACGAGAATAAAGACTGGGCTTGGAACCCCGTAGGTGCTGTTCCTCAGTATATTAAGACAACATTACCTAAGTGTACAGAGAAGATTCACGGGATGCAAGCAGTTATCGACGACGGGAATAACTCTGAGCTAAGTATCTGTGTAAGATACGATAAAGAAATGAAATGGGTCAAGTATGGTAGCCGTCAGGTGACTAGGTTCGCTGACCAACCGCCACCTATATCAAAAGCAGAAATGCTCGCAGGAGTCACTCCTAATCAGCTGCTTAAGACCGTAGCACCTCAATTGGCCTCAGCGGCCGCCAATCCGTTCGGAAACTCTAATGTTCTAGGCGCGGCGTTAGATGTAGGAGGTAGACTAGCTTCTGGTATGGGCATACCTAGCTCTATAACTGATGCGGCTGGATCTCTTCTATCTGGTGGCAACATCTCGGATATCGCTTTACAAACGGGTATAGGGATATTACAATCTCAAGGAGGAGGAGTTACCGATCTAATAGGAGCTTTAGGGTCTGGGAGTCTTGGGGACTATGGTAACCTATTAAGTCAACTGGGTCCTCAAGCAGAGCAGTTACTAAAGGAGGGTACATTAGACCCAGCAGCGCTTTTACAAGTGGCCGGGAGCTCTGGGTTATTAGCTGGTGTAAGCTCATTGGCTGGACCAGCAGCTGGTGCGTTCAATGCTCTTCTTACCTCGGGCGGGCAGGGTGCGTTAGATACGGCTGTTCAGTACGGACTTGATTTGGTACCTGGCCCTGCCGGAGATATCTTTAAAGACATGATGGGAGGCCTAGATCTAGATAACGCTCCTGCAATGTTATCTAACCTGCTAAACGCAGGTAGCTCTGGTGGATTAACTGCGGCAGTATCTAATATCACCCAAGGATTGAACTTAGGAGGAGCCGACATAGAAGGTTTAGTATCTCAGCTAGCCGGTGGGCAGTTTGGAGATGTGGCTGCTGCTTTCCAAAATTTTTCTAACTTAGGGTCCCTGAACTCTATCATTCCCGGATTGCCTTCTTCTGCTTCTGCTTTAATGGGGCTGGCCGGGTTATCGGGCCCTCTCAGCCTAGCGTTCCCTGGCGCTGGTCTAGCCATTCCTGCGGTTACTTCTCTGCTTGGAGGCAATAACCCGCTGTCTTCTATACTAAGCGGCGGCGGAGTCTTTGGAGCACTCGGAGGGTTGTTTGGTGGAGGCGGATCTAAATGTCCGTGTGATCCTAAATGTAGGAAGACAGAACATGCCGTAGATAGCGATGGGCAAAGACTTCTTGATCCTGCCGGTAACCTCACATTAGATAACTCTAATGTATATGGTCCTGACATATTAAATAATAACAAGACTTGCTTGGCAGAAGGAATGGGCTTAGACTTTACAGGTATTGCAGAGAGCTTGATTCCAAAGAACTTGCTTGATTTTACGTCCGTGATAAAGTCGATCTCTAGGGTGGGCGACATGAGTTCTAAGTTTGAGTCTGCGATCAAAGGAGGAGCAGAGCAGGCGGATCTAAATATTGAGATGGTGTACACGATGGAGGCTATTGAGAAAACATTTAAGATGGCCGACAATAACCTCAGTATAATGGAGTTGATTCAAAGACTAGAACTCTTAGGATCTAGCGACTTTATGAATAACTTAATTGCCGACAAGGACGGAGGGTTGTTGGGCAAAATGAGTACTGACGACATTGAGCAGTCTATGGCGATTAAGGACTTATATAGGATGATAAAACAGCTTAACTCAGTTAAGGATGGCGGAAGCGCAAATATTGCTCCTACACCGGCGATTATAGCAACACTCGCCAACCCGGCTACTATCCCAGCGTATTTCACAAAGTCTAAGGCAAGATCATTACTTAACCTGATCAAGAATATTATTGAAGCCCTTAGCATTTTAGGTAGTCTTGATCCTACACTTGAAGCACCTTTCCCAGACTTAGAAACTAGGAACACGCCGTCTAAAGTATTAAATGATTCTCTGTCTGCTAAGATAAGCACTAGTCAGCCAACACAAGATAGTTTGAATTACAGAGTCAAAGATTATTCAGACTTATTTAATAGAAGTAGCAGCATTAACTTCTTAACTCCTAACCAATTAGACTCTGGAGAATTTGATACATTATTAACTCAGGTACAAAATGAACAAGAAAGAGCTAAAAGAGGAGAGGGAAATTGTAGCTGATATGCAAAAGAGAGGGAGTAGCCTTTCCTCATCTGACAAAGAAGAGCTCCTTAGACTTAAATGTCGTACAGATTTTGTCACTTTTGCAAAGATAATAACAGATCTACAATTTAAATCTTACCCAGTCCATGAGCTAATTTGTTCATATCTCCAAAGAATCGGAGACGGGAATAAAGACTATAAATATAGCGCAATATCCTTGCCACCCAGGACAGGTAAGTCTATGCTTATTAGCCGGATCTTTCCGGCATGGCAGATAGGGCGGAGTCCTACGGCTCAGTTTATTATGAGCTCATATGCCTTAGGTCTGTCTACAGAGAACTCTAGGGCGGTGATGGACTACATAACATCTGAAAAGTTTGCTTGGATATTTCCAGAGTGCGAGGTTAATAAGGAAAAATGTAACCTTACTGCCCTAAGAACAGAAAACGGTGGGCTGATTAAAGTTGCTTCTGCGGGAAGTAGCGTCACCGGATTTGGATATGGAGTCATCGATGACCAGGACCTACCCGGTGTCGGTCTACTTGATGACCTTTTGGCTGATGGTAACTCATTGACTGTTATGGAGAGCACGTTTAGCTGGGTTCAGGCTCAGTTCTTGACTCGAGGTCTGCCGAACCATGCAATCATCTCCATGGGCACAAGGTTTCATTGCGATGATGTGATTGGCCGACTGCTTAGTGCCGACAGGGATAACTGGAGAGAGCTTAATGTCCCAGCAATCTGTGTCGATGAGGAAAATGATTCGTTAGGAAGAGAACTTGGTGAGTCTCATTGGCCTGAGTTTTTTCCTATAGAAAACCTCCAAGCGATTAAAAAGTCTATTGGGGAAAGGGATTTTAACTCTTTGTACCAAGGGCAGCCTGCTGGTGACGCTGGTGCTATATTTAAAGAGCACTGGCTGGAAACTTTCGATAAACAAGCAAAATATTCTTACATCTATGCCACCATAGACACAGCCTATAAAGCTGAAAGTATGAACGACTTCACAGCAATTTGTGTCTGGGGACTAGACAAGGGTAAAAGATTAAGACTTTTGCATGTTATTATGGAGAGGATGGAGTTTCCAGATCTACAAAAACTCATTCCTAAAGTTGTTAAGCAATGGAAAATTAGGTGCGTGTATATAGAAGGCCGAGCGAGCGGAGTGCCATTGATCCAGACCTTAAGATCTACGCTATCTATACAGATCAAGGAACTCATCCCGTCTAAAGATAAAGTACTAAGGGCCAACTCCGTAGCGCCTTTGGTTGAAGAAGGTATAGTCAGCATTTACGAAAACATCCCCAACCTCCAAGATAGACTAAGTGAACTTACGTCTTTTCCTTTTATTAAAAACGATGATTTTGTAGATGCTTTTGTATATGGAGTCACAGTGTATAGAGACGAGCTAATGGGCGGGACCTCAAGAACAGGAGGGATACGCACTTCTCTACCAAAATTACACTATGACTCTACAAGAAGAACCTCAAGCTCACTAGGAAGTCTTCTAGGAGACAAGAGGAACACCCGTAACGCCGGGGGTGTGCGTTATCTCTAGCGCGTGGTATAATTAGAAAAGTCGTAGGTTTTTATAAGAAAACTAACGAGCGCACGCGTTTTTATTTTATTTAAAAACTTATTATGTCAGAAAAACCAAAATTTAAATACCGAGTAGTGTTTTTTACTCAACCTAGTTGCTCTGCTTGTGAGGCAATGAAACCCATCTGGGCCGAAGTTGCTAATGAGATTGCAGAAGAATATCCTCATCAAAAGATAGGATTTGGCGAGTGGGACGTTGCAGCAGATGACTGGGAGTTTTGTGATAAGATCGAATGTGATGGGACCCCCAATTTTGCGATTTTTGGAGAAGATGGGACTTTATTGGGTCTTAACACTGAGGGCATGATGGCCAAAGGTCAGCTAAAAGACTTTATCTTGGGCTGCATTGAACAATGAAGGAAAGAACCAAATCTAAGAAAGCCAGAGACAAGAGGGACGAGCATATAATCTCTCAGATGTGGAAAGCTGATCAGGTCGCTAGGAAGATCTCTAACTTCACAGGGCTTCCATTTGAAGAACTCAGAGATGCAGCCTTAGAGTACATTGTACGTATCTATGATACCTGGGATCAGAGCAAAGGAGCAAACTTTTCCACCTGGGTTAATAGATGCTTACAGTTTCACATGCTAAATTATCTCAGAGATAGTTCTAGGTTGGTGAAGATGCCTCGCTCGTACTCAGATCTATACCTGAAGATCAGAAAGTATCTCATTAAAAATCCCAATATCACAAACCAAGAAATTGCAGATGATCTTAAGATCTCTGTTAAAAAGGTTGATACCGTGCGCACGGCTTTTACAATGAG
>Ga0181379_1000482_pt1 | contig 19737 bp, 10 predicted proteins | sample 2SPOviralmetaG_FD_130115 | JGI IMG/M metagenome (GOLD analysis project Ga0181379, IMG submission 130115) | Marine viral communities from the oligotrophic San Pedro Time Series (SPOT) site, San Pedro Channel, CA, USA - 2 SPOT_SRF_2009-07-10 | ecosystem: Environmental > Aquatic > Marine > Strait... | reverse complement strand
CACAACACCGTTGAGAGCAGTCCAGAACTCATCACACAGTTGGTTTGCCAGCAGAATACGTGGGGCGACCACTACAATAGTCTGTGGCGTGGTGGCAGCGAGCAAACGACGCTCAGTGTCCTTGATCATGACGAGGGTCTTGCCACCACCTGTGGGGACAATGACCTGACCATAAGCATTGTTCTCAAGAGCAGCAAGTGCTCGCTGCTGGTGAGGACGGAGGGTGAGCATGAATGCCTTGCTGACTACCCTATTATTATAGCAGAAAACCGCCCTTGTGGAGCGGTCTAGTCCAGTTACTCAAGTGGTTCTGGTTCTGGTTCTCGTAATCCAGTTGTACCGTCATTACCTCCAGCATATCCGCCATTAGTAAATATAACGTATTGAATGAAATAATCGTCATCATCTCCACGTGAGTTGGGAAAGTTATCTCTACAAAATTCTCTTGCCGACTCTTCAGTAGTAAATTCTACAAATGTGAACTCATTGTACAATAGTTTGTCAAAAATTACTGGGTTCTCCGACTGCATATTCAAATAATATGCTGAATAGATAGCATTTGCTTTAGTATCATCATCTACATTGTCAGGACCAACAGTTCTCAACAATACAATAGTTGTTTGTAATGCTTCAGTGTAGTGGTACATCCACTGCATAAAGTTCTTAGATGTAACGTACATATCAACCTCCAGTAATATTCAAGTTATTTAAGTCTACATTAGCTAGACCATGATTTAAATTATACTTCTTAATCTTATCCCAGATCTGAGTTGTAACTGGAATACCACCATTATTAATCTTTTCTTTCTCGATTAATGCTGCTTCTTCTACATTACCATATATTGATTCTACAGCAAATTTACCAGTGCCTTCTACAGATTTTTTAAATTGATTACTAGTTGATAGATATTCAACAGAATGCTCTGGATCAGAAGAATGATATTCATGTGGTGTTAATGGCCATTTAAATCCAGCATCCCAAACCAAATACTCTAAAAGATCCTCAAAATCATTAGGTGATTTAATATTATCACGTAGATAAGTTCTATACTGTTTCCACAATTCAATTTCACCTTCAAATATTTCTGTAGCATCTGCTAGTTGAGTCCAATCACTCTTTTGTAAGAGAGTTGCTTTAACTTTTTGACGGGCAGCGTCAAGAGTAATTGTATATTCTGTACTCTTGGCGAGATCAATAATTTCACGTGATCTTTCTATTTCTCCATCAACACGCTGAACTTCAATAGCAGCTTTCACGATATTAAACAATTCGGTAATTTGTGCTGTAGACAGTTCACCATAATTATATCGTATATATTTGGATGTTTTGTTAGAGAAATCGAATTTAAGTTTTTCTTTATCCAGAATATATTCACCATCCTCATAAATCGAGAAGTCAATGATTCTATCATTATCATTAGACCACTCATCTGGGATACCAGCTAACAAATTTTTATTTACTTCATCACTAAGTTGAGAAGCATGATAGGAATATTCACCATCAGAATCTTTAACTCTAACTACAATTAGTCTACTAAGGGCATTCCACTCCAGAATTGGCTTACGCTTTTCTGGAGGAGTAATAGACTCAAATTGAAAATCGTCTGGATTGAACGCCATTTCTATAAGAATACTTTTTTTCGTATTACTATTTAGTATGCCTTAATCAACCATTTAGCCCATAGATATGGGGAAACCATTACTACAGGATCTTGTGGTGCTAAAGATGGTTCTGGTACTAATTGTTTTGTTTGGGACAATGTAAATGTACCAGGCAAAACTTGAACACCAAGATCAACAATACTACTAAAAGGTAGATCTACTACATTTTGTTTGAATTTAACATCAGCAGCAGCAAGATCATCACTTACATTGCCACCAGTTTCATTATTACCGAAACCATAGATATCTTGATCAGGTGGTTCAGATAAAGAAATATAGTGGTTATGTGCTAATTTATCTGTAGGTGAAAATGATTTAACAGTAGTAAATTTTACTGGAATATCAATAGCAGAAATCCATTTATATGCTGGATTAACACCACCAATTGATGATACTTGTGCTCCAGGCCATGGAGAACTATTCAATCCAATATAATCATCAATTTCATTAGCATCTGATGTACCTGGATCTAATTCATCTTGCTTCCATACTGGTGGATCCGCTTCTTCGATTTCTTTCACACCCTGGTATCCAGAACTATCATCTTGATCCTCATCTTCATCCTCATCACCACTCCACCATGAAACGTTATTAGATGGACACCAGTGAGATTTTGGTAGATAAGCTTCAGGAATAGTTGGATTCGGACTAGCATACATATATCCCCACAGATTAAACTGTTTGGTTTGTGTTCTATTATATCCAGCTTCATCATCTTTAGGATCATTCTCGTTAGATTTTACGGCAGTCCTATATCCACCTTCTTGACCCCAGTTTACCATACCTTTAACAGCAGCTTGATCTGGTTCCCCAGTAACTAACTCATGAAAATGTAGTGGAGTATCATAAATTTTTGCTTTTTTAAGTCCAACTTTACAAATAGTATCTCCAGTAACAATAAATTCAATTAATCCTGAAACATCACTATAACCAGTAGTTTGTACCTGAGCAATACCAAAGAAATTAGATTCTGTAGGTTGTAATCCCTCAGCAGGAGTATTTACTTGTTCCAGTTCTGCTACACCAGGATCACCAATAGTATCAACAAACCATCTACCACCTGTTGCTCCAGGTTCACCATTTCCAGGTGCTCCAGGTTGTTTTGAAGGTGAAAATGATGGTACTAATCCAGGAGAAGACAACTGATTACCATCAACAACACCTGTACCTTTAACATATCTATTCCTAAAATCTGGCAGTCTAAATTCAGTTTTAGCATCACCAGCTTCTTTTAATGGATTGCCAAGATAGTCATAAATTGTCGTTTCAAATACACCACCTACTGCTTGTTCTCCATATTTATTTTTAATAGTAGCATACAATAATGGATATTTTTCTGGATCAGTATAACTACCATCACAGTATATGAAACCAGGGAATCTAGAAGTGACACTACCCTCAAGATCTCCCCAATTATCTGATTCTGTCGCGTCTTGTAGGACAGGAATAATAGCTCCGATAGGCAATCCATCAAACTTAGTATCAAACCTAATTTGAGCGCCAGCATTAGGACCAGCAACAATATATTTTATAGGTTGGATAGAACTATACCATTGACTGAGAATAGGATCTTGAATAGAAGCAGGAGTTTGTACAGTAAAACTTGTAGTGTAATTACCTAAATTGATTTGTCCTGTTACAGTAAATCCAGGGACAGCAGAAGATAATAATCTTACATTGAAGAAATCATTATTTGTTACAAATGTTGGTGTACTAACAGTAGATGGAGACCATGATCCAGTGCCATTTTTTCTAACTTCTAATCCATTTGTTGTGATTAATGGTAAACTAATACCATTACCTAATCCAGTGACAGATACCGTTTCATCTGCTTCTGTATCTACATTGGGACCTGAAGCGAGTTTAGTAGCGAAAGTAAATGCTGATGGATTAGATACAAACGAACCAGCAATACCAACTCTCCAATCAGTTTCGTAAACAGGATAATCACCATCTCCTTTAACTAACCCAAGAGGAGATCTACTAGTGTCTAATGTATCAAGAATACCACCAACTCTAGTATCAAAATGTCTTTGCTCTCCAATAACATCAGTTGTTAAATAAAATAATTTGACTAAATCATCTGGTTGTACAGTGACAATTGATTTACGATTGCCACTTGTATCATACTGAGCAACACCATTAATATAAAGGATTGGCAATAACGCTGTCGATGTGTTTTCAGGACTATCTCCTGGATTAGGTAATATTTGGAAATTAGTAGGACTCTCAATACCTTCAATGTAATTACTATTGCTCCAAATATCCTCAACCAAATCTCTATTCAATTTGTCGAGCCATGTAAATGAATCTGGTTCTGTATCTAATTGTGATAAAGTTTTAATAGACCACGTACTCGACGAAGTTGATCCAATACCTACAGTAACATTTACTGTAGTTGTAGTTTCATAATCATCAGCTGAAGTAACTCTCAATTGTAAATCTTCATTATTATCAATTTCTTGTCCACTATCACCAGCATACCAAGAACTCCAAGCTCCGCCAGGTGGTCTAACTCTAAACTCAGCATTATTATCAACTGAAACAGTAACAGGAACATTAATACCAGTAATAGTTTCAAATTCGCTCTCAACTAGAGCATTTTTATCACAAGGATCTACAGTAGCAAAATTATAAAAATTTGGAGTTCTATCTGGTTTGGCACCAGTACCTATAACCCATTCTGCTTCACCAGCACCAACATCAATTTTGACCGTATAGTTTGTTTGATATTGTACTCCAGTAGTTCCCTCTAACTGAAGATATTTGTTGTTGGTAATATCTGTAGCACCCCAAGCACCACAATCATTTCCACTCAACGAATTACAAACTCTTGCTCTAGCATTAAATCCAGGATTTGATAGTGAAATATTAACCTGTCCTGTGATACCAGTGATTAAAGCACGATTTGAGTACACAGTTTCATTAATATCCAGACCTTCAACATTATCAAAATCAAATGGTTCTGGTGTTATATCTTGTGGAGGATATTCAACATAGATAATACCATCTTGTCCAGGAGCAGCACCCAATCCATCAAAACTAGATATTAATAGTGTTGAATCACCATTATTGTAGTAAGCACCACCATGACCACCGCCAAGAGCATCTAAGTCAATATTAGTATACTGATCAGGATTTGATACTAATCCACCACCATTGCCATCATAACCACCACCACCGCCGCCAGCGCCGCCACCTTGTCCACTAGGTTTTTCTCCATTATCACCAACTAAATTAAGGTTTACCGTAGTTGTTTTTATAGTGCCATGATATGTTGTGTCATTACCAAAAGATCCAGATCCCAATACTGGGGGTCTAGTATCATTACCAGCACCAGCACCACCACCACCGCCACCAGAAAGAGCGATTAATGTTGCTCCACCAGGAGCATTTGAAGCCATATAGATGCCACTAGCACCACCGCCGCCGCCACCACCACCAGAGCGATCACCATTTCCAGCGTCACCACCATCACCACCAGTAGCATAACCAGCACCGCCATCACCACCGCCACCACCAGCTAAAGCAAAATTAGTACCATCTTCACCTTTCAATCCAACAAAAACTTGCATTACACCTGAAGGAGTTTCTCCATCTGATTGAAGTGGGAATTCATTAATATTTTTCTGTACTCTAACTCTCACTAAGTTACCAGCACCACCACCAGAACCAAAACTATTTGGAGCATCATCTCCACCTCTACCACCACCAGCACCAATTAGGGTGACAGTAAAATCCTCTAAAGCATAATAAGGAACTTGAATTGTTGAAGAAGTACCAGATACTGTTGGATCAGATATTAGATTTCCATAAGGACCATCAGAATTAGATTGTCTATTATAAATCGTAAACGTATCAGTTACAGATTGTCCATCTCTACCAATTGTAAATGGAATTTGCTTAACAGCACCTGATCCAGTAGCAGAGTAACCTCTAATATAAAGAATCTCGTCAGTTGGTTCAATAGTAATATTACTATTCCACGATGCCCCATCAACACTTAAGTCAACTCCTGATACAGCAGTGTTAGCAAAAGTAAATACGTCAAGACCATCAAGTTTAACTTGAGCAATATACTCATTATTGCTTTCTGCTAAGAAAACAGGTTTAGCATGGAATGGATATGGAATAACTCTTCTACTCCTAGTATTAAGAGTCATTGTAGTTGTCTCGTTAGGATACAACTTAGCAGGACCATTCGTTGGGTTACCAATAGTAGGATGCCCTTGTGGTGGTCCTAAAATTGTTACTTTAGCAACTGACGCCTGATTACCACTAGCACCATAAACTGTATTAGCATTTAATTTTAAATTAATAGTATCACCATTTCTTACTGATACCTCAGCTGTACTCCAAGCACCAGTATTATTCTTCCTTACCTCACCAGGAGTACCATCAATAATTGCTTTAATATCAACAGTTTGACCATTTAGTAGAGCAACTAACTGTTGAGTTATACCAATATCAGATACATTTCTACCATAGTTATCAACGGGAGCTCCTAGGTTATTGTATGCACCCGAACTAAATTCTGTACCTAATCCAGAAATAGGGATATCACAAAAATACATGAACCCTGGTTCACATGATGCTACTGTTGTGTTAGATACAAATACTTTTTCATATTCTAAAAGTCTTATTTGAGCATTATTTGTAGATCCTTGTGGAGAAATAATCGTAATAACATCTCCAATTGAATAACCATATCCAGGATCATCAATGAAAACAAACTCAGGTACGTTAAAACTACTACCATTGCCGCCAGGACCTACGCTAACTAGCATACCAGATCCACTACCACCAGTAGTAGAAAATTTGTTAGTAAAATTAAATCCACCACCAACGTCAAGTATCTCTACTTTTATGCCATAGGTAAAAATTGGTGCTGCTTGAATATCATTTGGATATCTATCTACTTCTGTCCACAAATTCCATCGATCAATTTGATCACCTAATACCTGGGTTACTTGATAGTTTCCACTACCATAACTACCAGCACTAACGTTCTCGTAATTAACACCACCTCTCGAATAAGTATCTCCACCAACAGCATAAACTCTACACTGACCTGTTTTAGAATTTGTAAAATTAGCACCGTTTGGAATTCTGGCGTAAACATCATCACCAAGAACAACTCCAGTCAATGATGTTGAGTAACCACTACTAGGAGTAGATCCACCACCCTGTACTTTAGCTAGTGTAATGTCACCTGTTCTTGAAACTCGTAAGACAGCATCAGCATCAATGTTAGTGATATCTATTCTATGATAGTCATAACTTTGCCCACCATCAGAAATAGGAACCCGATCAACTTGATCAGTAAATTGTAACTCACTGAAAGGAATGTTTTGATCTTGTGCTCTAGTAGTAATATTCCATGTATCTCTAACTCTAGAACTATTAGTTAACCCAGCATTAACAAATGCTGTTGGCCAACCAGAATTGTAAGATGTTTCACCTACACTAAAATCAACAGCAATGGTGGTAATATACCAATTTGGAGTAGTAACTCTTAATTGAATTTTATCTCCTGGTTGTAATCCAGTACTTCCTGGAGAAGCAAGATTAGCAGTAACAGTAGTTCTCCATCCAGGAGATACTGCACTACCATTCCTAAAAATACAAAACTCTCCAACTATCGAGGTATTACTATTTTTTGGTCCATTAGCAATTGCCCTAACACAAGCAGGCACAGGAATTTCAGCACCATTAATATCAATTACATTGGAATAATATGTAGTGTTCTTCTGAAAAATACTATAATTAGTACCAACAGAATTAGTTGTTGGGTTAAATGCTCCTAGGTGTCCGTTTTGATCATTAAACGAGAATCCACCAATTTTTCCATCAGGAACTTTAGTAGAGAAAGTAATACCATTACCATCACCACCAACTTCATCAAATCCAGTACCAATTTGAACATCTACGCTTACACTAGTGTTCCAAGTACTAGGAGTTGGATATCTTACTCTTACTTTATCGCCGTTGCCGACAAATACTGGGTTATTGCTGAATGGCATTACTAGTCAAGCTGCTGATATTCCTATTTGTTATTTATGTCAGATGGTCTGACATTAACCCACGGACCATTGTTAATTCTGACTTGAATGGGTTTGTCTGCTGTGATTTCTTTTAGTTGACCATGTTCAGTATCAATTTCTAATCTACCAGACACATACATGTCATCTGGATCCAAATTATATAATGCTGGAAAAATATCGTTTTTATTTTTTTTCATAACGAATCCCAATAAGTATTAGCAATGAGTTGTACAACTGATTCTTCACCAGAAATATCATCACCTTTATTCAAATAACGATCAAGAGTAACCTTATCAACAACTTCATCTCCGTATGTAATATCATACATTTCAGACAATGCAATTTGTTGTGAGCGAAGAAGAATATGAATTCTCGATAAACCAGTTTTTTCTCTTTTACTAGCCATTATAATTCTCTAAGATAAACCCATGTACCATTATTTATCTGTACTTCAACATCTGGATTGTCAGTTTTAATCTCCACAGGAATTTCAATATCGTTGATAGTTTCAAGTTCTGTCACAGTAAATTCTTGAGGATTATTAACAATTTTGTCAATGTCGGGATATGGATCAATATTAGCTACATCGGAGTAATCAAAAGTTTCCTTAATTTTTGGTGCTCTAGTTCTAAAAGTTACATTAAATGTGTTCAAATTCCCAATAGTCACAGGAATAAGTTTATTATTAACTTTACCAAATTCCACATTACCCAGACCCGAAATATCAGTATTAAAATCTAAAGTCGTAGATCTCATATAAACAGATTGAGTATTAGTAAAATACGCAGGATTGGAAAAACTACCATTAGCACTAGGTCCAAAAGTAACATTACTTGAAGAAGTTACTACTTTAACTACCATATCAACATTAGCTAATGTCCCTAATAATTTTGTAGTGTTAGTTAGTGGTTCAAGATCCACAAACAGTGAAGCCCATCCAGTAGTAGGAGTATTATCATTTCTGGCTTCTACAGTAATTGGAGAAGTAGAACATCCACCGTTATTACATAATTCTAATGTATAAACGCGTTGAGAAGGACTACTAGATCCAGCAGTAGACTGAGGTAAATTGTTGATAGAATAACTACCACCAGTAGTATTCGTTAAAGTAATATCACCAGCGCCATTTAAAATTTTAGCACTAGTAATTGCTCCAATAGATGTACTGCTCCAATAGAATGTAGTAGAATATAATGGGGTTCCTCCCGAACTACTGTTTTGTGGATCTGGATCAGCATAGAAAGAAGAAATTGCAGGTGGTGGTGGAACTGAAAAACCTACCCACTGTGCTGCCAGTCCCCAAGGTCCACTACCAGTGTTTCTCGATGTCATCGAGATTGTATAGGTTCCAGGAGAAAAATATCCAGGTGTTTCTCTTAAACTCCAACCGTTATATCCACCAGCAGCAAATTGATACACACCATTAATATAAATTTCCCCCGAATCATCTACAGCAGTGTCAAATTGTTGTTTGCCATAATCATCAAAAGTAATAGACCAATAATATTGACGGACAGCGCCAGGACTATTATCAGTACCACCAACATTATAATTATTCATCTGGGTTGACCAAGCAGGCTCATAAAATTGAGGACCTTGGCTACCACTCGTAGTTACAGCTCTTGTATTCCAGCTAGTCATTATACTCTCTTAGGACTAAGGTTTTCTACACTTTTCCAATTACCATTATTAATTGAAATTTTTATATTACTATCAGAAGATCTAAATGGTCTCGGAATGTCAAGATTATCAACTGTTACTTCATTAGTAATCATTTCACTACTAGTTTGATTATTAATCAAATCAATATCAGGATGTGGATACTTACCTCCTACATTACCATAATTAAACGTTTCTTTAATTTTTGGGGCTTTTGTTTCAAATTCCACATTAAACGCTGCTTTTCCTCCAGGTTGAACGTTTAAAAAAATGCTATTAGTTTTTCCGTATTCATCAGTAGATGAAAGACCAGAGACATCTGTATTCCAATCCGCCGTCGTTGCTCTAATATAAACATTATTGTTTTTCGCGAAAGTATAAGAAACATCAAAATCACCTCCAATGTCAGTGCTGTATTGAGAAAATGTTACTCCATTAGTATCAGTCGTAATTATTGTAGGCATGTCAACACCATCTAGTGTGCCTATTTTTTTAATAACGGTAGTATTTGGTTCTAAACCTGTAAATTTTGTAGTCCATGTGTTACTGGGTTTGTTATCGTTCTTATGCTTGACAGTAATCTTCTTATCTACACATTGTCCATCTTTACCACCAATACACAATGTTAGCAACCATTTAGTCTTTCTGGGACTATTAGTGTCGGCATTTGTTTGACTTAAATTATCAATATCTATTGACGTTGTATTAGTAGTTTCAGTATAAGCTCTAGTTACAGCTTGTCCATCTATTTCTACTTTTTTATATCCAGCCCAATCATAATCTTTTCCACTCCACTCCAATGTATGACTGTACATGGGTGTGCCAAGTACACTGTATTGATTCTCGGGGTCTGATTTCCAGGTAGATATTTCTGGAGTAATTTCTTCCCATTCTACTTCTATCTCACCACTATCATCAGTAGACTCATCACTTTTTTTTGAAAGGTAGGTATTACTATATTTGGATCCGCCACCCTCTCCACCTTTAGATCTTTGACTACAAAAATTATCGTCAGAACCACCAATACCACCGTCACCACCACTAGCACCGCCTCCGCCGCCGCCGCCGCCTCCACCATCATTAGGATCTCCATTACATTTATCTTGTGTTTGACCAGCGCCACCACTACTAACGCTGATAGAGTTATCAGCACTAAAAGAAGGAGCATTTTTACCATCATCACCAGGACGGTTTCTAGATGCTCCGCCAGCACCGCCGCCACCACCAGCACAAACAATGATTCTAGAACTAGTATCTGGATCTGAATATTTAACTACAGTGGCACCACCTCCACCGCCTCCACCACCAGAATAAGGATAAGGAGCAGTGTCACCACCTTTTCCACCAGGAGCTTGTCCACTATCTCCAGCACTTCCACCACCACTACCAGTTTTCTCATCTTCTCCATCGCCACCTTTTTTTCCCAGCCAAACTTCTAGTTTGAACCCTTTAAAATCATAAGCAGATTTGAACTCAAATTTACCCTTTCTACCTGTTCCACCATCTCCACCTTCATCATCACTATCAGAACCACCACCACCGCCTCTAGCAGCCCGAACGTCCATTGTAATGTCACGGGCATTAGACGGAATATCTAAAGTTTGCTTACCAGTACCATTACTGTCAGCACTTTTGCTCCAACTTTTATCTGCTTTCGACATTATTTTTGCCTAACGTACTGCCACGTACCATTATTTATCTGTATCTGTATATTTGGATCACTTGATTTTATCTCTGTACTAATCTCACCAGAACCAAGATCAGAATTAATTTTACTTCTAGATATTTCAATATCATCAGCTGTTACAAGGTTAGTTATCATATGAGACTGAGGTGTATTTTCAATTAAATCAATATCTTGATACGGATATTTTCCTTCTACATTACCAAAGTCAAAATTTTCATCAATTACTGGTCGTGCTACCTGAACTGTCACATTAAAATTTTGACTGCCCAAATAAATTGTAACTGTTTTAGAAGCAATGTTACCTGTTGTTGAAGAGGTCCTACCAGTAATATCTACCTCATAATACGGAGTAGGTATTGTTAAAATAATAGGGTCGCCATTATTAAATTTTTTGGGATTACTACTACTAAAAGTATTTGTACCTAAAGCACACCCACTACTATTAACATAACCCCACACTGGCATATCAACACCAGATACATTTCCTATGTTTATTTTTACTGTTTCTTGAGAAGGTTGATTAATAAACGTTTTAGTAATATAGCTATTTGAGGTTTGAGGAGTCCAGTCATTTTTTACATAAACAAATACTTGTTGAGAAACAAAATTACCGCCGTAACCATAAGCCACTACATTATAGAATTTACTAGCAGGAGTATTACTATTAGTAGACTGTAATCCTGTGGATATATTACAATTTCCGCTGCCGCCATTACTATCATTACAAATAGTAGAACCAGCTCTTCTAACCTGAACACTTTGAGCATTAGTAGTAGACCAGGCAATATTTACCACATCACTAGGGGCATTTTGAATTCCACCACTAGTTGTAGGATTTAAATTATATTGATTTGTGACTGTAATACTATTAATTACTGGATCTGCCCAATACCATGCCCATCCAACATATCCTTGACCGCCTGATCCTGAATCACCATCATCGTTATTACCTGCGCCTCCACCACCAAAAGCAGGAGCGTCAATTCCACCAGGGCAACCAGTACATCCAAAATTAGGATTATCACCTGACCAAGATACAGTCATACCTTGTCCAGCTTTATCGTTACCACATTTACTACATCCAGCAGCTGCTCCGCCATCTCTACCATCATCATCGTCCGAACCAGCAGATCCACTTGCCTGACCAGAATTACCAGTTCCTAATCCACCAGCACCTCCTCCACTGTTATCAGTTCCTGTATTACCACCTTCACCTAAAGCAATATTTTGACCATTATTTTTTCTTACATAAGAATCAGTGCCATCATTGCCACCTTTACCACTTGTTCTTCTAGGAGATTTATCTCCCTGTCTCCATAGAATATTAGAACCTGTAGAAATATTTTGGAGTCCAACAGCACGACCTGCTCCGCCGCCGCCGCCACCGTCTTTGTCTCCATCATCATCACGAAATCCACTACCACCAGCACCAACACATGCTGCTTTAATTTGATCAATGCCCGATTTATTCCACTGCCCGCTTGATCCGCCAGACCCTGTTTTTTGTACTATACCACCAAATACTGACATGTTAGATTTTGATAACGTATTCCATGAGAAGAAATGGAGGAGTAGCCTCATCCAATTTATAAATTTTTGATGTTGTAATAGTTACTGTAGTTTCTAGTCCCAAAGCATCAATAATAATTGGACCCTCGCCATCATCAATATTATATCTCATATCATTCTGTGCTTTAATTTCTGATACTGATGGAAAATCAATGAAATGATTATGTTTAACTACGGCGCTAGCATCTTGTGGAGGTTGAATTAAAACCAAATTATTGGAACCTTCATTAGTACCGTCATTTGATCCGAAAGCAGATCCATCCTGTTGATAAAATCCTGAATCTAGCCAATTACCTAGATAACTAAAGACACCAACTTTTGATTTATGTCCGTGTGCTTGATATCCTTGCTCCCCGATAAAGGCATTAAGAGTTGCTCCATCGGAAGCTAGTGTAGTAAAAAATGGGTTGCCGATAAATTCTTTATTAGTAGGTTTTTCAATTTCAAAACCACCACTATATGTAATTGTTTTTGTTGTTCCAACTAAAGAAACAATACTTACTTCAGCACCAACACGATATGTATCATTAGAATCTTCATTATTTACATTTTGATTTAAATATGAACCAGAAGAAGCACCAGCGGAAATATATTTTGACCCCAAATCTGGCAGTTGAAACTCAGTACTTGCCAAATCAGTTTCAGATTTTTTAAATTTAGATTGTTGACCAGTTCCCAATACACTTGCTAGGACAGGAAAATCACTCTGTTGTAGAACAGAACCATCACATCTAAGAAACCCAGCAGGAAGTAATGGTTTCCAATTACCTTGAGTAGGATCAGAACCTGCTGGTAATTTTTGAGGAAAAGGAATAATTGTTCCTGTGACCCCACCATATCTAGATTTTTCTCTTGTGTAGTAAACTGTCATTAGTATGCTCGGATTAAATTTGTAACAGAAAGAGATGCAACTCTTGTAGTAAATGTAATTTGTAAAGCGTCAGTAATATTCTCTGGTATCACAAGTGGTTGGCAATCAACATTAAATTGTTCTTCAATATCTAGCGCGCTACCATCATATTTTACAGGAAATGTTCCATCATGATCATGTTTTTCAATAATATCTTGAACACCAGCACCACCATTTGTATCATTTTTAAAATCACAAGCAGCATGATTAAACAACACTTCCATAGGACCATGAGTTTCAATATCATTAGTGCCGTCAAAATAATTTGGGACATTAATTATTTGTGCGCTATCAGAAAAAGGAATTCTATATCCTGGGAACATCTGACCAGTATTTTTTAGTGCCGCCAATTTTTGAGCGTCACTACCATTAGGATTTCCATTTCCAGAAATACTAGTAGTATTAGTGCCATCTGCTGATCTTAAATTTTTAACAGTATTAGTATTAAACCATGTTTTACCGATACCATGAGCCGCCTGAGCTGTTGCTCCAGGAATATATCCTTTAAGTGGCAATCCACCACCAACAACACCGATAGAATATCTACCAACACCAGCAGTAAATGGAGAAGTATTTAATGAATCAATCTCTCCATTACTTGGGTCCAATGAATCTCCAATAACAATACCACTACCACCTGCATCACAAGTTAATTGGAAGTTAACACCAGGAATAGGGCAGTTAATATCAAAAGCACCGAATACACTTTGCTCAGGTGGACATGGATTTCTTCTTTTAAATGCATCTACAAAAGTAAAATCTGGTGTTGACCATACTGTTACACCCAATCCAGGACGATCCGATGCATCATTATAATTAGTAGTTCTATAAGTTCCTTCATGATAATGCTGAGCTAAGTGTCCTCTTCCTAGTTTTCTCGGAATAATATAAACATCTTTAATGCCGAATCCTTTAATAATAGTTTGACCAGCAATTGTTCCTTCAAACAAAGAACTACCAGTTTGAGTAATAGTAATATCTAAATCATTTGCTGGTGAAGCTCCATCAGTAAATTTAGTACCAAGAACTTTTACAGTATCACCAGAGTTATATCCTTCACCTTTTGCTTTAATACCAACGCTAAAAGTACCATTAACATTAAGAACAACAGTTAATGCCAATCCTGTACCAACAACCAAACCTGAATTAGGATTTGATCCGTTTATAATATCACCTGTTGTAATAGTTTCTATAATTGTAGTGGTTGTAGTAGGAGGAGTACCAGTAAAATCTACACTTACAACAGTTCCTTGTGGGTCTGGAGTATATGTCAAATTAATATCTGTTCTGGCAGTTTGAACATTAGGAGGACTAAGATCTCCTGGTTCAAAACCACCAACAGAAGTACCCAAAAATTCATTAACTAAATTTAATGCTTCTGGATTATCAATTTCATTAGGAGGACCACTTGTTCCCGTATTAATAATTTGGTAAGTAAGATTTACATCATTTCCATTTGATTGTGTTCCTGCTGTATGTGTAGGACCAGAAGGACCTAGTTTACCAGATATAGCAATAGGATCTACTAGTGCTGTCGTATAATATCTACCTTGATATAAAACAATATCACCATTATAGACTGTTTTATCTGCTACCCAACTAACAGTATTTGCCCCAGCATATAGTCCAAAATACGATGAGGAAATATCAGCTAATGCTTTATCAGATGTAAGTGGCAATCTAAATGTTCCTGTATAATTAGGAAAAATTCCAGCAAAATTTTGACCACCATAAGTATCTCGTAAAACACGAGCTAATAGTGGATAATCATTAGCATTTAATTCTTGTGAATTACATAACAACCATCCATCAGGAATTTCTGACAGATCTCCTCCCCACGGTTGCATAGCACCAATGGGGAGTGCTTGTTGAGTTTTTACTACGTTGTATCCTGCCATGTCTAGTTAGATCTCCATTAGCCACCAACCAAGTGACGACGGAGGAGCACCTGTTGATGTGTTGTCGTAATTTGTATTTCCCAAGTAAATTAGTCCAAACGAAGCATGTGCTGTTTGTACTACCAGTTCACCACCATCATAATTTATAGAACTTAAATCAGGTGTGTTGCCATTTGTACCATCTCCCTGTACGGAAATTCCATTGGCAGCTCTCACTCTCAATGAGATGTTGTAGGTTAAGTTACCACCAACATCAACGATTCTAATCATATCACCCGTGGTTGGATTTTGTGGAAGTTTGATAGTAAGGTCAGCAGAAGGAGAAACGAAGTAGTTGACGTTAGACACAACATCGAATGTTGCTTCACCAGCACCAACAAACTTCCACTTTCTAGCACCACTTGGAGTGAAGAATCCATCTTGCTCGGCAAAGTTAATAGCACCACTTCTTACAATTTCAAAAATCTGCTCTTCTTCACGTTTTGCTACGTATAAGAATGTAATATTACCATTCAGTGAACTACCTGCTTCGTGAACTAATGGACTAGTGCCACTTAGAGGATTACTAGCAGGAACAGCAGAGACTTGATAAATGTTACTTGAGTAGTAAACATAGTCTCCAACATCATAAGGACTTTCTGCTTGCCACTCAGTTGCTGACTGATATGTATCATTAATTTTGTTAACAACAAAGTTACCACCATTAACTTTAAGTGTACCCTGAAGAGCACTCTCGCCATTACCATTAATATTAGCAACACCACTCAATGAAAGTGATCCAGTAGAATTATTAAGGATCATTCTGTCATTGAGAACATTATCACCAGTAACTTTAAGATTTCCACCTCTAAAGGTAGAGTTACCATTAGAAGCAAGAACTGTTAATCTATCACAATTAGGACCACCTGCTTTAAGATCTCCCTTGAAGCATAACGTACCATCAGCAGAGTCAACACTGAATGTAGTAGTTCCATCTCCATTGTTAGTTGATAGAATTTCAGATCCACTAGTAGTAGTACCATTTAAAGTAATAGACTTGTTAACGTCTACCGTACCAAGAATAGTTGTGTTACCACTAGTAGAGTCAACAACAAATTGCTCCACAGGACTAGTATCATTACCATCAGTAACAACCAATCTTTGTGGAGAAGTTGTATTGATAGCAGTAATTAAACCAAGTTCAGAATCAGTGAATCGTAAGATATCACCAACACCGACAGAACCAGAGAAGTCTCCAGTAGCAACATCAGCACCAGTAGTACCAGAAGCAACAGCTGGGAGTCCATTTACCTCCTCAATGAAACTTACATTTTCGGCAAGATTATATCTAACGATCGGAGTATTATCTGGGTGATCAGTTCTCAAGAACTTATAACCACTGTTAGTAACACCAGCTGGTAGTCCTGGAGGTGTTCCAGCAATAATGGTGCCATCACCATTACGCTCGTTCATAGCACGCTTAACTTTAACTCTAAGATCTTCACTACCAACACTATTCAGGTTAGTTAGTTCTTCAATAAGAACAAGTTCACTATACTCTTGTCCAATTGGAGCAGTACCTTGAGTTGATTCGCCACCAACTATTTGAACAATACTAATACCAATTGGTAGTGGGTTCATGAAAGACTTATTAAGAGTGATGTTAGATCCACTTAATGCCGATAGTTGAGCAACTTTGGTTCCATCAGCAAAGGTAACACCTTCTGTCTCAATTTCAATATAGTTGACATTGATATTAGCAGTGGAAGTATTGACCCATGTAGTATCACTACAACCAGTAAGTTGATTACCATTAGATGTAGCAGTACCAATAAACCTAGTAGGATCGGAGATTGCCAAACCAGAACGATCAATTAAAAGATAAGCACCTTCAACAAAAGCAGTAGTGTCAGAAGGAGCATCGAAGGTTAGATAGTATTCATCAACAACAGATCCAACTTTATAGTTAACATCACCCCAGAAAGCAGCACCGTCAGTATCAATTCTACGATCAATAATTTGTCTAGAGAAGAGGTCAACATTAGGATCATCAATATCACCTTGATCATGACTAGGAGCATTTGTACTAAACGATCCTCTAATAACTTCAAATTCGCCAGCGTTAAGACCACCAGATAAAGTAACGTCACCTTCACAACGTGTTGCTGACTTAACAATCAAACTATTGTTAACTGTAGTGAAACCACCCTCAGCACCGATGAATACTCTCGAAGCAGCAGAACCAATATACAACTTACTAGTTGTAATATCAAAGAGTTTAACTGTTTCGGCAAACGATCTTAGGAAACTTTCACCACTACCAATAGTTAACTTAGTACCAATAGTAACGTCACCGTCAAAGTGAGCAAATCTATTGTATACTTTGAGGATAGAACCATCAGTTAAATTAGTAGAGGTCTTATTATATGCTCCACCAACTTGTACAACAGATGCTCTTCCAGTATCTATAGAGAGATTAGAAATTACACCCAGATTGATAATAGATCTATAAGCAGTGTTCTTACTGTGTAAATTAAATGTACCTTCGTCAGCACCAGGACCGAACGAAATTACTTGCTTGCCAGCATTAGTACCAAAGTTAAATATCTGTGGATTTACTGATGTATCAGCAGCACTGACTGTGTTAGCAAAATTAATTGTATCAGCATTACTAGCAAAAGTTAACTGGGTTACATTACCTGATAGTAGACTGAAACTAGAAGATGTACTAGTTAGAGATCCACCATTGACTGCTAAGTTCTCTTCAAATAGAGCATTCTCAGTTAGTCTCATGTCACCAACAACTGTTAAGCTGTGGAACATATTACCAGCATCTACGTTAAGACCTAAGCGACCGCCAGTATAAATTCTGGGGTTGCCATCTGATTGTAAACCATTTGTTGTAGAAATTCTGAGGGTGGCAGTATTGTTTGGAGTTACAGAATCTCCACCAACCAAGAAAGCATTATCAACAGGTAAGAATGTTCTATCAACTAAAGATGAATGTAGTAAGTAATTGCTAGGATTAAGTTCTACACCACTAATGAAGGCAGTACCTACAACATCTAATGTTGCTCTAGGAGCAGTGGCAAGAGAAACAAATCCCTCTTCGTAGTCACTATGCTCAGTTCTAGCAAGTGTATTAATACCAAGAGCATACTTACCGTAGACTTCAGTATTAGTTCTTAATGCTTCAGCACCAAGGACTCCAAATTCTTTCCAATCATTAACTCCAGAAGAAACAATAACATCAGTTCCAGCAGAACCAATATCAGTAGGATCAGCAGGAGAAGTTGTGACAGTGAATGGGGCATTAACTTCAAACCATGTCGAGTCAGGATTAGGAGTTACGCCATCAGCTAGAGTGTCAATAGCAGTAACAACTCTCAGTCCATTTACATTATTGAATCTACCGTCTAGATTTTCAAACTTAACAACAGAACCGATTTCAATAGCATTTAAGGCAGCTGTTTGATTAGTTGTAAAGTTAAATCTAACTGTGCTACCACCCATAGCAATAACGTTATCAAGATTTAAGGTGATAGGATTGTAGAAGTTAGCAAAAATCCAACCAAGTGATCCAGTTTTACCAACCTCTCCACCTTTGAAAAGGATGTCTCCAGAAATAGGTCTTGCTTTAAGATTAGCAACAGGATTACCATTCTCCAAGACGGTTTGTGGACCGAAGAAGACTTTTTGACCAACACTGGTTAAAGTTTGGTGTGGTGTCTGATTAGTTGGGATATTAGATTGGTTAATATGTGTTCTGATGCTGTAGTCCTGACCAGATAGTAGTGTAGTACCACGTGGATTTAAACGGAAGATAGCAGAGAATACTTGGTTACGATGTAAAACAATGTTACCACCAGATTCAATAGTACTTCTACTGAACTGTCCACTGTCTAGCGTAATATCATGACCAAGGAATGTATCAGCGTTAGACTCAATAGTAAGAGCATTGTTCTCATCAGCATCAACGTTAATTGTTACTGGATTGTTGAATAAGGCATCACCGTCTACCGTAATTTCCTGCTCAAATACAACAGGTAGTTCAAAGGTAGTAACAAGACCGCCTACATCCTCATCATCATCTTCAGATGATAGAAGTTCTGCTCTCTCAAGGAACGTCTCTTCGCCTGTAATAGCATTGATCTTACGATTACCAATATAGAGGTCACCGTTAGAGTTTAGACCCGTGTAGAAGACAATACCGCCGTCTTCACGTTTTGCTTGGGCATAGAAGTCTTGAATGTCTGATAGAACAACTTCCTGACGAAGTGGGAAACCAGTTGAGTAGTTACCAGGACCGAATCCAAGATACTCAAATGT
>Ga0181379_1000479_pt1 | contig 19765 bp, 17 predicted proteins | sample 2SPOviralmetaG_FD_130115 | JGI IMG/M metagenome (GOLD analysis project Ga0181379, IMG submission 130115) | Marine viral communities from the oligotrophic San Pedro Time Series (SPOT) site, San Pedro Channel, CA, USA - 2 SPOT_SRF_2009-07-10 | ecosystem: Environmental > Aquatic > Marine > Strait... | reverse complement strand
AGATACAGAAAAAACTATAAAGACTTTAGACCCTAATTTTATAAACATCACAAAAGGAAAGCAAAATATAGCAGATTGGAATGAATGGTAGTATTAAGCCTAACGGTCGAGCTATGCGGCGTGATGGCGTGTAGCCAGCATGGGCGTCATAGCTTTTGTTGCCTGCAGTGTATTTTTTGATTATTCTCTTTTTTGATCATCTAATTTACATCTTATTTGCGTCATGTTTTGTTAAATCTCAGAACCTTAACTCTTTTCTGATCTTATCCCCTCTTTTTTGTATTTCTTAGAAAATAAATCCAACACAGTTTTTGCATTCAAAATTTCTTACGCAGTCCCTGTTTCACAGTTTTGAACATCTCCCCTATCAATTTTTGTGAGTCGATCTATCACCTTTTTTGATATTCAATCTCAAGTAGATTGTTCCTTATTCTTTTTTGATGTTTTCCCGAAGTCTAATCTGATGATGAATTGCTATTAAAATCTAATTCTAATATCATCGCGTTTCTTCTTCATATCGAACGCTGTTCTTGGCAAGTCTGGGTATCAGGTTACCCAAAAGCAGTAAACAGCAAAAACTATTAGCATTTCACGCATATTTCGATCACCTCAGCTATCCGTTCTGCTTCCTATTCTTAGAAGAGTTCGTCCTGTCCCCCCCGAATATAGTCTTCTTTCTCTTTTTATTTCTCCTCATTGCAGGCAACGGTCGAGCTATGCGGCGTGATGGCGTGTAGCCAGCATGGTCGTCATAGCTTTTGTTGTGCCTAGTTTTTTATTTTTCATCCTCATTTCGGATACCTTCCGAGATCTATAAGTTTCAACAGCATAAATTAGTTCCATAAACTCATTTTTCTAATGCTATCTCACGATCTCCACATAGTTCCAACTGCTATGTTCAAACAGTTCTCCTCAATTTACATTAATTTTTAAAGTCTAGATTTATATTTCTTTACAAGTCTAGCGATCTACAAATCTCAAGAGAGTTTATCTTCGGTCAAGATTCGATCAGATTCCAAATCTAATTCCAGGTTTGTAATTTCACGCCACTAGTTTCTCCGACGCAGAGAATCAATAATTGCTCCCAATCGTCACTAAAGCTAAATCACCAAAGCTACAAATCCGAATGATCCTGACACGCCCCACAAAGTTCTTCCCCATTCTTACCTTTATCATTTTTGGTAGTTACTCACCCTAAAATTAGGCACAACATAGTATATCAGACATATGTCTGTTATTGCCTTGCACTTTATATTTTCGTATCTTTCAGAAAAAAGTGAAAGTATGGCTAAGATAGCAACTATTAAAGGCGTGAAAGGTAAAATTACTACTTCCAATAGGAAGAATAAGAAATGGAAATTCACCCCAAATAATAAAAACATCCCGCCTGTACATGCAGGGCAAAAAGGAGAAACTATACAACCTGGCACAAAGAAAGGTGATAACTATTGCGCAAGATCAAGCGGAATAAAAACCAGCAAAAGAATTTCTGCCAATGATTTAGCGCGCTATCAATGGAGGTGCAAAGGCAAAAAAAGCATGAGAAAATAATTAATTAATTAATTTTTATTAATTGTGGATAAAAGGAAGTTTAACGGTGGACATAGCACGAAAGGGAAAGCGGGTAGAAAACCGAAAGATGAAGAGTTGAAAATATTAGAAAAGCTATCACCACATGATGATTTAGCAATAGGCAAATTAATAACAGGCGTAAAGAAGGGCGAATTTCAGTATATTAAATTATTCATGGAATACAGATTCGGAAAGCCTAAACAATCAGTAGACCATACAACAGGAAATGAAAGCTTTAATATTCCGATTGGCGAATGGTTAAAATAGACGAACGTGTAAAAAAGATATATTCAACGCTATACACTTCCAAAAAGCGTTATTTCTTTATAACTGGTGGCCGTGCATCTCTAAAAAGTACAAATGTTCAGGAATTTATAGCGCGGCTGACTTTCGAGCAAGGGCATGGCGTATTGTTCACGCGCTACACTATGACAAGTGCAGAAAAGTCCATTATACCAGAATTTAAAAACGTAGTAAATAGATTAGGTCTAACACCTTACTTTAGGTTTACTAACAATAAGGTACTTAACATAAAGACGAATAGTTTTGTATTATTTTCTGGCATAAAAACATCTAGCGGAGATCAAACCGCAAATCTAAAATCTATTTCTGGTATCACAACGTGGGTAATTGAAGAAGGTGAAGACTTTAACGATGAACGTGCATTTGATACCATAGACGATTCAATAAGGAGTTCGCATTTACAAAACCGTGTGATATGGATTCAGAACCCGACAACCAAAGAGCACTTTATTTATAAACGATGGATTCAAAATACATCAAAACAAATAGATGTGCTTGGCTATAATGTAACGGTTTCAGATCATGCAGATGTAGAACACATACATAGCACTTACCATCTAGCGGCTAAATTAGGCTTTTTATCAGAAGGTTGGATAAAGAAAGCAGATACACACAAAGAGCGTTCAGAGCAAAAACATAACCTTTCTAAAGATCATCCACAATACATAGATAAACATGAATCACATTATTACTACAATTACATAGGCGGCTGGTTAGAACGTGAATTTGGCGCAATCTTTACTAATTGGTCAGAAGGTGAGTTTAATTTATCAATCCCGCGTGCTTTTGGGTTAGATTATGGTTACTATCCAGACCCTTTAGGATTTATTGCAGTATCAGTAGATAAAAGGCGTAAAAAAGTGTATTTGAAGGAATTTATTTACTCTACTAAATTGTCAGAAGGACAAGTTATAACTAAAGTAAAAGAAACACTTATAAGGCGTAATGATTTAGTTGTAGTAGACCATAACGAACCAAGACTAACAGCAGCACTAGCAAAAGCAAAGGTAAATGTCGTAAAAGCTGTAAAGGGTAAAGATTCTGTTATAGACGGCATTCGTAAAATGCAAGAATACCAATTAATCATTGACCCAAGTTCACACAATATAAAAAGAGAACTAAACAACTACGTTTGGAATGATAAAAAGCAATCTGTACCAATAGATGAATTTAATCACCTTATTGATGCTGCTAGATACGCATTCGGTCGCCTTACACAAGAGCGTGCAGGAGTGAGAGCGAGGTAAATAAAAAAAGGCTACGTCAAAGACGCAGCCAGTGAAAACCAAAAAGAAAGCTGTACTAAATAATTTCCTTATAAATTTGAATTGTTTTTTGCGCTGGCACTTCCAAGCTAATATCTATTTCTTTAGAATCTTGTTTATCATGTTCAAAACCAAATGGGAATAATGCAGAACTAATATCATTTAGTTTTATCCTAACTTCATAGATTTTTGTTAAATAATTTACATAGATGTGTATAAAAATTGGTTCGCATTGTTCTACTTCATAAAATGGTAAACCTTGTAGTCTGTCAGATACAATTCGCACTAAAATTTTATCATTATCACCCTGCCATTGAACTTTTACAAACTCACCTTGCTCAAATTGTCTGCCACACAGATCATTCCATCCGAAAGATTGCTCAATAGTTCCCTCGCCAAAACGTACTTTGTACATACTGTTAAAAACTTGGTCAAATTCAATTTCGGGTTGTAGTGTGGTTGTATCGCCTTTCTCGATTAGATAATATGGTTCATTGTAAACATTTTCGCAAAAAGGTTGAACAATAACGTCTTCTTCACATGAAATTACCACTAATAATGTGAAAAGCGTTAAGATATGCTTTGTTTTCATTTACTTTTTATTTTCAAGATACGCGGTTTTTCAATTATTTCAAAACTTTCTGAACGTATTGAATTTGTAAAAAACTTTTGCTAACTTGCAATTGTAATTTTTTTTTATAAGACAATCTTTTGCCGAAGGGTAGGCACTAGAGATAAATGACAAAAGAAATGTCTTTACTTTGTTCCTGCCCCATTGCGGCATCATTAACAGCCATTCCAGAAGTAACCTGCCCAGAAGATATTGGGCAAATTCAAAAAATAATCATACAGCGAGAGAAACAAGCAGACGGCACACTTAATGCAATTACTATTGCTTCAACTAATCCTAATGAGTTAGCAACATGGAGTACATTGAAAAGTGCATCCGATTATACAAAAGTTGTTATTTCGCCATTTATTCACAATCCATCTACGGCAGTAGGAGAACCGATTTATTACGGCGGTTCAGATAACACAACAGTTGACGGTGTGCCGCTTTTAGTAGGTCGTGACTTCACACAATTTACAGGCGAATTTATTCGCGTCCCTCAATCAGTTATCAAGGTGATTAAAACGCTAGAATGTGAAGGAGAAACAACAACAGGTTTATCTATTTTTATGATAGATGAACATTCGCGGATTTGGGGTTTATCAACTGATTCTGGAACTACTTTTACTGGTGTGCCAATTCAATCCTTCTTTGTAGGTGACAAACTTTTAGGAGGTAAAAATGAACCAGACCGAAACGCGGTAAACTGGTCATTTAAGCCTAACTGGTCAGATTACCTTTATAGTATTACCCCAGTCACAGGATTTGACCCGCTTAGAGACTTATAAAATGGCAAAAAGAACTAAAAAGACACAAAAAACAACCGTTACACTAATCGAAGTAGCAACAGGAATAGAAAGAGAGTTTGCACCAACGCAAGCAGCAGAAATTCTTAGCTATAAGAAAAGCGGCGGTTTTAGATTAAAAGACGGCGATGGAGTTAACAGAAATTTACCAGTTGCAGCGACAAAAACAGTATCAAAGTCAGATAATGACTGCGGCTGCGCATGAACAACGCGTAAAACTTCATACAAAAATATCGTTAACGCACAGCCATGAAATTGGCCGCGCTGTTTCGCAGTTCTTTGAATTTGCTAGTACATTGATTCATAAGGATAAAGTGAAGCTGTTAAAAGCAGTATTCCTTTATCCTGTCAAGACAAATGAGCTAACAGGTGAGATTTTCGACGTTTTTTCTAAGGCGTTTGATGGTCGCGACCCTATAAAAAGTTTTCAATTCACATCGGAAGAGTTTAAAGAAGATTTTGAAAACTATTTACAAAAGTGTGGTGAGCCAGAAAAATGGCGCGTATTAGCTTCTAACGCCTTAAAAACTGCATTTAATTGTGTTTGGATAGTAGATGTGCCGCAACAACAAAATGGCGAGCTTCCAGAGCCTTACTACTACTTTTTAGATATTCAAAATGTTATTGATTTTGAGTGCGATAAAAATGGAGACATTTCTTTTATTCAGTTTAAACCAGATGCTGATACAATAGCTTTTTTTGATACTGAATATTACCGATTATTTAAGGATGAAGGCAAGGAAATAAAAAAAGGAGCTATACCTTACATAGAAGTTGTACATAACTTAGGCAGTTGCCCTGCAAATTTTTTCTGGTCGGATTTTATAAATGCAGATCAAAAAGCTGTAAAAGAATCACCTGTTACTAAAGCTTTAAATGAATTAGACTGGTATTTGTTTTATGCGCTTTCAAAGCGTGTATTAGACACATATGGTTCATGGCCGATATATTGGGGGTTTGCAGAAGATTGCACCTTTCAAGATGAAAAAAATAACATTGAGTGTGTAGATGGGTATTTGTGTAATATTTCAGATGGTGCGCACCTAATGGAGGGGAGTTCATTAAAAAGGTGTTACAACTGTTCAAAATCAAACCTTTCTGGAGCAGGCTCATATATTGAAGTAGATCCGCCAAGTCCTGCAAACGACGGTGCTAATTTAAGAGACCCTGTCGGTATTGTGTCAATAGACCGCGCATCTTTAGACTATAATAGTGGCGAAGTTCAAAGACTTAGAGAGCAGATTTTTAAAACTTGTACAGGGTTTACAGGTGACGCGATAAACAACCAAGCTGTTAACGAAAAGCAAGTGTTTAGCTTGTTTGAGTCTGGCGAAAAGGTAATTAAAAACATTGCTAAAAACTTACAGAAAGCCGAAAAACAGATATTGGAAACAATTGCTAAACTACGGTATGGCAATCGTTTTGTAAGCCTGTCTTTATCGTATGGTACAAAGTTTAATTTAGTTGGTGCAGAACATCTTTTACAGATGTATCACGAAGCTAGAAACGAAGGTGCGACAAGTGAAGTACTAGACCGTTTAGAGGATGAATACTTTGAAACTAAGTATAAAAACAATAGAAAAGAATTACAACGCGCAAAGATTATCGCAAACTTAGACCCTTTTAGACACAAGACAGCAGAACAAATAAAGGAGCTTTATGAACTTGGGTTAATCGAGCGCAAAGACATTTTAATGAAATACAATCTTTCTACTTATATCAAACGGTTTGAAAGAGAGAATATAAGCTTACTAAAATTTGGTGAGTTAATAGATTTTAAAACAAAAATAGAGCGTATTAAAGACGCCCTTTATAGCTATGTGCCAGAAGTGGAGCAAGCTTAAAATGAAATAAAATGGCTACAAAAACACCGTTAAAAACAAGCAGTTCGAGAACAGCAGCAAAAACAAAAGTTCAATACATCAAAGTTATTGCAGAACGAAAGCAATTTACAACACACGGCAAAAAAACCAGTAAGCCATGTGAACAAAGTTTCCTTCCATCTGAATGGGAGTCTTTTAAAACACATGGTAAAAATTTAGGCTGGTTTGTTGACAATATTATTGAATATCCTGCAAATGTTAACTTGTCTTATGAAAATCCAGACGGAACAGGTTTTAATAAAGCAGGGAAGCCGCTATAAACTTAATAACTACACAAAAATAAACGAAAGGGTAAGTTTATGTTAACAGAACAGATTTTAAAAGCAAATGAAACACTAAGCGGGTTAACAACAGAACAACTTAGTGCAATCGTAACGCTTTCAGAGCGCGACGAAAACAACACAATTGCCAAACGTATTGGTGAGATTTACAGCGGTTTAGACGCTGATATTGAAAATACGTTTGGTATTAAAAAGCCGCAAGGTTTAAAAACTTATGAGTTTATTAAGCAACTGCCAAGTTTAGGCAATATTGCAGACTCAAAAGAATTGAAGCAACAAATTGAAACACTACAAACAGACAAACAAAAGCTAGAACAGCAGCAAAAAGAAGGACAAGGGAATGAAGGGTTGAAAAGTCAAATTGCACAGCTAGAAAAGTTTATATCTGAAAAGGATGCAACTATAAAGCAGATGCAAGATAATCAAACATCTTCTTTACAAGAATGGCAAAACAAATATGCTGCAAAAGAAAAGCAAATAAAAGATTATCAAATTAATTCTGCTTTTTCTGACTTTACTTCTGGGGTTAAATTTCGCTCTGATCTTCCAGAGGAAATGGTAAAAGTATTTATCGAGACACAAAAAAAGCAGTTGCAAAACGAATTTGAAATTGATCTTATGCCAAATAATCAAGGCGGCACAAATTTAGTCTTTAAAAAAGATGGTGCTGTTGAGATGGACAAACAAACACTTTTACCAGTCAGCGGCAAAGACTTGCTTTTAAATCGCTTAAAGTCTGTAATTGATGAAGGGCATCAACAAACAGGCACAGGAACAGCAGGGAATAGAAGTTCAATACAAACAAGTGTTGCTGTAAATGCAAATACACAAACTTTAGCAGCTTCGCAAATAGACGAACAACTTATAAAGCTAGGGTTTGCGCAAGGTTCAGCAGCATATCAACAAAAGTTTGATGAAGCATACGAAGCATACAAAGTTGCTGAAATGCCAGTTAAATAAGGTGTAAAGGGATTACACAAACAAATAAACATATTTTTTCGATGCGATGGGTAGTGTCGATTCACAGTTAAAAATCGACAAACAATGAGTTTGATTTTATCAAGGATGCAAAATTTTAGAGCTGCATCCCGCTTAGATCAATGGGAAGAAAGAGCGTCGAGATATGGCGCACTTGATCTTTTTGCAAGACAAACAGATAGTCCTACTGGTATCATTACAGAGGACTTACAAAGACAGGCGCAATTAGCGCAAGGTAACACACTCGAAACGATGGTGTATGATAAAGATGCAACTGTAACAATCGGTTCTTCACGTCCTACAACCGTTTCAGATGATGAAAACACAACTGCAATGCAGTCAATCCCGTTTACGACCTATCAATTTGGGTTTACGATGATTCCTGCGCAATACAGCAACAACGAAACAGACTACCAGCGTGACTTTAATTATAAGCTTACAAAGCATGTCAATAAATTAATGGCAACACTTGATACAGCTTGTGATACTGTTTTGAACACTAACAAAACACAAGTCTTTTCAAATCAACTAGGCTACACAGTTGCATCAAATATTCTTACAGCTACCGACACTGAACGTCTACGCATATTTGCAGACTTAAACCCTATGTTTATGGCTAACGACTTTAATGAGCCGCGCCATATTGTAGGAAATGCAGGTGTTCAATCTATTATTTTAGAGATTGCAGAGCAAGGTTTATACAACCAACAAAATCGCGCAATTCAGTGGGCAGATAAAGAGTTCCACTTCACTACTCGCATTGCAGATGCAGCCGACAAGCAAGCAACAGGTTATGCAGTTATGGATGATTGTTTAGGCATGGTGTTTAGACATAGCCGTGATGCAATGATGAGACACACAACAGGGAATGGCTATCAATTCAGCGTACAACAAGTGCCTGGCATTCCAGTTCCTATGGACGTTATGTATTATGACCTAGTTGCTGACAAAAATACTTTAACAGGTGCAGCAACGGCAGACTTAACAGCGACAAAGGTTGAAGGTTACAGCTTTGCGGTGGATATTGCTTTTGTAACTAACTACAATAGTGATTTAAGCAGCTATTCACAGCCAATTATCAAGTTTAACATTGATACTGACGACACGTTATAATTTAAAGCTATGATAAACGCGACAACGCTCAAAACAGATTTATACGGTTTAGTAGGATGGAGACAAAACAGCGATGCAAGCGGCACACAATTGCAAGCGGCTGAAACTGTAAGCTCTTCTGGATTGTATTTTAACGATGCACACCCGCTGCTAACTATTGACAATCTTTTGAGCGTTGCGCCATTACACGTGCAAAATGACAGTGTTTTATTTTCTACTTGGCTGGAAGAAAAGACTAAAGCCGCGACGGTTCAAACAATAAATAGGTGGTTAGACGAAAAAGTATATAAAAGAACTGCTAAAAGCCTTATTGAATCGAATAAATTGTTTCGCACAACTGGAAGGAATGATTTAAAAGATGTAAAAACGTCTGGCCGTTTAGTTGGCTTCGAGATCGTACCGCGCAAGAGTAGGAATATAAAGACAGTTATTAGAAAGATTGGTTTGCAATTAGATACTAATCAAACATTAAGTGTAAAGCTATTTTCTTCATTAAGTAATACAGCTTTACAAAATCAAGATTGTGTTTATACGGCAAATAGCGGGGTTCAATGGTTTAATGTAGATTGGACTTTGGAGCCAAACGGCGCGTACTACATAGTTTACGAGCAAGACGATTTAACAGGGCAAAGTGTCAACGGTGTGTATAATTACAATTGGGATGAAAAAGCAATTCATTACCCTACTGGAAAATATACTTTATGCCGTGCGTTTCATGTGCAAAGCGACGCGAACGAGTTGTGGGATTTCGTAAAGCAAGCTTATACTATTTCTACAAATTATGGGTTAAATTTAGAAATAGACACATCATGCGATTACACAGATTTTATTGTCAGTCAAAAGGATTTATTTAAAACAGCTATTCAATTTCAAGTTGCTGTTAATATGCTTCGAGAATTGGCGTACAATCCAAACTCGAACATTAACAGGAATATAAAGAATATCTCACGTAATGAGATACTTTTCGAGATTGAAGGCGACACACAAAGCGAAAAGAAACAAGGGTTAGCTTATCAGCTTACAAGTGCAATAAATAATATCCAGTTTGACCAAACGAACATTGATAAAGATTGCTTAACGTGTCGTAGGCGTTCAGTACATCATAAAACAGTATGAAAACTCCAATAGATGACATGCTAAATACTTTTATAAAAGCAAGCGAAAAGTTGCCACAAACAACTATTGAACAAGCGAAAAGTTATGAAGCTGAAATAATTGACTTAAATACTGAGCAGTTGTTTACTGGATTAGATGCAAACAAGCAAGCTATTACACCTAGTTACCGACCGTTAACCATTACCATAAAGCGTCAAAAAGGACAGCCTACTAATAGAGTTACTCTAAAAGATACAGGTGATTTTTACGACGGTTTTGAGGTGAGGTTTGATAAAGAGTATTTTGCTATTTTTTCAAACGATGACAAAGCGGAAAAGATAGAACGAAAATACGGTAAAGATATATTTGGTTTAGATCAAGATGCTATGTTTGAGATTGCACAAAACATTAAGCCAGATTTACAAAAAGCTTTCAGAAAACAAATATTTGAATGAGTTTAAGCACTCCAAACGATTTAGTTTTAACTAATCCAAAGCTTTTTGATGAAGCTTTTGCAGAAATGGCCGCACAGCTTGAGATTAAGCTTTCGGCGTGGTCTTTACGTGCGTTTGGCAGGTGTCAAAAACTTATAGAGCAAAAAGATAGACAAAGAATTTATTATCCTGCTTGGTTTTATGGTCAAAATCAAGATAATTATTTAAAGTTGTTTCCTGACCAGCACATTGGTAATTTTTCATTTTTTACACTTGCAGATAGTCAAGAAATACCAGACGAAAATTTTACTACTTACCAGACATTAAAAGGAGAATTTGGCTTAATATTCTGGTTTTATTTCCCTTCTATTTTTGGCGACAATTGGCAAAATTACAGTATTGATAATGTTAAAAATGAAGTCTTACACCATATTAAAAGTATTAAAGGTGTAAACTTTAAGTTCTACATAAACCGATTTTGGGAAGAAGCTGATAATATTTATACAGGCTTTAATCATAGGGAAATTCAGTCACAATTCTTAATGCGCCCTTATGGGGGGTTTAGAATAGATGGAGAAATAGAAGTATGGAATTGTGGCACTATTTACAGTTCAGGAACTAAAATTTTGCCTAATTGTGAAATAATAGTAAAGGGCGTTTTTGATAACGAAACTGCGGCAAGTGATTTGACAGATGGTCAACACTTCGCTTTAGGTCAAGGCAATACAGAAGGTGCACCAACTGGAACAATAGTTCAGAAAGGTGCTAGTACTACTTACATTTCAGAAAGTGCAGCGCAATTAGGGGGTGTTTCGGCTGCTTCATGTTTCGCACTCGATCAAGTGAACATATACGGAGGTGTACAAAACCAAATGCGTGTAGTTGCACAAAATGGTTTTCAAAGATTTAATTCTGATACTGAAGCAGCAAGCGCAGGTATCCAGATAAATGATATTTATGTAATTGGTGACGCTCATAGTGAGGGTTCAATTGCATGGACGCTTAAACAACGAATAAAATAAAAGTTATGCAGAAATTTCAAATAATGATGACAGCATATAATACAGCTTTAGAAGCTGGTGTAAGTGAAAAATCACTATCTGAATTAGATGAAGAGCTTAAAAATTCATTTGTTGCAAAATGGTAGAACAAAAGCTAAATGGCAACAAAATACTATACTACGAAAGCATAGATGAAATGCCAATTAAGCGATTTAAAGAATACACTAAGTATTTACTTATTGATAGCGGGATTGGTTCTTCTGCTCAAGAAGTAGGTACGCATATTTCACAAATAATTAGATTCATTGAAAAAGGCGACAAAGACAACGCACGCCAACAAACTTTAAACTTATGGCAAAATATAAATCTACTACTAAGCGGCCAAAATCCAAAAATAAACGCTCTAATGTGTCTAGTAGCAAAAGTAAACGGAGAAGATCAAAACGATATTAGTACAGATGGATTAAATCGTTTAAGCGATCAATTGAGTAACAAAGGCTTGACATGGGGAAAAGTTAAAACGTGGATTGATTCAGTAAAAAAAAAATTGAAACTGAATTTGAATACTATTTTCCCGAAAAGACGAACACGCAATTAGTAGAATATTACCAAAAGCTTGCATTAAGGGCAAAGTTTCAGTGTGAGCAGATCATACAAGGTGAAACAGCGCAAAGAGAACAACAGATACAAGCAATTGAGGACTTTTTATTTTCTACACATAAGCCGCAAAACTTTGCAGGTAAGCAAGGATTAGAAGTCCAATTTGTGAAGGGGTTTGAAGAAACTTGCACAATAATTGAGCAGTACAGCAATAAAGACCCTAAAACAATGACAACTTTAGAATACTACCAAAAACTTGATTTTATAAAACAACAGATACAGAAGAACAAAAAAAGATAAATGGCAAATCCGATTTTTCATAGTGACTTAGTAAAAGATGATGGTTCAATAGATGTGACTATTGAGAAATTAAAGGATTTGCAAAAAGAGTACACAAACACTTTAACTGCAATTAAAAAAGATGCGCTTAAACTCAAAGTGTCAATTGAACAAGCTAATACAGCTAGTACACAACAAAGAGAGGAGGTACAAAAGTTGGCTAAAGATGCGGACAAGCTTTCAAAGGCACAAAAATCGTATCAAGACACACTCACACAAACAGGAAAAGAGTTAGCACAATTACGAGAAGCAAAGCGCAAGCAGAACCAAATAAATAAACTTACTATAAAGCTGAATGAAAATGAAGAAGGTAGCTACAACCGACTAAGTGCACAATATAGCCTATTGAAAATCAGAATCAACGCAATGGGCGAAGCGACAGGAAAGGCGGCAATTGAGAAGAGGAAGTTAGAAAAAGAAGCAGCCGCCTTATTTGGTCGCATGAAGGACTTGCAAGAAGCGACAGGAAAAACCGCTTTGAATGTCGGTAATTACAAAGAATCCGTAAAAGATGCGATTAAAGAAACATTAGGATTAGGGAAAGCATTTGATTTATTATCTAAAACACCGCTTTTAGGCGTTTTAACGATAATTATTGCCGCACTTGGTAGTTTATTTAATGCTTTCAAAAAAAGTGAAAAGGGAGCTATTTTATTAGAACAAGCGACCGCGACCATAAACGCATTGTTTTCTAATTTGATTGAATTATCTGTAAAAGTTGTTGAAAGTGTACAAAATGCTTTTAAAGACCCTTTAGGAAGTATAAAAGCGTTTGGTCAATCTCTTCTCGATAATGTTATAAATAGATTTGTTGGATTTGGCGAATTACTATTTAATGTAGGTAAAGGGATAGGTCAATTTTTGTCAGGAAATCTTGATAAAGCAACTGATTCGTTTAAAAAAGCCAGTACCGCAGGAGTCAAGTTTGTAACAGGATTAGACGAACAAGCACAAAAAGATTTTGCAAATGCAGTAAGCGAGGTTACAGAAGAAATAAATAAAGAGGTTGCCGCCTTTCAAAAATTAGCAGCAGCACAAAGAGAAGTTGAAAAAGCTAATAGACAGTTATCAATAGAAGCTGAAAGATTAGCTACACAGCAAGAAACAGCGCAACAGCGCGCAGATGATAACACACTTTCATTAAAAGAGCAAGCTAAAGCACTAGAAGAAACCCTTAAACTAGGCGAGCAAAGAGCGCAAAGAGAACAACAGATTGCACGTAATAATTTAAGTCTACTTACACAAGAAATAAATTTGCGGCGTGCAAATGGTGAACAAATAAGAGACTTGTTAAATCAACAGGCAGACGCTATAAATGCAGTGCAGCAAGCAGATAGAGAACTTTTACTATTTCAAGCGAATGCAGCACAACAAAGGCGAGAAATACAAAGAGATGCTTTTGAACGTGAGTTAGATTTCGCAATTGACTTTTTTGATGCACAAAAAACGCTTTTAGAAAGACAGGTATCAGATGAAAGCAGAACTTTAGATCAAAGATTTGAATCAGCGAAAAGATTGGCAGATTTAAACGAAAGTGCATTTGCAGAACAAATAAAGTTAGTAGAGGATTTTACAGGGCAAAGAATAGATTTAAACCAACTTGCATTAGAAGATGATGAACGTGTAGTTAGGGAGCGGTTAAGACTTCTTAATTTAGATGATATAGTACAGGGTAGGATTCTTGAAATATTACGAGAGCGCAAAGCTTTAGTGCAAGATTTAAGAGATGTTAACCGTGAAGTTGTAGAAGATTCTCAAAAGATATTTGCTCCGCTTGACCAGTTAGGCGGCGGCGGGAACTTACTGGAACAAGAAACACAAAAAGCACTTTCAACATTTAAAGACTTTAGGCAAGAAATAACAAAAACAGTTGAAGAAGGAGAAAATAAAGGTTTATTTGGATTACTAGGTTTAACAGCGGATGATTCAGAAAGACAAGCTTTTACAAGTGCTTTAGATTTTGCAAAACAGCAATTATTTAGCTTTCTACAAACTAGAGTAGATATTGCAAACCAAGCGGTCGAAGCAGCTAACAGAGAAGTGACAGCAGCCGAACAGAATTTGCAAACTCAAATACAGCTTGCAGAGCAAGGACTTGCGAACAACGTAGCAACAGCACAGCAAGAACTAGCAGCGTCTAAGCAAGTGCAAAAGGAAGCTTTAGAAGATCAAAGGAAAGCACAACAGGCACAACAAAGGGTACAAACTATTGAGCAAACGACAAACTTAGTAACAGCCGCTTCGAAAATATATTCACAAGTAGGGAATCCGCTAATCGCTATCCCGCTGATTGCACTTATGTTTGGAGCGTTTACAGCTGCAAAGATTCAAGCCGCTAGTTTAGCAAAAAAGGAATTTAGCGAAGGGGGCATTGAGTTTATTGGCGGCGGCTCACACGCAAGCGGGAATGACACTTATTTAGGTTTTCAAAGTGAAGGGAAACCAGCTTTTGCAGAACGCGGAGAGGCTCACATGATAACTACACCAAAAGCGACAAGGAAATATAAATATATTTTACCTGCTTTGATTGATAGTTTAAACAAAGGAGATTTTGAAAGCCGTTTCATGGGTGAACGCGCACCAACTATTGCAATAAACAAAGGTTCAAGCGTAAATACTCGAAAAATGGAAACGGAACTAACAACTATACGCAAGCAAGGAGAAACGAAAATATATCAAGAAGGCGGTTACACTGTCAGAAAGCGAAAAAATATAACTACACGCATTAAAAATGCCTAAATATAGATTTTACATAGATTATCGCGGGTTATTGCAAGAGGTTTACCCAGTTTACAATAATTCTTTTACTTCAAGTGCAAAACGTGAAGAGGATAAAGACGGTATTTTTGACCCTACTATTTTTGAGATAGACACAACATTTACGTTTATTCGTCAAGATGTTGACTTTATAAAAAACAACTTTGGCATTAATGAACCTATTGAAATTCAGATACATAAAAGCACAGATAATGGAGTAAATTATAATAAAATCTTTGATTGCTATTTTTATAAATTAGATTGTGAGTTTGACGATGACGAACGAAAGATTAGTGTAAAATTTAAAACAGAGTCAAGATATAGAAAGATATTAACAGAGTTAGACACAGAATTTGATCTAATAGAACTAGGTGTTGAGAAAACGCCAGTAAAGTATAATATTGCACCGCTTTTTCAAACTTATCTTCTAGGTTCTGACACAATTACTAACTATATAGCGGGTACTTATGAAGAACAACAAATTACGCCAGTAGGAAGCGAAAGCGATTTATTAAATATTTATAAATTTGGCAAAGTATTAGAGGGTACTTATATCATTGGTACTGGTCAATTATCCCCAGACGTAAGCGGTTTTTATGTGAGTAATGTTAGGCAAGATGGAGCGTATGAAATTGTTTTAAATTTTAACGCTACACTTGGTATTAATGTATTTGAAATTGAAGATACAAGCACAGGTACAATAGTTTACAGTAGTTCGGATAGTGCATTTGCTACAACATTTGTAAATCAATCTAATGCTAGTCAGGAGACAATAGGAATACCGCAAGTAAAGGTGTTTTGTAGATACCTTAGTTCGATTGAGATTGTAGACGGAGTTACACTTGACCCGATACCAGCAAATGACATTGTACCAGAATTAGGCAGATATTCTTTTGTTTCACCTGTTACGAATGCGGGCGTTATCATTACAGAAGAAAATCAAACAGAGCCAACTTTTTACAATCAATTTTCAGATAGTGGTTTTCAACCTGCTGGGTTTTCAGGTTTTTTTAATGGTCAATATTTTAGGCGGCCTATCCTGAGTGGGAATGTAACTAGCTTTCCTATTTCTAAAGTGAACTGGTTTTATTTCTCTTTGTGGCTTTATTTTGATTCTAACCTTGATGCAATACTAGAAAGCGCAGTAGAAACAGTTACAGATACAAACGCAATGCAATTGCATCATGTTTTGAGTAGAATTTTAGACAAAGTAGACAGCAATCTAACATTTTCTGACACGGTATCACATTCAGACTTTATTTACAACGCAAGCAATCCATTAAGGCCAAAAAAACTATATCCTATAATTACTCAAAAAACTAATATTCTATTCGGCAATTACGATCAAGCAGCACAAACAGCTAAAGTAAAACTTTCAGAAATTTTTGAATTTTTTAAAAGCACTTACTACAATTTTTGGTTTATTGACGATTCAAATAGGTTAAGGATTGAGCATGAACGCTTTTTTCATAAAGGCGGTAGCTATACAACCGACACAGTAGGAATTGACCTAACAACTGAAACAGAGCCAAAAACGTTAAGAACTTGGGGATACAAAACAAATAAATACAGGTACGACCGATCAAAAATACCGCAGCAAATAAGGTTTAAATGGATGGATAGTGTAAGCCGTCCATTTGAAGGTTATCCAATTGATATAGTGCCGCAAGGGTTGAAAGATGGAACAATAGAAGATAGAAATACAAGTAGGTTTACTACTGACATTGATTTTGCTATATCGCAACCAAGTAACATAAGTAATGACGGATTTTTTTGGCTTGAAGCTGAATTAGTTAGTACTGAATATGTGCTGCCATACGTAGACGTTAACTTTGGTGTAAACCTTGAATATAATTTACAAAATGGTTATCTTGCAAACGTCTGGTTAATACCAAATTATCACAAAGACAACTTGCCTGTAAATGGTGTTTTTATTAATGAAAACAGCACTATTGCGACAAGTTTAAAAAGGACAAGATTACAAAAGGTAATTTATCCGAATGTAAGTATAAACTTTTTAAATTTAATACGTACCAGTTTAGGGGAAGGCGTGGCGCGAGAGATAACCGTTAATCATTTAAACGATACGGTTGAGATTGAAATAGAACATGATATTCAGTAACGGTGGTGTTTTATTATGGTACGAAAAGTTAAGCCAACAATTCCACAGAAGGAATTTTATGGCTAATCAAAAACGGTTTACACTTGTAACAGAGTTAAATCAAATCCCGCCTTTTCAAATTAATGTTTCCCCTACCAATTCAACAATAACAGAGTTTAAAATAATCAACAAAAAAACAAGTGCTGAAACAGATGTTTTAAGCCTTATTAATACCAATTCTCTCCTATTAGAAACAGGTGCAACTTTAGACCGAATAAGATATATTGCAAACCAGCCTATTCCTATTTCTATTTTCGATCAAGGTGATTATTATTGTAAAATGACTTATGGGACTTTCACCTTTTATAGCGAGGTGTTTAGTATGTGTCCAGATGTTAGCCAATTCATTAAAATAGAATACTGTCATAGTGAAAGTTTCCCGCTTAATAAAGGGTTTATTGAATACAACTTAGGCTATGAAAACTACTTTTATTTAAAGCCTACAATCGGTATAAGCACGCCAGAATATAAGTATGAAAAAGAAGTAGATAAAAGAGATGGGATAGAATTTCCACTAAGGCAAATAACATGGAAGGAATATAACTTAAAAATGATAGTGCATGAAGCAGCATTAAACTTTATGCGGTTAATTCCTTTACATGATACAGTAAAAATTACAGATCAATATTACAAATACAATACAGATTTATTTGAACTTTCCCCAGAACCACAACAAAACGCGGGAATTTATGTAGCTGAAATATTATTTACAACTGATACAACGGTAATAAGCGAAACGACAGGCGCGAGAGGCACGGCAAGTTGTGGAGTTGTGGCGGGTAGTTGTTTGCCAGATGTGCAATTTACAGCTAAAAGCACAGTGCCACAAGGGGGGGCAGAAGATTTAGGGTTTTTTTACGTTAACTCTTTAGGCGTAAATACTGATTTTATAGACGGTGATTATGTGATAGTTTATAATGAATCAACCGACACATACATAGTAAGAAGGTATAATACAGGAGATACTTATACCAGTCAAATTGTAACAGACTTAAATCAAGTTTACGACCTTACAAACGATAGATATTTTCAGCAATTCGGCGCAAATGGGTTAAGACTTCCCGAAATACTATCATACACTTTATCTACTCCTTACACGGTTACAGGCAGAGCAAACAAAGCTACTACTGTAAAAGTGTGGTCTATTACTTCAACAGGTACAAAAAGACTTTCAGCAATTGGTTCTGATGCTGATTTTTTAAGTGGTTTAACTTACACACGGGAAAACGGTGATAGAGGTATTTACATAGAGATTTTTAATGCCACATGCGGCCTTTTATTTACCTCACCTGTTACTGAATACCCAATACCAGACGCTATTGAATCAGAGGGTAATTTTGATACAGCAGATGACGCTATAAATGCAGGTGTTCAAGATGGGGAAAGCTTTACAGTAAGCCAAACTTCTCCAATTGGCTATACAGGTGCTTTAATTGAAGTTAATCCAATACAAACATTTATAAGTGACCAAGACGCTATGCAAAACGGCATCCCTTTAGGGGGTGTGTATGCCTTAGCATTAGGCAATGTTTATGGCGGTGTTGAAAATTCATTAAAAGTAACAGCGGCAAATCACTTAACAACATTTACAAGCGATCAAGACGCTGTAAGTGTAGGCGGGTTTTCTGTTGGTGATTTATACATTTTAGGCGAAGGTAATATCTACGGGATGCCTTCATATTTATTAAAAGAAATATTGTCTTAAAGACAAAGTATAGAGCTATGAAAACAAAGGTTTTATTATTTATTACATTACTATTTTCTTTTTGTGGTTTTGCGCAAGAAACAACAGACGCAACGATTGACAAAGGAAGCGGTATTTTATACTTTTCGGCTAAACCTGGCACTACACCAAGTAGTCCAGACCTTTATTCTGTTAGTGAATTTGCAATGAATACAGCGGCAAACCCGCCAGAATTATGGGTTTGGAATAGGGCAAATACAGCATGGGAAAGGCAGTTTGCTATTACACAAGGCACAGCAGTACCAACAGTTGCACCCGCAACAGGACTACCAAGAACATATATTAGAACTACAACAGGTGCAATCTATGTTTATAATGGTTCTGCATGGGTTGAACTTGGCGCAGGTGGTGGTGGTGGTGGAACAGACGATCAAACACTTAGTTTTGTAGGTACTACACTAAGTATTGAAGATGCAAACAGTGTTGATTTATCAAGCTTGCAAGACGGTACAGGTACAGACGATCAAACAGCCGTAGAGGTTTCTTTTTCACCAACTGGAAATATTTTAAGCAGTGACGTACAAAGCATGGGTGAAGAGATACAAACGCAAATAGACGCAATACAAACGACTTCGGGCGTGGTGAATGGTGCTACTAACTTAGGTACTTTTTCGGGTTCAACTATTTCGGATAACACGACGACAAAAGCGGCTTTACAAGAGTTGGAAACAGCAGTAGAAAGTAGCGGCGGCGGTGGTGGTGGCGGTGGTTCTACACAGGTAGCAACTATTTCTGACTTATCAAGTCTTACACCTTCTGATAATGACAGAATATATGTTGAAGGTTACTATTCTCAATTTGATGGGGGTCAAGGATATTTTGT